>AMWB02038100.1_pt1 | contig 13111 bp, 18 predicted proteins | sample 200311 | NCBI WGS metagenome assembly AMWB02 (sample SAMN02737377, study PRJNA173069) | bioreactor metagenome | biome: anode biofilm in microbial fuel cells | place: USA: California | collected 2010-12-16 | reverse complement strand
TTTGAAACTTATGGTATTAACACTACCATCTATTGAATGTGATTTTAGCATTCATAAGTTACAAACCATCAGTGTTTAACTATAAATTTTGGGTAACTTTCTTACTGGAAACAGGTTTTTAACTCAAAGCTGCAAGGACTCAAAAGTTTTGTTTTCATCTTAATGCCATTGCGTTGATAATAAATTGTGTACATGCGTACTACAACACAGTTGAAACGCAAAGAAGCAAGGCCGCCAAGGGTTGTTATTACGTTCTTTGCGTCTTAGCGTCCTTGCGTTGATAGTATATTGTGCATATCTCCTATTGCAGATCCTGTTTAACGCAAAGCTGCAAGGAGGTTATTTTTGTTCCTTTGAGCCTGCATCCTTGAGTTGACCGGGCTATCTGGTAACTTTTGCAAAAGCAATTAATAATGCAAGAACATTAAATATTGAGGTAGTTAAAACTTCTCATACGACTGCCTGTCCCTTGGTTAAGCAGGGGAGATCCTTTTTTTAGCTGCAACTTTCAGTTTCTGCTTCACTAAGGCTCAATTCTCCGGCAGCAAGAGGATGCACCAGCAAGGTAGAATCATGGAATTTCCGCATTATCCTGTCAATCTTTCTGGATGTTTCAGGCGTGTAATATGCTTCCCCACATTCCTGGCAGATGAAAGCATCCACATCTTTTATGGAAAGTACTTTTTCCTCTACCTTTACAACGAACTCATGCTTTCCCTTTACAAGCTTGCCCTTACAGAAACTGCATCTATCCGGGATCATTATGATCACATCCTTATTCTGTCTTCATGCCATTTATCCTTTGTCGGCATGTAAACCGTTATAACTCTTGCATGGTCCTGGCACTGTGCTACAACTACATGGTAAGGTTCATCATTTACGATTCCAAGCAGCAGAACTGAAGGACAAGGCACATCATCAGGATAGCTTTCTATTATCTCTGAATTCTGTACTATCTTTTTTAGGTCATCGGTCGAAACATTGCGTTGGAACATCCTTGACCTTGCATGATTTGAGATAATGAAATCTTCATTTCGGAAATATTCCATTATAATCTCACAATCAAGCTTTACCATGTTAAGTCCCTGTTAATTTGCATAATATCATTAGCTTTGATAGAAACACATAATACGTATTGTCTGGAATGATCTCTGTTCTTCTGATCGTTGCATCCTGAAGTTGTATGTCTTCCAGAAAGTCCTCTCTGTTTTTGTTATTGGTGAAGTCTTCTACTTTCTCAATTGAATCTACTATATGCTTAAGAAAGACATCAGTTCCTTTCATAGTATCTTGACTTCTTCTTTCAGGATATGTTCCCTGATAAGCGGGTTAACGGAATCATAGGTTATGACATCAACCTTTCTTCGTGATTCCCTTTCAAGTTCCAGTTCTATTCTGGCAAGGTCAAAAAGGCTTTTTCTGCCTTTGAAATGAACAAGGATATCGATGTCACTATCCTCATTAGCTTCATCCCTTGCAAAAGAACCAAAGATACCGGCTTTATCAACATCGTTTTTTATTAGTATCGGAACTATGACCTGTTTGTACTTTTCTATCTGGTCAGCTGCCTTTTTATCACTGTTCATTTCATATATATATTGCTGATTATTCTTATAAAGTTTGGGGAAGTCATGGAAAACTGCTGCTCTGCCAGTACCACAGATACTCTCCCGGAACATGAGCACGTCGTTGCCATGGCCAATTGATCCAAAAGCAGAAGAAATCGCAAAGAACTTCATTACGTTGAAGACATGAGGGATAATCATACTTGATTGCCGTCATGACATCTGACTATGGCAGCTGATGCCTTTCCATCAAAAAATAGCATAATGCACGTGCACAGATGGGTATACCTTTGACATTAACGAGATTTCCCCTCTAAGGAAAGTACATGTGTATAAACCAGCTGGCCAGCTTCGTCAAAATTCTTCCCTTTATTATCTGCTAACCACTATCAAAACAACACACCGCCGCAGGCGGCGCAGTCTACGTAAAATGTACGTTCATCTTTTGACCTGATTGGAGTGAACTACCACCCATTCATGCCCTTATCATACGTTCCACGTCCTCCAGGTCAAATGCAAAAAAGTCCAGGTTCTCTTTCCCTTCTATCTTTTTGGCTATAAGACAATAATTCTCATTCCATGTGCCACTGACCTTTTTAGATTTATCCTTAAGGTCTGCGACTATACTCCAAGCCTCTTTTTCAGAGAAGTGTTTCCACTTCACCTCGCAGAACAAGGCATTACGGCTGGTCTTATCAAAAGCGATAAGATCGATCTCAGTATCTTTTTTCCACCATTTACCGATGTCTGTGAACCTGAAAGGCAGTTTTTCCTGTTTGCCAAGCGATATGAGCAGTTCTTTTGCCACATCTTCAAAAGCATACCCAAAATAAGTGTTTATATCTTTCTTAACTATATTTTCTGCCAGCTCCGGGTCTATTTCAAAGGTACCGTAGTATTTGTAGATGAATTTGAACCAGAACCTGAAGAAATTGTCATGCAGGAAATACCTGGAGTTCCTGGACCCACCCTGTATCACAGGCTCTTCTTTTTTAACTATCTCGTACTTATGTACAAGTTCGTTCAGGTACTTTGCAACAGTTCCCGGAGGCATTGCCGTATAATCCGCAATATGCGCAGGGATCACTTTACCTGAAGCAATGGCTTCGAGAATGGAAAAATACCCTTTGTGCTCCGACCCGAATTCCAGGACAAGTATATTCTTTGCTTCTTCCATAAGCATCTGAGTGTCCACAAAGAGCTTTTTGAAGACCTGCAGTGCATAGGGTTCACTGAACTGCCCTGCCAGTAACAGGTATTTTGGTATCCCTCCAAGCATAAAATAAGTTTTCATTGCCTCTTCTAACTGGAAATGCTTGATACCATCCAGGAATGCATAGCTATCTGCAAAAGTGAACGGCTTTATATTGAATAGATAAGTGGCTCTTCCGAACAGCGGTTCTTTGCTCTCTTCAAATATTTTCTTCATCATACCTACAAAAGAGCCTATCACTATGATCATGTGCTTACTTTCACGATGATAGGCATCCCAATGCTTCTGGAATTTCGAAAAGAACCGGGGATTTACTCTGGAAAAGTTCTGGAACTCATCGAGTACTACCACTAATTTATCCTTTATGTTGAAAAGAACAGTAAAAAAATCATCAAAACTATCCAGACGAGGTCTGATACCTGTTATAGTTTCAAGTTCTATTTCGAGGTCACGTAATAGTAGTTCTTCGCTTTTTATCTCAACAAAAAGGTACAGACTTTTTTTATTTCTGACAAACTCCTTACTGAGCTCAGTCTTCCCCACACGTCTTCGCCCGTAGAACACGACCAGGGACGAAGAAGGAGCACTGTACATCTCTTCAAGCTGAGATAACTCTCTCACTCGGTCAAAGAACATTACCATACAGTAAGTTACTGGATAGTAAGTATTTATGCCTTGTGTTCAGTCATGACCATGGCTATCATTGACATCCATTCTCTGCTTTTTAACTTCAAATACCTCAAGACCTTTTGTGACCTTCGGGTACGTACTAACATCCTTAGGATACATCTTATCATGGATCAAAACAACACACCGCCGCAGACGGCGCAATTCATAAGAAATGCACTATCCTTAAACAGTGTGTTAAAGAGTTTTTTTGAATCGATAGGTAGTTGATTTATACGAATAGATATTTATGGTATACCTTCATATACCACAGTATATGCATGCGACTACGATAAAGGTAGATACAAAGCTAAAAAGTAGCCTTGATAATTTGAAACTCCACCCAAGGGAATCATATAATGACGTGATCGCACGCCTGCTGAACATGGCATATGATGAGGAGCCTTTAAGTGATCCAACGCTTGAGAGGATCGAAGAAGCTCTTAAAGACCTTAAGAGTGAGAAATACTACACACAGGAAGAGATAGAAGCTGAACTGGGGCTTAGTTGATGTACTACATCCTGTATTCTCCTGGAGCAAGAAGAGACCTGCAGAAACTTCCTATCGATGTGGCAAAAAGAATAGTCACTGCCATCAGGGAAATGCAGGACGATCCGAAAGCTCATGTGAAAAAACTCAAAGGATCTCCAAAGTCTCCTTTGTATTCACTGCGGATAGGGGAATACCGTGTAATACTGAGTATTGACGGCGACAAACTGATTATCTTTGTTATTGAAGTAGGTCACAGAAGTGTGATATACCGGAAACGCTGAAGTCAATGACCAATGATTGAAGTAGTTGGTCATTGACTGAACTATCAAGGCAAATATGCATTTCATCACCATTTTTCTCTCTGGGAGCGTATCTCCTCAACAGAAGAAGTATCTTTCCATAGATCGGATACTTCCAATGAAAGGTCCATGAGGTCATCCCAGGCTTTTTCAGATGCTTGTTTATCTACCTGTATGACCGTGATCATTTTTCTCATCTGAGAAGTTCATGGGATATTTGATCAAGGCGTCTTACAAGGAAATCTGCATCCTCCATGAATATCTACTCCTTTTGATCTTAATTTCTGTATATGTGTTATCTAATTTAAATAAGTTACACTGTAGATTGCAGTTAAGTGCAAATGTCTTTGCTTCTGTTGCTACTAATGCAGACAGGATAATATTTGCATCAATGACAAACTACATTATACCGCTGATGTAAAGACTCATTGATTTTCTTTCCGAGTTCAAGTGCATCTTCTTGTGACAAATGTGACCAGGAAGTTATGGCACGAAGCATCCTAAGCTGATTGATCTTCATTCTGATAGCCTCTCTTGCAACTGCTGGCCAGTTCACTTCCTTTGAGAGATTCATCTCTTTTACCAGATTATCGGGAATAGAGAGGGTTATTGTTGCCATGTTCTCACAGATGTTAATTATATATTACTAAATGTGGTCAATTATTTAAAGGTGATTTCAGGGTTCAGAATATGCCTCAGGAAAAAGCATCATTTTTCATAATAGAGCCTCTTTACATCTTTTTTGATCATCGGGGCAATATAGGGGCTTAACGATCTTTCAATAACAAGGTCAACTTTTTTCCCCAAAAGGCTTTCAAAGGCTTTTTCAGTTCTTATATGGTCAATGAGACTCTTCCCCTTTGAGAATGTAACTAAAAGGTCCAGGTCACTATCCTGTGTTTGCTGACCTCTCGCGTAAGAGCCGAACAGCAAAATACGCAGCTTAAGTCCGAGCCAAAGCGTGCCGCAGCCGCACCAAAAACCGTGAAAGTTAGCTAAAGTGCTTTTCACAATTCTCTTCTGTTCTTGTTCATGGTTAACGATTTAAACTTTGTCTGTGAGTAATAATTATGGATGCCCTTGGGATATTGAGAGAACATGAAAGTGTGCTGGTAGAGCGTTTTGGTGTAAAAAAAGTGGGTGTATTTGGCTCTTTTGCAAAAGGAGAAGAACGCAGAGATAGTGATGTTGATATACTTGTCGAATTCAAAGAAGGTCAAAAGACCTTTGGCAATTATATGGAACTTAAGTTCTATCTTGAAGAGCTCTTTGGAAGAGAAGTGGACCTTGTAATTGAAACTGCCATAAAGCCACGGCTAAGAGGGCATATCTTAAAAGAGGCTGTTCACGCCTAGAGACCAACTGGTCTTCTTTGCAGATATGCTTGCTGCAATTGAGAAAATTCAAAGGTATTTAGCGAACATCACTCTTGAATAGTTTTTGAAAGTACTCCTCAACTCCGCCTAGAAAAATACCTTTTAGATTCCCTGGGAATCAAAGTTGACCTCTTCAACTGCTTGACCTGCAGGTATGGGTTATTATGGATATGACTAGACAAATGGTTTCATGCTATGACACCGTATGAGCCTACCCAAAGGATAATCGCACTATCTCATACAGGATGTAGTACTTTCAGGTTAGTGGTCGGACGTAGCTCCAACCGGTTCGAAAGCGGTGGCGGGATCATTTCTGCAAGCCCACCTGGTATTCGGCATTCTTCCCTTCTGCGATAAACGGTTGCTTCAGAACAGAAACCTTTAATTATTAGACTCGTAATACTAAGTATTATGAGTCTATTCATTGATCGCACTGAAGAGATGGAGTTCCTCGAATCCGAATATGCAAAGGACACCTCTTCGCTGATGGTGGTCTACGGGAGAAGGAGAGTTGGCAAAACCGAGCTTGTATTGAGGTTCGCAGCCGGGAAACCGTCAGTCTATTACCTTTCCCAGAAACTGGACCTTGAGCACCAGGTGGAGGACTTCCTGGAAAAGGCCGCCGAGCAGCTGGGGACGTATCAGCCAAGGATCACAAAATGGGATGCTGCCCTCAAGTTTGTTTCTCAGCAGGTGCAGGGCAAGCCTGTGATCATCATCGACGAGGTGCCATATCTCATAGAGGGCAGCAGCGCGGCAATGTCAGCTTTCCAGGCGGCATGGGACCTGTACCTCAAGGATGCCAATGTCATGCTTATCCTGCTGGGTTCAAGCATAGGCATGATGGAAAACGAGGTACTTGGCTACAAGTCTCCCCTGTATGGCCGCAGGAGTGGGCAGATCAAGGTCGAGCCCCTGCAGTTCAGGCACCTCCGGCATTTCTTTCCCGGAAAGGATGCAGCAGAGGTCGTGAGAATCTACGGCTGCCTGGGCGGCGTGCCTGCCTACCTGAACAAGTTCGACAAAAAGCTCACGTTCGTGGACAATGTCAACAGCAACGTACTGCACCGGGCCACATTCCTCTACGAAGAGGCCACTTTCCTGCTCAGGGAGGAGCTAAGAGAGCCGACGAACTACGAGCTGATACTCGAGGCCATATCCAAAGGCAAGAACCGGGTTTCTGAAATAGCTAACGAAACAGGCATAGCGGTACACAACCTTCCCAAATACCTGCGTGTGCTCATGGGTCTCGGCTTTCTTTCCAGGGAATCGCCGGTCACCTTAAAGAAGACCCGTGACATGAAGACAGGCTCAGTATACGCACTCTCCGACAATTTCCTGCGTTTCTGGTATACATACGTGTTCCCGACGCGGTCCATGCTGGAAGTCAATCGGGAAGCCATCGTCTCAAGGATTACGGACTCTTATGACAGGTATCTGGGTCATGTTTTCGAGGAGATTGCCAGACAATATCTCATAGAGCTCAATATCGCCGGAAAGCTGCCCTTTGCCTTCGAGAAGATAGGCAGGCAGTGGGGCCGTGTCCCCGGTAAACAAACAAGTGATAGCGCCTATGAGATCGATCTTGTCGCCCTGAACGAAGGCTTAAAGGCGATACTCTTTGTCGAGTGTAAGTGGCAGACCCTGAATAATAAGAACGCAGGCCGGATTTTACAGGACCTGAAGGCCAAGGCCGGGCATGTGCAATGGCAAAGCGGAGAAAGGGAGGAGCATTTCGTCATAGTTGCAAAGAAAATTGAGGGTAAAGCAAGGTTAAGGGAGAGCGGCTGTCTTGCTTTTGATGTGGAGGACATTTGCGGGGATTAGGACTGAATCTTGGTTGAAAGCTACTCTATCCTACCGTAGAACAGAATAAGAAGTTAGTAGATACTATGGAACAATTTAACAATGCGTGTAATCGCATTTCAAAAATAGTATTTGAACTGAAATGTTACAATATGTTCAGACTTCAGGATACTCAAAATTCCTCAAGATGCCAATGGATTTTGTACCAGAACAACACACCGCCGCAGGCGGCACGTTTTATTCGCTTAGTGGTCTGTCATTATTTTAGGGAAGTATTCATATCAATGTGAGAATATTGAAAATAAGGTCTAAGCATGAAGAAATACACATTACCTGTTGTGATACAAAAAGATGAAGACGGGTATTTTGCGATGTCTCCGGCCCTTGAAGGCTGTTATTCTCAGGGCGATACATACGAAGAAGCACTTGAGAACATCAAAGATGCAATTCGTTTGGTGCTGCAGGACATGGAAGAATACGAAGAACTGGTTTCAGATATCAACTCATTCAGCCTGGTAGCCGTTGAGGTTACAGTATGAGTGAAAACTGCCAAGGATAACAGCTAAGCAGTTGAAAGTCCTGGATTTCAACTTATCCACCAGTCAGGAAGTCACATGGTATTTCACAATAAAGAAATACCTCCGACTGTTTTTTCTAATAGGGACCGTGTCCATACCGGTGAAGACACATATATACGTTGTTAACTATATGTTATAATAAACTTCACGAGATGCTACAGATGCTTATTGAATACATTCAGGCAGCCCTTGAAAAAGCCAGATACGAAATTATTGAAGACGATGAGCCTTATTATGGCGAAGTGCCGGAGCTTGAAGGAGTTTGGGCTACTGGCAGTACCCTTGAAGCATGCCGGAAAAATCTCGAAGAGGTCATTGATGAGTGGATAGTGTTCAGGCTCACATATCAAGAGAAGAGTGGCTTGGTCAATGAGATCGAATTTGGCTAACCCATCTGAATAATAGTCTACATGAATTATTTTTATATAATCTCAAAACAGATTAAATATCATGAGCTCATCAACGAATATTGAGGACATGCTCCATAATATTGCCAGCGATATCCATACAATTCTCAGCATGTTCAGGAAAAGGAGCATCAAAAACTCAAAAGAAGTGGTATTTTCTTCTTTGGGTTCATGGGACTCCGATGTAGATAGCGAAGAATTTGTGGACCATCTTAGAAGGTCGTCACGTCTGGATTGGGTGCGATGAGGTCCTTTGTTGACACTTCAGTTTATTCTCAGTAAATATTAAATATTATTGGCTATACAATTATTGTTATGACAATAAAGTCTGAATTCATCGATCGGAAAGATGAACTTGGATATATTGAAAGCGAGTTCTCAAAAGGAGATTTCCGATTCATTTCTGTTATAGGAAGGCGTAGGCTTGGTAAAACACGCTTTCTTGAACAGTTCTTAAAAGGGAAATCAAAGTACTGTTATGTACTTGTTCCTGAGCTCAATGACCAGGATGCAAGGATGGAAATAGCCAGGATATTTTATGAAAAGCTTAACATTGGTTTTCTGGGATTACCTTCATGGGATGAGATATTTGAGAGATTGTTCATGTACTCTCAAAAAGAGCGGGTCATTGTAGTATTTGATGAGTTCCAGCGATTATCAAGGATCGATCCCAGCATTTATTCCTATATGCAAAAGCATATAGACAGGTCTGCTTCCGGTTCTAAGCTATTTCTCGTGGTGTCGGGGTCTTCCATAGGCATGATGCACCAGATATTCGAATACGCTTCACCACTCTATGGCAGAAGAACGGGACAGATCCCATTTGATGCTTTCAGGTTTGCTGCACTTGCTGATTGGTTCCCTGAACTTCCTATGGACCTGCGGGTTTACATTTATGCTATTCACGGAGGTACACCAAAATATCTGGAAGAGATCGAATCTGAGAATCTGCAGGAGATTATCAAAAGATCCCTTTCAAGGACAAGTGTGCTATACAATGAACCGGAAGTGCTACTTAAAACCGAGCTTAAGGAAAGTAATACTTATTTCAATATACTGAAAAATATAGCTTCCGGAGTCTCAAGGTCCTCAGAAATTGCAAAGACATCTGGGATTAAAGTAACTTCCATCGATTATTATCTCAACATCCTGATAAATGACCTTGACCTGGTAAAAAAGGAGGTTCCAATTTGTGACAAATCCTCATCAAGAAAAGCGATCTACCGGATAGATGATAATTTCTTTAGATACTGGTTCAGGTTTGTATATCCTTTCCTTTCCGAACTTGAGATGAGGAACTACGAATGGGTCCTGGAAAAGATAGAGAATGAACTTGATACATTTACAGCTCCGGTATTTGAAGATATATGTGCTCAATTCCTGATCACAATGAGTACACAGAATCAGCTGCCTTTTGTTTTTGAAAAGATAGGAAAACAGTGGGGTAAGTTTAAAGGGGAGCCTGGAAAGAATAATTATGAGATCGACCTGGTAGCAATCAGTACACACACAAAACATATACTGTTCTGCGAGTGCAAATGGCAGAAACAGAAAACAGGGTATGAGGTCATAGCAGACCTGATGGACAAGGCCGGAAATGTCAATTGGTACGACAATAAAAGAAAGGAATACTATGCTGTGATCTCAAGAGCAGGCTTTACTCAGAAAGCCAGGTCCTTTGCACAGGATAATGGTATATTACTTTTTGACCTGGAGGATATTGAGAAAATCATGGGATAATGTGTTCAGTTGCAAAATGGATTCCGGGAATAACATACTATTTTTTGTTATCCTTAGATATGCATCTGCACAACACTAGTTCCTCAGGTTTGATTCAGAATCATCCCTAAGGAACTTGTGCACGAAGGTAATTACTTTTCTATGTTCTTTTGGTTCACATTCCTAACATTTCGTCATATTTGTCGGTTACTACAGCATATAAAAGTTCGATCTCTTCATCTGTGTATTCTTCATATTCTAGTTTGTTGACAATGTCTTCACTGATAACCAAAGGCATTATTTCCGTATTGTAATAAGCTTCTATCATAAAATCCCGCATACCCATTATACCAGGATGCATTTCTATATTATTGAATTCAAGAGCTCTTTTATATTTTGCTCTGATAAGGGAACCATCTTCTTGCGTAAATTCATATATTCCTTCAGATTTCTCGCATTTATCTACTAAATTGGCTAATTCGGGATTTGTCGTGAGACAGCAACCTCTGTCACGGCATGCTGCACAGTTTTCGTCTTTTTCCACTACTTTCGAAGAAAGACACTTCACAACTTTTATACGTTCAACTTCGTTTGTGAATTCTGTCTTTATACGTTCAACTTCGTTTGTGAATTTTGTCATGGTTTTTATCTCCATATACTATTTTCCAAGTAGATGATCATACATCACTTTAAATGAAGCAATAATCATCACATTTTACTTAAATATATTTTTTATGTCAGAATATCAATTGCATTGAAATTATTTAAACATTGTGATATTCAAATATAAGAGTAGAAAAAATAGAATAGAATATTCAATGTTGTGAATCAGGTATGTTTCTTACCGCACAAGCAGTCACAATGATCCATTGTTCAGAAGTATCGTAACGACTTCTTTTATTTTCTATTGCTTTGGGGCAATATTTCAAGGCTCAAGCCGTGCCTAAAATTTGTATTTGCTAAAATAAAATGGACAGCTCAAAAGCATTTCATAAAATGATCAACAGAAAAAGCTGAATGGTGTGCATCATTTCGAGATACTTACCGATTGAGAAGTAAAGTATTATTGTAAACTTACCGATACAGAAGTAAACTATATATAATCGGGTCATATCATTAATAATATGGACAAAAAAGAGATACTGGAACTGCTTATAGACTGGAACTTCTGGACGAAAGAACAGTTCACCGGCACGCGAAGGGAAGAACTGCTGGAAGAGATTGAAAGAAAAGCCAGGACCAAAGAGATAATGGTGATAACCGGCGCAAGAAGGACAGGTAAATCAACGATCATTCTCCAGTACCTGAAGGACAGAATAGATGCGGGGATACCGAAGGAGAATATCCTCATAGTGAATTTTGAAGATCCCCGCTTCAGGGGTCTGAACCTTGAACTGCTGAACCGGATATATGAAATATACCTGACGGAAATAGAAACGACTTCCGAGGAACAGTACGTGGTCCTTGATGAAGTGCAGGTGATAGACGGCTTCGAGAAATTCGCACGATATCTGCAGGAGAACCGCCGAATAAATGTATTGGTGACAGGTTCGAGTTCAAAGCTCTTAAGTTCGGAGTATGCAACGGTGCTTGCAGGTCGCCATATGGATACGGAAGTGTTTCCCCTTGGTTTTATAGAATACCTGAAGTTCCGGGGACTGAATATAAAGACGTCCCTTGACATGATAGCAGAGCGCCACTCAATAAAAAAAGAGCTAAGGGAATATATCGGCACCGGAGGCTTTCCGAAGGTCGTACTTGAGAAGGAGGAAAGGAACAAAAAAGAACTTCTGTACACGTATTACAGAGATATCCTGATAAAGGATGTCACTGTCAGGTACAACATAAAAGACATACAGAAACTTGAAGAGCTTGCAAAATACTATATGACGAACATATCCTCTCCAAATTCGTACAACCGGATCAAGAATATCCTTGGCATAAGCCTTGACACGGTGGAACGTTACTCTTCATACCTTGAAAGCACCTACATGCTATTTTTTATAAAAAAGTTCTCTTATTCTCTGAAAGAGCAGGTGCTCAATCCCAGGAAAGTATATGCTCTGGACACCGGCCTGAGAAATACGGTTTCCTTCGCTTTCTCGGAGGACAGTGGCAGGCTTGTTGAAAATGTGGTGTTCATGCATCTGAGAAGAGAATATCCGGGTATCTATTACTGGAAAAATGATACCCAGAAAGAGGTCGATTTCATTATCAGCGAAAAGAACAGGGTGACCCGTGCAATACAGGTCTGCTGGGATATGAGCAGCGAAAGTACAAGAAAGAGAGAAGTCGAAGGCCTTGTGGCAGCCATGGAAACCTTTAGCCTGAACGAAGGTCTAATACTCACCGATGACACCGAGGATGAAATAGAGGTGGATGACAAAAAAATAATTGTGAGGCCTGTCTGGAGGTGGCTGCTGGACTGAAGCTTTGTCGTTTGTCTTTGATTGGTATTTCAACACTGTCGGAATATATCTATAGTGGCGGGCAGAGGAATGAGATGGCAATGAAGCAAAACGCATAACAAACACATATCAAAGGTATATTCCAACTGCATCAAAACCCTCCCATGGGTATTACGACCAATATCAGAACAACCCACCGCCGCAGGCGGCACGTTTCATCTTTGCTACTTTGTGTTGAGAATATTTTGTGCACATTTTTTACTGCAAGACTATTTTAACGTAAGGACATAAAGGTTGTTATTCTCCTCTTTGCGACTTAGCGTCCTTGTGTTGATAATAGTCACAAGGTGCAATACGCAGGATTTATATTTGTGTTGGACCTAATGAATGAACTAAGATGTCAGACATAGCTGCAGATGTCAATATTGGTGAATATCTTGCCCATAAGATCGATCTACGGGTAAAAGCAGGATTAGCAACCTCCAGAGAAGAGCTTGTCAGAAAAGCTATAATACGTTATCTAGAAGACCTTGATCTAAGTAAGCTGAGATCCGAACTGTTCCATGAGACTATGCAAACCA
>AMWB02072298.1_pt1 | contig 13122 bp, 15 predicted proteins | sample 200311 | NCBI WGS metagenome assembly AMWB02 (sample SAMN02737377, study PRJNA173069) | bioreactor metagenome | biome: anode biofilm in microbial fuel cells | place: USA: California | collected 2010-12-16 | reverse complement strand
GATCCAATACACGACAAAAAGAAATGTTCGCATGGTTGCGAATTGAAAAATACGGTCATTTAAGGAAGATCTAAAAACTCAGAAGGACGGCACGGGACCAAGCGACAGTACAGAATGGCAGCGTAGTTGGTGATAGTATGACACTGCATTTTTAGGAAAGTGTCCCGTGCAAGTAATACTTGCCACTGCTACTATTTGAACTTTATCATATAAAATCCAGAGCCGATGCATGCCAACCACGGCATAAGTATATATAGTTATACGGTGTATTGGTATGTATCACACAACGGAGTTTTGTCAATGAAAGCCGATAGAATGCAGATAGAATCAATGTGTAAAGACCGTCCGGCGGTATACGAATATACCAACCGGGAAACAATGATCGTAAGTATGTTTCTAATGGAAACAGGGATCCACATATCCAGTTATGAAACAGGCGGTGAGTTTTTGTACTGCCTTGAAAAGTGGATCTCAGAGAACAGAGCATATATAAAAGAAACCATGGGGTGGTAAACGTGACATTTAAGGCATCGGAATACCAAGAGGACATTTTTCGATATATATCAGATGCAAACGGCAATGCAGTGATCGAGGCCGTGGCAGGATCCGGCAAGACCACTACCCTACTCGAAGCCTTCAAGTGCATCCCACTTGGATCCAGAGCATGTTTCGTGGCATTCAATAAGCATATAACTGAAAGCCTAAAGACCAAGGCACCTTCAAATGTCGAAGTATTGACATTGCATCAACTTGGCTTGAGGGTAATAAAGAGCCGGGGCAGTGTTATAGTAGATAAGGACAAATTGGCAAAGTTGTTTGATGCTACATGCAAGCAACTTGGGTACAGCAAGGGCACTATGTATGCACTGAAATACCCACTATGCAAGACCATTGGGTACCTTAAGAACACATGCCAACTGCCTGATCCGGAGAATATACTAAACGTAACCGACAGATACAATGTCCCGGTACCAACCCCGGTATTCAGTGACATTGCATATGAACAGATCATGAGATCAGTCAAAGAGAAGATCGCATTGGACCGGGTACTTGATGACTACGATCTTGGTAGATACATGGAATGCATCCGGGAAAGACGTAATCCGATCAAGGAATCCGATTACTACAAACTGATCTCCGGGATATTCTACGCATCAGTGAATGATCTCCGGACCGTGGATTTCGATGATATGGTATACCTGCCGATCCATTACAACATGCAGATGGCAGGATATGACATTATCTTTGCAGATGAATGTCAGGATCTAAATGTCCCACAGACCAGATTACTACTCAATTCCGTGAAAAAGAACGGGCGTATAATAGCAGTCGGCGACAGGCATCAAAGCATTTATGGCTTCCGTGGTGCCGATGTAAACAGCATTCCATATCTGATAGAGCAGTTGAATGCTCAAGTGCTGCCACTGTCAATCACATACAGATGCCCGGTATCACATGTCAGATTGGCACAGGAGATTGTGCCTGCAATTGAACATGCAGACAATGCGATTCCCGGTGAGATAATCACTATCCGGGATTCATACTTGGGTAAGTATGTCCAATCAGGAGATCTTGTATTGTGCCGATATACTGCACCATTGATCAAGACCGGGATCAGGCTCATAGCATCCGGAAAGAAGGCACGGGTACGTGGCATGGATCTCAGAGCCAACATTAAAGCACTAATAAAAAAATTCGATTGTGAATCGACAGCAGATCTCAGGACCAAGGCCGGGAAATGGTACAATACAATGATGGAGAAGTGCAAGGAAACGAAAGAAGATCTCCGGCCATACACCGATAAGTATGAAATCGTGATGACATTCACGGGCAAACTGCCATACAAGAGGACACAGGAAATATTGGATTATGTGGACCGGATCTTTGCACCGAATGATCATGCAGATGTGGACGGATCCGATGAAATTGTCTTATCCACTGTTCATGGAGCAAAGGGGCTTGAAGCCAACCGGGTATTCATACTGTACCCCAATACAATGCCGCACAGGTATCCAGAGCAGCAGAATTGGGAATATGCACAGGAAATGAATATTAAGTATGTCGCATTGACACGGGCAAAGCAGACACTGTTCATGGTCAGGAAGGATGGTGAATGAAAGGGCGTATGGGTAGGCCCCCTACCCACACGGTCCCGTTGCTGAATGATATAAAAAGCATCAAGACTTTGTGGGAAACAGAAGGCATGAGCATATCGGAAATGGCTGATTATTACGATCTTTCAGTGGATCAAATGAGGCGCTACTTCTCGAAATACCTACAATCACGTGATACAAAATCGACTATTGACAATACAAGCATATAAATAGTGACAACTCCCATTTTTCTATGTCTTAGACAGTATAGGACGGTGTAGCATGTCGTACAAAATTGTAAGAATGTATAAGAGAGGCGGGAACAGGACCATAAAAACTGGTCTTACACTTGCCGAAGCACAGGCACATTGCAGAGATCCGGAAACTTCAAGCTCCACATGCAGGACGGCTGCAGCCAAGGCAATAACAAAAAGAAACGGTCCTTGGTTCGATGGATATGAAGAAGAGAAGCCATCCCGGAAAGGAAAGAGGTATTGAAATGACTAATTATTCAAATGGTAAAAATGCATCCAGAACCCGGCAATTTGATGGCAAGTCCTACAAATCCACAGGTGGTATGCATCTGAACAAAGCATATGCAGAAGCAGAAGCAGATAAGTATCGTAAACAGGGATACAATGCCCGTATAACTGCAACCGAAAAGGTATATGGATACGGCAATGGACCCCGGTTCAGGAAGTATGCAGTATGGGTCCGGAAGTAAGGTGATATAATGGCATTCAGCAAAAATGGTAAGATAGTACCACTTGCAGAATTGGCCAAGGTGCCATATTCAAAGACCTTTGATGGCAAGAGATATGATCTATTCATATCGAGCCATTCTAAACTATCACAGGAAATTGAAGCCCGCAAGATGCGTAAAGCAGGGGCATTGGTAAGGATGGTAACAACTGCACTTGAAGGCAAAAAGGTGTACACTTTGTATACTTGGTGGCCTGTCCGGAGATGATCTCATATGAGCAAGGAAATCGCAAGGATGTATGGGATCCCATTTGAAACCAAGATCAACGGCAAAGCCGGGTACACTCTTGATAATGTATACCGGACACGTGGGCCCGCATTAAAAAGGGCACAATCGCTGAGAAACAAAGGATGGCTTGCAACAACCAAGGCGGTACACAAAGGCGGCGAAAAACCACATCAAAGAGACGTAAAAACCGGATGGCATAAAACCGATATGAAGGCATATATCGAGTATGCAGTGTACAGCAGACCAAAGGAAGGATGGAACAAAAGATGATAATATGGTTGGCAATATAAAGAAATCCGATGCAGATGCCTTGAAAAGGGCAGTATGGGAATGGGAAGATAAGAACCTGATCAATTACAATGGTTACGTTCTTAAAGGTGGCAAGAACGATGACAAATCAGTTATCGCAAATATGCGTAGGCGTGGCTACGATGCAGTTCGCATAAGTCCACAGACCACAACAAAGAACGGTCTTAAGTACCGTGCCGTTTACGGTGCGATCATTGAACCCAATTACAGGCTCCCTAAAGTTGGTGACAAGTATCATCCAATTGTAACATGGACCAAACAGGGATTCATTAAAGCCGGAACAAAGACCGGGACTACGATATTCACTACCCATGGTGATATGTTCGTGGCATCTGAACTGAAAAGCAAACTAATGGCAAAGAAGTGATACCATGGCGACAAGTACAGAAGCGACACAGAAATTGAAAGAATGGGAGATGGCCAATGTGTTAGGCAATGGATACATCTCTAAGCATAACAATGGAACGGCAAGGCAGATAGTGCAGAGGCAGGGATATGATGCAGTCCGTATCAGTCCAAGAGTTACAACCAAGCACGGGAAGCAGTATAGAGCTGTCTATGCTGCATGGCTTGAAGAGGTAGTATCCAAGTATAGTCCTCCTGTCCGTAACAAAAAGGGGCAGTTACAATATCCATGCAAAGCACATTGGGATCTCAGGGGATATGTGAAAGCAAGTGTCAAGCCGGGGACAACTGCTTTCGCAACGGCCAAGTCGGGCAATTTCATTCCATCGAGCCTGAAATCTCAATTGATGATGAAATGAGGACATATGATATGCCCGGCATATCCGGGCATAGCAGTTGGTGATAGTATGGGACAGACAATTTATTCAGATCTTATAATGACAATTGGCCGCAAAAAGGTTAAGGGCATTAGATATGCCGGTGAACCATCGGAAGTTGCCATTGATAGACTTGTGAAAAAGGCAAAGTATTACAGCAAAGGACAATCTGGAGCTACCCGGAAAGGGCCTGATCACTATGAATATGTGGTGCAGCTCTATTCCATAGATCGTGGTAGGTATTCACGGGAATCAGTGCATGAATATGTCCGGCCAAAAGCAACGACTACCCAAGTAAAGAGGATAGAGGAACGGAAATATTCTACCCGGAAAGAGATAACCCACATTACCCCCAATGACAGCGCAACAACACTATGCGGCGCATCCGTCTATAAAAAGAACGGTGATCTCCTGCAAACATTGTCCATGAAGCAGGCAGATGGCAGATTGAACATGATAACATGCAAGAAATGCATTGCTGCATATAAGAAACGGACGGGAACAAATAAACCTAATCATGGCAGGACAAGCAACAACAGATCAATAGTGTCGTTTTGAGGTGATAGTATGGGATATAAAGTGGAATTACTCCATATTTTGGGGGGATCGGAAAGGACGTTATGTGGCCTGCAGATCTTCACAAAGGACACAAAGTCATCCGGGCAAAATGGCCGGGATTGTATCTGGTAGATTAAGAAATGGTGAGCAAGTTCAAGACATATAAAGGAAAGGAAACGGTACCGGGTAAAGGTGATATATGGTGTGTGACAGCCGGAAACATCGGCTCCACATATCATAAATCCCGGCATTTCGTTAATAAACGGCTTGCATTGATGGAAACATATTATCGCAACCGATGCCACAAAGACTATCAGGATAGTAAGAACAGAAGGAGAAGGGCGAAAAATGGGAAAGGAACGTAATGTAATACATTTACGTAAACTGTCCGGATCCCGGACCTATTGCAACCGGGAGATCAATAGAATCCGGGCAATATCTCCAATCTATGCAGATCAGGCAACATGTAAGCAGTGTATAGATGCTTGGAAACGTGATGAAATCCGGATTAACATGGATAATCGGCAGAAAAGGACAGGTAAGACAAAAATATTTGATTTCATCTGATCAGGGACACTTGATCAGACGGGTAGTTGGTGATTATGAGAAGGATATCATTTTTCATTTTTCTATTGGCACTGGTTGCAATCTGCAATGGTGCCATGGCAGCAACGATACCGGCAGGAACCGTGGCAAACTATGCACTGGTAGATGGCACAAGTTATACGCTTGAAGGAAATGTCACTGCCACTGCTACTGCATTTCTACCGGGTAATAATATAAATTTCGATGGCATGGGACACACTATAACCTATGCAACATCTACTGCAGGATATGCATTTTCAGCAACCGGGAAATCCGGGATTAACATATACAATGTCACAGTGGTTAGTACAAATGCCGGGGTATCGAATGCATATGCAATGTATTTTTACAATTGTGATGATGTGGATATTGATGATGTGTCGAGCTATTCAGAAAAGAGCTATGGCATGTATCTCAGGAACACACAGCATGCCGACATAACGGGATCTACTATAAGATCCAATACGGGCACGGCGTTTTATTTAAACGGAGCATCAAATAACACCATCAGAGGCAACATAATAAAATCCACATCTACTTATGCGTTATTCGGTGAAAACACTTACAACAATAGGTATGAAGGCAACGACATCGATTCCACAACGGGTACTGCCGTATACTTGCCCGCAACATCAAGATCATCAATTTTCATAAACAACGACATTGATTCGGGAGCAGCAAGTGCAGCGGCTTTTAGAATAGTTGATGGGCATGGACACAATATCACCGGGAACACAATTGATTCTGTCAATAACATTGCTTTGTACCTTTCAGTGTCATCCGGTGGATGCTATCAGAACACTATCCGGGACAACACATTAACTGCAGCAAACAGCAATCAGGCGCTATATGTTTATGATGGGTATCAGAATACAGTAGTAAACAACACATGCATCAGTTCAAGCAGCAACGGTGCATATTTTAGAGGATCCGAAAGCAACACCATCACGGATAATACTTTTATTTCAAGTACAAATGATGGCCTATTCATAGGATATGGAGCAAATAACAATATCGTTCGCCGGAATACATGTGATTCAGGCAACCGAATGGGTATTTTTATATTCAATGTGACCGGGAATACCTTTGAAGATAACATTGTAACCGGAACATACTGTTCTGCTCCACATACCGGGAATCATACACTTGCTATGGGCGATTCGATAACAGAAGGTGGTCAGGGAGGGACAACATATGGTGAACTGTATTCGCTGTTTGAAGATCTCATGTCGGCAGATTATCCTTGGTATGTATCGAATCAGGGATTTAGTGGCGAAAGGGCATGGCAAGGACGTGAAAGATTCGTTCAAGAGCTTGATATATTTGAGCCAACCGAAGTTAATATCATGTATGGTACCAACGATCTGCTTGATTCAAGGCCACAGCAGGATATAATCGATGATATTCTATGGATGGCAGAACAGGCAGATAATCGTGGTATAGTGCCACACATATTGCTAACACCAAGTATTTATACGGGTAATCAGGCAAGGATCTATCTTGATCAGAATTTGAGTACACAGGCAATAGCTGCCGGGTATGATGTGATTAACGTATATGATGCAATTGATGCAACTCCGGGAAATGGCATATATGATGCACACGTTGCCGAGAACTTTGAAGATGGCATTCATCCGAATACAGTAGGCAATGGATTGATCGCATCTGCATTATATGCTGATTGGTTGGCAGATGGGGCACACATCGAAGCAACCAATGCAGATCCAATAGCTGCAAACTTTGAAACACTTGAGCTTGATCCAGTTACTATCCGGATCACATTGAATGCAAGTGCATGGAAGGTAGTGTGGAAAGTAAATGGTAATGTGGTGGAAACCGATGGATCCGGGACAACGGCAAGTATGACATATATTCCATCCACAGTGGGAACATATGTCATCACGGCAGAGATATACCGTGGTGATACAGTTGAAACCATCACATGGACCGCATATGCCACAAACAATGCACAGCAGAGAACAGCAGACGGTATATTGAACAATATATTTGCATCGTTCGGCCTAATTGCCATGATCCCAATGATCTTAATTGCCATAGCGATCATGGGATTGTTCTATGGGACACAAACAGGAGTTGTAGGCGATGTCACCGAGATTATCAAGATTGCAGTAATGCTAATGATAGCGGTTTTGATTATTGGTGCCATGGCAACAATGGTATAAAATCCGGATATATTTTTGGGCAGGAAATTACTGCCCGAAATTATACTCAAAATTTGCCCGTCTTGCCTCCGTGGAAGCCCGTGGTGATGCCCACATGGGCAAGTTGGAAGGTTTATACCTTTTTGACATTTTCTTTCGTTCTACGGCATTCTACGGGCTTGGGAGTTTTTGGACACAAGTTCATATGCCTGTCAATTTCATCGAAATGTTCCCGTAGTAAGGCAATGAGGGTATCAAGATCTCTCTTGAAATCTGCATGCGTTGCAAGGAATTTGCCTCTCATAAGATGATTGGATAATCCCCGGAAAGCTCCTGCAAGTGTGCAGTAGTATGATTGCTTCCCATCGATTACAAGCATGTAACATCTTGGATCTACCATGATCCGGATCTTATCGTTGTAAGCATAGACCAATTTATCTTGATCGTCTGCAGTTTGTGTGACATTCTCTTCCAAATCTTCATCAATTTGTGGTTCTATGTTGTCCATACTGTCTATCTCCTATTTCAATTTATAACGGTATAAATATTGTTCTCACTTTATTTTGATTTTACCCATATTATATATAATATGGGAATTTTAAAAATAAAGTGAGAACAATATTTATAATCGGATAATATAATATCACCATCTACCCCCGGATTCGACATACTTTGCAACTATACTGCTACACTGCATCACGATCGTTTCCTTTTTCCAACATGCGAAGTCTTGGGATATGATGGAATTTACGTGGTAAAGGGATTTATCAAGATTAAAATCGCTTTGTTTTTCAAACAATCTTGCAAGTTGAACCGGATCTTCCATGCCATTATTGTAATATTCCCGGACAGCAGCCATACGCATCATGTGACCATCACTGCCCGTAAGATCTTGATCCAAGCACCATTTGAATATGTCCCGGATACCTGCAGGACGGTGATAACCTGCAGAATATTCGATCTTATCCTTCTCAGGCTTGCCAATTGGAACGAATCCGGTAATGTCTATTGCAGTAAGTGTGATCTTATCGAAATCCCGGACAAATTCGCCGTTCAAGTAAATCATGGACCACGTTTTATGCTTTCGATGGAATGCCAATGGCAATTTAACTTGGTTGCCATATCCTCCATCACTACCATATCGGCTTCTGATCTTTGTTTGTTTCGGATTAACTTCTGTATTCAAAGGCAATCCGGCGATTTCTATCAAAGTGTGCCCGAAATCGTGGGCATTCCGGGCATCTACATACCGTAGGAAGATCCAGAAGTGATAAGAAGATCTGCTCCCGGATGCCTCAAGCAGATATGGCACATTTAGCTTATCCAGTGTATTTGCAAACATTGCTCTCCTTTCCTCCGCTAATTCTCTTTGTTTTTTCATGTGATTCCGAACAGCAACCCGGAAGTCATTGTGATATTGGTCTACCTTTGCGAAAAATTCCCGGTTAAGCTCAGGCAGATCTCCGTATTCTGCCTTCATTTTGTTATATTCATCAAGTGCAGCATATGAATTACTATGCTTTGCCTGCCGTAGCTTTTTCACTTCTGATTTATTAGCATGGGCATCGATGTCGATGCATATCCATTGCACAGCATTCGAGATCTCCGGAGTATGTCCAATTGCTAATACTCCAATTGTTATATCCCCGGCAATGTGTTTTTGTAGTATGTCCAAGGTAATATTATCGTCTACTTTAACATAATCGCCGCTATCTGTTTGTTTGTAATATGCATCCGGACGTATCACAAATTGCCATAACAGATCTGCCTTGGTATATACTGTTAAACTGTTTCTACGCATCTTTGAAATGATCTCGTAGTATGGATTCTCCACGATGCCCGGTAATTCATCCCGGATTGATGCCTTGGCATGCAGGACCGTGGCTTTATGATCTGTACCGGGTATTTGAGCCTTCTTTCCCATGTGTTGCAGAGCTGCAATCATTGCATCGGTGATATGGCCTCTTTCGATAACCTTGGGATGGGTGATGTTCCCTTTGCATTGCAAGGCATATTCATACCCAGTCTTGGCATCGTTCTCAGATAATTCAATTATCCGATTATATCCCCAAGTCACTACATCATTACATTCTGTTTCCGTGGCACCGATGACAAAGACAATGGACGTATCTACTCCGGATGGATCTTTCACACGGGACCATGCCTGCCAAGTATCGGCATGGACCAATTCTTTGCGTAGTATCATGGCCTCTTCTTTTGTTTCCCGGTGAGTATCATAAGCAGTGGATGGCTTTTCAGCTAATCCCACTGCAACCATTACCCGTGCCCTTGATGCTACTCCAAGCATAGAGGGAGAATTGTAATATGTGACTTTATGTGTGCAGTGGGCATTATCCATTGCAACCTGCAACCGGGTAGCTTCCAATGTGGATCTGCATACAATGATCACATCATCATCCACTTCATAATTAGGATCCGGATTACGTTCAAATTCTGTAAGCACTGCCCGTATCTTGTCAATAATGGCATCCGTATTTTTAAATGTGGAATTTCTACCACGGGTAGCATATTTTTTATTATCGGCAATGATGAGCAACTTTGAATTGTTGTTCAGTGGATCACCTCCGGATCCGAACAGTTTATGGACAGGTGGCTTATTTCGCCGGAAAAATTTGTTATAGTCCATACTACCGAATGTTGCCGACATAAAGATGATCCGGCTTTGCTTCTCTTGGATCTTGAATACAAATTTCCGGATCATCTGGTTTCGCATTGTGTCAAGTGCAACTAAAAATATCTGATCTTCTCCACGGGATCGCATAGCATGGACGTGGATTGTATCTGATAGAACAATGCACATGATCTTGTATAAGTCAAGTACCCGGTCCATGGGCAAGTGATAATGTTTCCTATACTTGGTGAGCTTGATAATCTCTTCATAAACTGCCATGGATAGGGATGCCGGATCGTGATCTTCCATGATGGCATCCAGAAACATATTCTCCATCCGGATTGTTTGCTTTCGGTTGAATCTGCCTGTTTCCATGGAGATCTTTACCATTTCAGCAACCTTTGCCCGGACATCTTCATTCTTAAGGATGGCCGTGAAAGTTTCGATAATCAATTTCAGATAAGGGTAATCTGCCAAGATTCCATCATATGTACTTGGCATAAAAGAGATCTCCGGACTTGGCACAGTGGCAACGTGGATCCGGACCGTATCATCGCATTCCAGTTTGTGAGCTTCATCAAGTACATAGTTCTCTAATCGGTATAACTTCTGCAGGATCTTGTATGCCGTGGATGGATTGGTCCCATCCTTCTTAGTGAATTTTTCGGCACCTTCTGCAGCCAACATCAATGCCGACAGTTTGTGATATGTCAATGCTATGCCATGTGGTTTATGGCATCTGAGTATTTCCGTTACCGGGCATTCGTTGTAATGTTCGCATTGATCATCTTCACTTATGCACTGTTCAGCAAGTGGAAGGATTGGTAGTTTTTTAAGATCCGGCCACAATGCACATGCTTTTTCATTCAATATACATGAATGCCCTGCAGGAACATGAACAACTTGAGGACGTGGGATCTTATGATCACTATATGCAAGTGATTCATCCAATACTGTTTTTTTAGCAATTGAATTTGTGGGGACCACGATAAGAAATGTTTGATCCCGGTTTAGAAATTCTGCACAAAAAGCAGTGGTAGCTCCGGCACGGGTGGCTTTGTAAACAATATAATTGCCAAGCTCCCTTAAATCGTTCTCAAGTAAAGTATACGCCGTTATGATTCTGTAATCTTGGTTAGTGCGATCTATTGGCGTTATTTGTGTTTGTGCCAATCTGTAACTCCTGTCCGTCCAATATATAGCAACTGAGATAAGAACGGTCCCGGTATAAATACATTTTTGATTTAAATATTTCGCAACAGAACGAACAAAACGGAAACAGAAGGCTTATATATCACTATGCACATATGGGCATGTTAATGCATGCAGTTGCATGTGGTTGGAGATGATCCAATAAATGGGCACAATAATTCGGGTAGAAATATGCGATGAAGCATATGCAGGATTAAACAACTATCAGAACGTGATCCACAGTGGAGATAAATTCACACAAAAGATCGCAATCGATAGGATTCTGTCAGCCGGATTGAATCCGGAGTTTGCAGAACTGGTAGATAGTTACCACGATGCAAGAGAAGGAAAGAGCAGAACGAAACGGAGTAGAACATAATGAAACAGCCAATAAATGTGACAATAAATCCAGATGACTATGAGGAAGTACAGGTAGTCGGTGGATTCAGGACAGAGAGTTACGAAGCATATATCACCGGGTATGGTATAGTCAAAAAGACATTCGGTGGAGAGAAGGAGAAGTTGGTGTTCCGGGTGGAGCTTGATGACGGACTTGTGGCACATGATTTCCTTATTCCCCCGTTAAAGAAGGGATCTGATGAACCATGCAGGCCAAAAGATCTGCCTGAGTATTCTGATCTCGGTAAACTATTCAACATAATGAAGCACAAAGGGGTGTCCGTGGTTGCTCATAAGCAGTGGTTGAATGTAATGATTGCCCCGGACATCACAGGTGCATACCTTAAGATGGAAGCAGTGCAGAAACCGGACACTGGTAATGCGGCGGCCATGGCAGCAGCCACCGTGACAGGTGGAGAAGTAAAGGTCAAGATGAATACCAATTGGATCCCATTGGATTTTGTCCTTCCGGGAAATATATCCACTGCACCAATTGTCACTGATCCGATCCCGGCACCTGCACCATCTGAGCCGGCACCTGCACCAGAGATCCCCAAGGCCCCGGTAAAAAAAGCAAAGGCATCCGACAATGGCAAGGCAGGCGAAGTGGCCGCATCAACCGGAGCAACCAAGCTGCAGGATGTTAAGGATCTGATTCTTGAGATCTTATCCAATGGATGGACCGATGACACCCCGGGTAGCACGATCGCTGCAGGGACATATCCGTTCTCCAAGCTGCTGTCCTTCACCAAGGATGCTATCACGGATGAGAATGTCAAGAAATTCCACAACATGAATCGCCGCAAAGCCATCGATGAGCTTGTCAAAGAGGGGCTTATCGTGGAGCTTGCAGGATCCATGCTTAAACTTGCTTAAACACCAAGCAAGCAGGGGCGGTATCCTCCTTCCGTCCCTGTTTTCTCCAAGGAGTTACGATTATGCCACAGCCAGTATTTTCAATTCATTTCAAACAGTTCAAGATGATCACAGATCTTGCAGATCTTGCAGACAGAGAGCATTTTTCTTTCAGTATATCGTGCGATGGATTCAGTACAGTGTTGTACGATGTAGCTAACACATGGATTGCCCGGTATACCATCCCTGCACATAACTTGCCGAAGGTTGCAGAGCCATGGGAAACAGAGCCATATGATGCCATAACTAAGATCGGATTGGAAACGAATGAGATGAAATCCCGGATAAAACCTGCCATTGGGAAATATGGTGAGCATGTGAAATTCGGATCGGATCCATCCATGCCGAATCTGATTAGGTGTGGTCCGGTATCGATTCCACTTGAATGTTATGATATTGGCCTACAGTTACCGGGAAACAATTATTCTGCACCAGAGGTTCCAAAGGGGTACGATTCTCCTGCAGTTGTTTACAGTGTCCGGACAAAGCCGTTTGAGCACATATG
>AMWB02013910.1_pt1 | contig 13131 bp, 10 predicted proteins | sample 200311 | NCBI WGS metagenome assembly AMWB02 (sample SAMN02737377, study PRJNA173069) | bioreactor metagenome | biome: anode biofilm in microbial fuel cells | place: USA: California | collected 2010-12-16 | reverse complement strand
GATTAAAACTGTCATGATCATAGCATTGGAGCGGAAGCGTCCCGCCCGCAAAATAATCTCCGCCAGATATATATCACAACGAAAGGGAATGACAATGCCAAAACGGATGATACGACTTTCGGGGCTTGTGGTCGCGCTGATCCTGATCGGATCCGCTCAGGCCGCTCCGAAGCTGCCGGAGGATATTCAGTGGCTGACCAATGATTCGGATCCGGTTTATGCGTCATCGGAAGCGGTGAAGGGCGGCACCCTGAACACCGCCATCTTGAGCTTTCCCATGACGTTCCGGACGGTCGGACCGGACTCCAACGGTAGCTTCCGTAGCGCCATTCTGGACAATGATCTCAGTTTGATCAACATTCATCCCAACTCCTTGAACATCATTCCCGAACTGGCTACTCACTGGGCTTTCGGGAAAGATAAAAAAACCATGTATTTCAAGCTGAATCCCCGTGCCAGGTGGTCGGATGGAAAACCGGTGACCGCATCCGATTATGTGTTTACCCTGGAATTCATGCGCTCTGCCCATATTGTTGCGCCTTGGTATAATGATTATTTCACCCAGGAAATCGACAATGTCATTGTTTTTGACGATTATACCATTGCCGTTGTGGGAACAAAGGCCGAGCCGGATCTGTACCTGAAGCTTGGGATCAACCCCACACCGCGGCATTTTTACGGGACCCTCGGTCCGGATTTTGTGGCCCGGTACAACTGGAAAGTCGTACCCAATACCGGCCCTTACCAGATCGACGACTTTCAAACCGGAAAATATATCCGGTTCAAACGCAAAAAAGACTGGTGGGCTCAGGATCTGAAGTATTTCAAGAACCGTTTCAACGTGGATCGGGTCAACTACACCGTGGTCCGGGATTTCAACATGCTCTGGGAGTATTTCAAGAAAGGAAAGGAAGATGTTTTCGGGCTGATCATTCCCAAATACTGGCACGATAAGACCCAAATACCGATTTTTGAAAAAGGGTATGTGCAGAAGATCTGGTTTTTTAATGATACCCAGCGGTCTGCCATGGGCATGTGGCTGAATCAGGACCGGGAAATCTTCAAGGACAGAAATGTCCGGTATGCGTTCAGCCATGCCATGAATATCGAAAAAGTGATCGACCAGGTGCTTCGCGGAGATTATTTCCGGCTGGAGCAGGCGTACGTGGGATACGGCCCCTATACCAACGACACCATCAGGGCCAGACGCTTTGATCTGGAAAAGGTGGATCACTATATGAAGGATTCCGGCTGGCAGCGCGGGACGGACGGTATCTGGGAAAAAGAGGGCAAGCGCTTTTCAGTTGAAGTGACTTATGGTTTTGAAGAGCACACCCCGAGGCTGGTGGTCCTTAAAGAAGAGGCCAAAAAAGCCGGCATCGAGCTGTTGCTCCAGCAAAGCGACCCGACCGCGGCATTTAAAAAATTTCTGGAAAAAAATTTCGATGTGGCCTGGATGGGCTGGAGCACTTCGTTACGGCCCCAGTACTGGGAGCATTTTCATTCCGTCAATGCCCATAAGCCGCAGACCAACAACATTACCAACACCGATGATCCGGAAATGGACAAATTGATAGATGCCTATCGCAATTCCCTGGATGAGCAGGAGCGTATCCGGCTGTCCTGGGAGATCCAGCAGAAAATCCATGACATCGGCATGTTCGTTCCCACATTTATGGTGCCTTATGCCCGAGAGGCCTGCTGGCGCTGGTGGCGGCTTCCTGAACCGCCCGGTACGCGGCATTCCGACAGTCTCTTTGACCCCTTTAACAGTGCAACCGGAGGCATGTTCTGGTATGATAAAAAACGCCATGATGAAACACGGGATGCCATGAAATCGGAACGGGCGTTTGAGCCGGTCACACGCATCGACAAGACGTATCTGAAAAGCCGGTAGGGATGGGTTTCATGGTGAATGATCATGCGGTGTTAACGGTCGATCATCTGGCAGCGGTATTTGATACCGAAGCCGGCAGGATTCGTGCGGTGGATGACGTTTCCTTTCAGGTGGTTCGTGGAAAGACGCTGGGAATCGTGGGGGAATCCGGATGCGGCAAAAGTGTTACCGCGCTTTCCATCATGAGGTTGCTGCCTCAGCCCGCCGGAAAAATTCTGGGCGGCCGGATTCTCTACCGGGAAAAGGATATTGTTCAAATGTCGCCGGAAAACATGCGCTCCTTACGCGGCCGTCGTATCTCCATGATTTTTCAGGAGCCCATGACGGCCCTGAATCCGGTGCACCGGATCGGACGTCAGATCGGGGAGGTGTTCCGGCTGCATGACGCCACGCTCGATGAAACCCGGATTCTTTATAAATCAATTGAAATGCTGGCAAGGGTGGGAATCCCGGATCCGGAGCGGCGCGTTCGGGAATATTCCCATCAGATTTCCGGCGGCATGCGCCAGCGCGTGATGATTGCCATGGCTCTGGCGGTTCAGCCGGAAATTCTGATTGCCGATGAACCCACAACGGCTCTGGATGTGACGATTCAGGCGCAAATCCTGGATCTCATGAAGCAGCTTCAGCAGGAAAACCGAATGGCGATGATCTTTATCACCCATGATCTTGGTGTCATTGCGGATATCTGTGATGACGTGGTGGTGATGTATGCGGGAACTGTTGTGGAGTCCGCGCCGGTTAAAGAACTGTTTCAAAATCCCAGGCACCCTTACACCCGCGGACTTCTGGCATCCATTCCCCAACTGGAAACCCCCCGGAAAACGCTCCTTTCGATTATTCCCGGAATGGTGCCGGCGCTGGATGCACTGCCGACCGGATGCCGGTTTCATAACCGATGCTCCATCGCAATCCCCATCTGCGAATCTTCCCCGCCGGCCTTAACATCGGTTGGAAATCAGCATGAAGCCCGGTGTTATCTGGCCTGACGTTCTTTGGTGATTATTGTCCGGCTGCGACCATCTGGGCAAGGGATCTGGCCATGTTTTGGACAAAGGTTTCATCCGGCATGCGGATCGTCATGCTGAGGCTGCCGTCATCGTGTTTTTCCATGCATTCATTCAGCCTGGATCTGAAGGCTTCAGTCAGGGAGACGATCTTTTCGGTTTCATCGGCATTTGAGAACATTTCTCCGATAAAGGCAAAAGCCGCACCCACCAGTTGCCCGCCGGCAGCCGCCATTTTTTCCTTTTTCGCCAGGAGTGCGGTCTGTCTTTCCACCTGCGCCTTCATGCTCTCGTCCTCGGCAGCCTCGGGCCTGGCCCCCAGCAGAATCTCCAGTTTGCGTTTGAGTTCCTCCATGCCGGTTGTCATATTCACCTGCGTGATATCGGCATTGGGATCAAGTACTGCCAGCGCAAGTTCATGTTTGGTCGAGAGGGTCGCAAGCAAACTTTCCTCCAGAGTATCCGCTGTCACCAGCAAATACACCTGCACCGGACGCTTCTGGCCCATGCGGTGGGCCCGACCGATGCGCTGCTCCAATACGGCCGGATTCCAGGGCAGATCGACATTGATAACGGTGTTGGCGGCCTGAAGATTCAATCCTGTGGCGCCGGCATTGGTGGTGAGAAAAAGCTTGCAGTCGGGATTTCCCTGAAACTGCTGCACCAGTCCCTGGCGCATCTTCTGCGGCACGGAGCCGTCCAACCGGACGTAGTTGAGCTTGCGGGACTCCAGCAACGGCTCGATCATATTGAGCATTCCCGTCCACTCCGAGAAAAGAACGATCTTGCGATCCTCCTCGGCAAGCAGCTGTTCCAGAAGCGAATCGAGTTCCTTCAGTTTGCTGGAATAGCCCGGCTTCTGTTTATCTACCAAAAATGTACTGTTGGCACACAACCGGCACATTAAAAGGGCTTTTTGAAGCCGAAGGAGATCCATCTCCGAAATGAATTTCTTTTGGAGGATGATTTGAATGATCCTGCGATGGGCGCTTTCCACCTCAAGCTGTTCGTCGGTGGGCGTGATGCGGATCACCTGCGTGGTCCGGGGCGGCAGATCCTTGATGACCGAAGCCCGGGTGCGACGCAGCAGAATGGGTTTTAACCGTTCGCGCAGTTCGTCCAGATTCTTGTATCCAATGAGTTTTCCCTTTTCATCGACCATTCGGTGCCGGTTGAAAAACTTAAAGGCCGGTCCCAGGCGCCGGTCATCAATAAATTCCACGACCGAAAAAAGCTCATCGATCCGGTTTTCAAGGGGCGTGCCGGAAAGCACCAGGGCGAACGGGGATCGCAAGGCCTTTATTACCCGGCTTGTCTTGGCTTCCCAGTTTTTAATCCGCTGCCCCTCATCCAGTATGATCAGATCCCACGGGACTTTTTCTATCGATAAAAAATCCCGCAGCACCTGCTCGTAATTGCAGACCGTAAAAAAGCTGTCGTTCTCGTATTGGACCTGCCGATCCTTCACGGCTCCCAGGATGAGGCAGGAACTGCGATGGCTGAAGCGTTTGATTTCAATGCGCCACTGGGCCTTCAAGGATGCCGGACAAATGATCAGCACCTTGGAAATCGTAGCGTGTCGGGATAGAAATTCGGCGAGCCCGATCCCCTGGATGGTTTTCCCCAGCCCCATGTCGTCGGCCAGAACGGCACGACCGGCCCCCGCGGCAAAAGCGATGCCATCCAACTGATACGGAAGCAGTTCGGTTTTTAAAAGGGTCTTGCGCAGTGGGTGATTTGCCGGATCCTTGCGGATGGCGGAGACATCATCAGCCATTCGGTCCTGAAATAGTCTCCGGTTGATATATTCTTCGGCATCCGGATAGATAATGACGGAAATTCCTTCATTTTCGACATGCCGAATGCGGCTGATCAAGTCCTTTATGTTTTCAATGGATTTTCCTTTCAGCGGCAACAGGTGTCTTGAAATGCGAGGGTCAAGGGTTTCCGGAATCAACATTTTCAACTGTGTTTCTTCTCCGTACTGAAGATATAAACAGATATCCTTGATTTCAGCAGGCGTCTCCCGCATCTCTTTGGTAAATTTATTCCGAACGTTTTCCAAAGTAAACAGAATGTGCTTACAGGTGCCGAGAGTATTTTTGCGAAAATCCGGACACGAGCAATAGGATTCGCCGGGCTTCCAACCGCGTAGCGCAATCCGATAACTTTTTCCGGATACTTGACTCGTGACGATGTAGTCGGTCCACAATTCTTGCGGGTTCATGGACTTCAATCGCATTTTTTCCTTTTGTGCCCGTTCTTTTCGATCGGATATCGCCTGATCGATCAACTCCGCTTCGCTCAGGCTCTCGACAGGAATTCTCTCGGGCGGGGGTGCCGCCAGTCCCAAGGCCATTTTCTCCTCCAGAATCAACGAAAGGGCCGCGCCCTGATGCTCGCAGATCCCGGAGCATGTGCTGCAGGTCATCCGGATTTGCTGAGGTTTGAGCGGCTCCGGTCGTATATCCACGATCGCACCTTCAAGTTTCAACTGAAAGCATTCGTTGCTGAGTTTCACCTGTTCGAAAACATCGATATCAAATTTCCCGCCCGCCATCAGCAACTCTTTCCCCTGAGTCCCGAGCAGTTTTACGGCCTGCGGATAAGTCAGATGTGATAATTTATCCTTCAGCGTTCTCATATAAACTCTCTCCCATAGTGATTAGAAGTCATGATTCTTGTTTTCTATTCTCAATTTGTACCAGTTATCAGTTTTAAGGGGTAAAATCAATTTTTTCATCGGTACCGATGATATTCTCCGCCATAAATCGGCATCCGAGTTTATCCAGGTGGAGGCCGCACCATGAGAATGATATCAGCATGCTAATACACTGAATACTGCCATTCAAAAAATGAGCATTTCCCACATTGACATATCCATAACTTTTGTTAGAATTAAACGGAAAGCTTGCAGAAACACATGATGACCTCAAGAAACAGATACATCGACATTCTACCGCCGCTGTTATCCAATCAAAGTCGTGCCAACAATTGACGGTTTCATAAGAGCCCATGAATTGCAGGGGCCTTCACTCCCGGCAATGAAAATGATATCTTCCCCACTTTACCAAAGGAAGATATTTTCACGGTAAGGATTTGTCATGCATTATGAAGGAATGATTATCCGGCCCCCAAGTGAGGCAAATAGCATCCTGCTTCAGGTGACGGTGGGATGTTCCCGGAACAAATGCACTTTTTGTGGAACGTATCAGGGTGAGCGATTCCGGATCAAAACCGATGACATCATCCAGACGGATATTGCTTTTGCCGAAAAGTATTGCCGGCGCCAGCGCCGGGTGTTCCTCTGTGATGGGGACGCACTGATCATCCCGCAGAAACGGCTTGTGTCCATATTGTCGGACATCAAACGGCAGCTTCCCTGGGTTACCCGCGTGGGAGCATACGCCAATGCCAAGAGCCTGAAACTGAAAACCCCGTTGGAGCTGGAAACCCTGCGCTCCCTGGGGCTCGGGATTTTGTATATGGGCCTTGAAAGCGGGGATGATGTGACCCTGCGGGCCATTCAAAAAGGGGCACTGTCCGAGGAAATGATCCGGATGGGACAAAAGGCCAGACAGGCAGGATTCAAGCTGTCCATCACAGTGCTGCTGGGAATTGCCGGAAGGGAGCGTTCGCGGATTCATGCACAGGAAACGGGCAGGGTGCTGACTGCCATTGATCCGGAATATGTCGGTGCGCTCAGCCTGATGCTCATTCCGGGAACTCCGCTTCATGAGGATTATGAAGCCGGCCGTTTTGTGTTGATCGATCCGGATGAAACGCTTCAGGAACTCAGAACCATGATCGAAGCCACCCATCTGACCCGTGGACTTTTTCATGCCAACCATGCCTCCAATTATCTTCCCATCCGGGCCAGGATGCCCGCTGAAAAACCGGCAACGCTGGCATTGATTGATCAGGCGCTGGCAGGCAAGATCGCCCTGAAACCGGAATATCTCAGGGCGTTGTGATTTGAAAAAATCCTTCCTGTCCCCCTTTTTCAAAAAAAAAGGGACAGGATATTTGATGATAGGTTTTGATGAAAAACAAGTTTTCGAAAATGGAAGCTTATAAATATATCAAGGAATTATGGATATCAAACTGATTTTAACCACGTTTGGGATGGTATTTCTGGCGGAGCTTGGGGATAAGACGCAGCTGGCCACATTTTGCCTGTCCGCGGAGTGCGATTCGAAGTTGTCGGTGTTTCTGGGATCGGCCGGCGCACTGGTTCTCAGCTCATTGATTGCCGTCATGTTCGGTGAGGCGATCAGCCGGGTGATTCCCCCGGTCTTTATCAAAATGGGAGCCGGGGTATTTTTTCTGATTGTAGGGGCCTGGACACTTTATTCGGCAGTCCGGACCGTTTAGACGTCAATCCGCCAGAAATGATATGATCCGGGACGTGGTTTCGGTTTCACTGCTGCGGGTAAGCGTGGGCAACATGGAACGGAGGCACTCCCGGATGATGGCTGTTTTGGGTCTTGAGGATCGCATCTGGGCCTCTATGGACTGGATATCGGCGATCAGCTCCGTCAGATCTTCAAAATTCATCCCGAGTTTTCCAACCCGGGGTTTCAGCTCGGTCAGGATATCCGTGATGACGGATCCGTTTTTTTCGCCGACAACCGGATGATTTCCCAGCGTGATTCCGGCTGAACTGGTGCCGATAATACCCGCAAACCAGCTCTGAGCTTCAAGGGCGCCCTCGGCGGTAAGCCCGATGCCGCCGGAAAGCGTGCGGATATCAATCAGCCCCATGCTCATCAGTTCTTCAGCGATATTTTTAGAGGCCGATTTGTCCATGCCGGCCTCATTGCCGATTTCATGCATGGATACTTGCTTTAGTGTGTCGCCGCCGGTTTTAATAAAAAGCGATCTAAAAAAATGCAAAGTGCTTTCGGGTAGAGAGCTGGCTTCAGTCATGAGGTCACTTGTTGATCTTTTCTCTGAGTACCGAAGAACATCGAAATGTTACGACCCTTCGCTGATCCAACATCATGTCTTCGCCGGTGGCTGGATTTCTTCCCCGTCTCTTGGCTTTGTCGTTGACGCAAAACTTGCCAAATCCACTGATTAGAACGTCATCACCGTCTTCCAGGGCCTGTTTGATAATTTCGAGCAATGTTTCAACGACTTCAACGCTTTTTTTTGCCGGAAGTCCGATGGTTTCATGGATGGTATCAACGAGCTGAGCTTTTGTGAGCGTCATAGGCGGTGTTCTCCTGTAACTTAACCTGTAGAAGTCTATGGCTATTTCTGTTTCTTGGCGCCTTTCGGCCAAGCTGTTTGCTTAATACGTCGATGTCTTCCTTTTGTCAAGAAATTAAAAAAGTTACATTTATTATCCATTGGAATTCTGTTTGGCTCCCTGAATATCCATGATGCTGGTGGTTGATTCTGAATGCGTAGTCTGCTAATACCCGTCAAATAAATACGATCCGAGCGAAACAGGCTTTATTCTCCAATCAACTTTTTGAAAGGATTTGTTTTTCTGTATGAACAACGATACGAAGTCAACGGATGTTTCGGAAGACATCCTGGGAAATCAAATTGTACAGTATTTCGCTTATTTTGAGGAAAGTTCGCTCAGAAAAATTGCCCAGAAGTGCTCCCGGCTGATAATCAATGAAAACTTTGGAGCGATTTGTTCAGAAGATTATACAGAACCATCCTTTGAAGAAATGGAAGGACTGGTATTGGAAGAATTGCGCGGAAATTTTGACGAAAAAGTTTCCGCAGCCATTGCTCAATCCTGTCCGCATCTGAATGATGAGCAGGCGGACGCCGAACTGATCCGGCTGGAAAAACTATACAGAAAAGAGCATGCGGATCAGATTCGGGCCACAACTTATGCCGCAATCAACGACTTGAAAACACAGGTGAAAAATCTCCAGAAAGAGGTTAAGGCATTGAGAAGAAAATATGCGGTTTGATGATCAGCAGGGCCTCAATGTCATCGACTTAAAGTGAAATTTCCAAAGTCAATGACATTGTGCCGTACCTTATGCCAGTTGTTTCACAGCGGCCAGAACCGATGCATAGTCCGGTTCCTGTGCCACTTCCTTTACCAATTGAACCAGCCTGACGATACCATTCTTGTCAATGACGAAAACAGCTCTTGCCAGAAGCCGAAGCTCTTTGATAATCGTCCCAAAAGCAGTACCGAATTCGGCGTTACGATGATCGGAGAGAGTTATCACTTTGTCAATTCCGGCGGCACCGCACCATCTTTTTTGCGCAAACGGCAGATCCATGCTGATGGTAAGTATGGCCACGTCCGAGCTCAGTTTTGCGGCTTCCGTGTTGAATCGCCGGGTTTCAATGTCGCAGACGGGAGTGTCCAGCGAAGGAACCGATGCGATAATACAGATTTTTCCCTTAAACGACGAAAGTTTGACCGGCGTCAGGTTATTGTCTATGACCTCAAAATCCGGGGCAGCCTGTCCGACTTCCGGCAGCCTGCCGATCAATGTCAATGGGCTTCCCTTCATGGTGATTGCTCCAGGATGCTCTGTCATGGTATTTCTCCTTTCATAATAGGTTGCAGGTACCGGTGTCAGGGGACATGTATCCGGATTTGTACCAGCCCCCCGATTCCCCTCTTTTTCTTACAGTTCAATCTGTCCTCCCAATTCCACAACGCGGCCTGGCGGAATTCCAAAATAATCCACGGCGCTTTTGGAGTTTCGGGATAAAAACGCAAAGATATACAATCGCCATCGGCTCATTTTGGATTTTCCGGTAAGCAGCAGCGTCTCTCTGCCAAGGTAATAGCTGATGGGGCGGACTATCGGCGTTAATCCTAACTGGAATGCCCTGTTTACGATTCTGGGTACATTGGGTGTCTCCATGAATCCATACCGGGCGATGATCCGATGAAACCCGTGGCCGAGGGATTCAAACGACAGCCGGTCGCGTTCTGGAATGGAGGGGATATCTTCCGGTTGAATGGTCAGAAAGATGACCTGTTCATGTAAAACCTTGTTGTGTTTGAAATGATGAAGCAGGGACGGCGGGGTAAAATTGGAGGAGGATGCCATAAAAACGGCCGTGCCCTTGACCCGGTGAACGCCGTGTTTTGAGACATCCGCAATAAAAACATCCAGAGAGAGCATGGCGCTTCGCATTTTCTGATAGAGCGCTGCCCGGCCATCCTTCCACGCCGTCATCAGGATGACGATGATAATGGCGACGGCAATGGGAAACCAGCCGCCGTCAAAGATTTTCAGCAAGTTCGATCCAAAATAAGTGATGTCAAAAATCAAAAACAAGGCCACCAGCGGCGCGGCCTTTTGAACCGGCCAGCCCCAGGTTCGCGTGGCCACATAATAATATAGCAGCGAGGTGATCGCCATGTTGGCGGTTACTGCAATGCCGTAGGCGGCAGCCAGGCCGCTGGAAGCCCTGAATGCCAGCACCAGCCCGATACAGACCACCATCATGATCCGGTTGATTTCAGGGACGTAAATCTGGCCTTCGGTATTGGCAGATGTATGGATGATGGTAACCCGCGGACAATATCCCATTTGGACCGCCTGCCGGGTCAGAGAAAACGCTCCGGAAATCATGGCTTGAGATGCGATGATCGTTGCCAGTGTGGAGAGTGCTACCATCGGATAGAGAAAGAATTTCGGTACCAGTTCGTAGAATGGATTGGCGGATAGCTCCGGGTGGTTCAGCAGCAGGGCTCCCTGGCCGAAATAGTTCAGCAGCAGCGCCGGAAAAACCAGTGCAAACCAGGATATCCGGATGGGGGTTCGTCCAAAATGTCCCATATCCGCGTAGAGAGCTTCACCCCCGGTGATACACAGCACCACGGACCCCAGCACCACCAGTCCGTGAATATGGTTTTTCGCAAAGAAACGGAAAGCATAAATCGGATTGATCGCAGTAAGAATTTGGGGGTTTAGAAGAATTTCCCGGATACCCAGGCCAGACAATGCGGCAAACCAGATCAGCATGATCGGTCCGAAAATCTTTCCGATCCCTTCGGTGCCGTGATGCTGGGAAAGAAACAGAACAAGCAGCACCAGACATGTCAACGGAACGATGAGTTTATCGGCGGCATGGGTGGCCACCTCAAGCCCCTCAATAGCTGAGAGCACCGAGATGGATGGTGTGATAAACCCGTCACCATAGAGAAGGGAGGCTCCTAACAGCGCCGCAAACACCACCGCCGGCTTCATCTTTTTGGATAGCTGTTTCTCAGATCCGGAAATAAGGGCAAGTAGCGCGAAAATGCCGCCTTCTCCCCGGTTGTCGGCCTGCATGATGAACATCAGGTATTTTATGGTAACCACGATGGTCAATGACCATGCAATCAGCGAAAGCACCCCCAGAACATTCGACGGGCTGGGATCGATGGCGTGCATACCGTGAAAACATTCCTTGATGGTATAAAGCGGGCTGGTTCCGATATCTCCGTAAACCACGCCCAGTGCCCCGATTGTGAGCTTGATCCTGTCCGATGGCAGGGGGCCGGTCTCGTCTTGCATAGGTGTTTTCCCTAAAAAAAGGCAGACAACCGAGGGCAGATAATAGATGTTTTCTGCTACCCTCATCTGTTTCTATTCACAAGAATAGTTTGATTTTAATCCCATTGTCCGATAAAAAAAAGCCTCCACTGAAATGGAAGAAGCCAGTTTATGGGATTTTCAGTGGAGGCGGTGAGCAAGAAAAACTGGTGACAGCACTTCTTGAACTCGTGATTACTATAGCAACAATCCGGAAACGGGTCAACCGTCTGAGATGTGACGGAACAGATCCGGGGGAATTCCCATGACAGATCATATCCAGAACTATCATCGTCAGACCATGTATGATCCCCTGAAGATGAGGGGGCATGCGCTCGACTGGTCTAATCAGCCCGAAGTGTATAAAAATTATGCCGGACTTTTCCGCATAAATCTGCCCGAGATAACCGAGCTGCCAGACAAATCCCTTGCCGACCTGATGAGGCCGCAACTTACGGCTCATGCCGCAGGGCGTATTTCTTTCCAGGATCTCAGCCGGATGCTGTTTCTGGGATACGGCATCACGGCCCGGCGTCAATCTTCCGGTGATGATTTCTACTACCGCAGCGTTCCTTCGGCGGGCGCGCTCTATCCCTGCGAGCTCTATCTGGCCACACAGTCGGTTTCGGGGCTGGAGGATGGCCTCTATCACTATGCGATTCATCGTCGGGATCTGGGCCGACTTCGCACCGGCATCCATACGGATATTCCGTCAGCAGACGCATATCCGGTGGCTTTTTCTACTTCGGTCACCTTTTTCATCACCACAATATTTTTTCGCAGCATCTGGAAATATCGGGATCGTGCTTATCGGTATCACCTTCTGGATACCGGACATCTGGTCGAATCCCTGGTGCTGGCCGTTCAGGCTCTGAACCTGCCCTGTCATGTAACATATGATTTTGATGATGCATTGGTAAATCACCTTCTGGGAGTGGACATCGCGCGTGAAGCCTGTCTGGCAGTTATCAGAATTCCAGGTGAAACCGCCCATGCCGACGGCAGAAAGTCACCGGTTGAAGGGCTTTCTCATGCCGCTGCCAGCCGGGTATCGCCCTGGGAAGAGATTCCCGCAGCAGTCCAGATCATCCACGAAGTCTCATCCCGTGTTGCCGGTGACCAGGACCGGCAACACGATATGCTTCAGGCATGTGGGGTCCGGATGCAACACTGGCAACCGGTTCTTTTTGAGGAACCGTTGCCGCAAGAGATGAATTTTTCACGGGCGGTTATGACCCGGCGCTCCCGCCGGAATTTTGTTTCCCGGCCACTTGCCCTGCGGGAGTTTGGTGCGCTGATGCAGATGATCTGGATGCCCGAAGCGGGAAGTTTCCAACCCTTTTATTTTGTTGCTTCCGGGGTGATTGTCGGTGCCTGTGACGGCCTTGACTCCGGGCAGTATTGGATCAACCCTTCTGCCCGTGCTGTCGGCCAGGTTCGGCCGGGTGTGTTTTCAACGGAAATGGCGCAACTTGCCCTGAATCAGCAATGGCTGTCATCCGCTGCCCTCCAATTCTTTTTTGTCGCACCGCTTTCCGCCATCGAAACGCTATGGGGGCCGCGTGCCTATCGGTACGCCATGATCTCGGCCGGCCGTCTGGCCCACCGCATTTATCTGGGGGCGACTGCCCTGGGGCTGGGATGTTGCGGAATCGGAGCGTTTTATGACCGTGATGCTTCGGCACTGCTGGAGTTAAACCCTTTATCG
>AMWB02123828.1_pt1 | contig 13153 bp, 10 predicted proteins | sample 200311 | NCBI WGS metagenome assembly AMWB02 (sample SAMN02737377, study PRJNA173069) | bioreactor metagenome | biome: anode biofilm in microbial fuel cells | place: USA: California | collected 2010-12-16 | reverse complement strand
AATGCTCTGGATAATAATAATCTGAATGTTTTTGGATTAGATTATTCATTTGAGATGTTGAAAATTTCTAAGACGTATAAATCAAAACTTAATTTGGTTAATGCAGATGCTGTTTACATTCCATTTAAAGATAATTTTTTTGATTTGATCTTTTGTGTAAATGCAATCCACCATTTCCCGGATAAAGAAACTTTTATAATAGAAAGCAAACGAGCTTTAACTAAAAATGGCATGCTTGCTATCTTTGGCGTTGATCCTCATATTGATAAAGAATGGTATGTTTATAATTATTTTGATTCGGTTTATGAAAATGATCTGAAAAGATTCCCAACTTTAGATTACTTAAAAGTAGTTTTGAACAAAGCGGGTTATGAAGAAATAGAAATAAAAGTAATTGAAAAAATTTATAGCAAAAGAATTGGAACAGATGTTTTAAATGATCCCTTCCTTGGCAAACAACATTCATCGCAGCTTGCAAATCTTTCTGAGGAAGAATATGAAAGAGGAATTACAAAGATTAAAAATCAAATAAAACAAAATCCAAAAACAGTTTTTAAAACATCAGTTATATTTTATCTTACAAGTGCAAAAAAAACAAAGGAGAAATAATATGCCAATCATAATTAAAGCACCCACAATTATTCAATCCGCAGGGAACAAACCAAAAATTATTGAAGAGTTTTTTGGAAGAGTTAACTCAAAAACGGAAGAAGTTAGCATTGCAAAAATGACAAGTCCGCAAGGCTGGGTTGAACCGGGTCAGCGTCCTGAATTTGATGAATATACTGTTGTGTTAAAGGGAATCTTGCAGGTTAAAACCGAAAAGGAAATAATTGATGTTAAAGCCGGCTCTGCAATTTTAACAAAGAAAGGTGAGTGGATACAATACAGCACACCTTACGAAGGAAGTGTAGAATATATTGCAGTTTGTTTGCCCGCATTTTCACCCGATACCGTAAATAGAGACGAATAATTTAATTTGTTTGCTGGTACATTTTGTGAGAGGTGTACTATGCCATAGGCATGGCTCTGCCATAATCAATTTAATATAAAAAGAAAGCTGATTATGAAAACAAGCATTCTGAAGTTTGTAATGTTTCTATTTGTAGTCAACTCAAATAATTCTTTTCCTCAACTCGAAGAAGATTGGTTTGGTTACAAAGTCAGCATTCCATTTATAAGAATATTAGAAGTAAAACCAATTCTTGAACCAAGTAGGAATATAGCTTATGTTTATCCAGAAGAGAGACACTATCATATCGCCGGGTTCATATACACTTTAGAGTTAACCATTTCAATAAGTGGAGACAAAGAAGATTTTGATGCAGAGATACCAATAGTATTCAAAACACCAACTAATGAGGAATACATATTTATATTTAATTCGGATCGTTATCCCTTGAAGTCAAATAGGCTTTATGATTTTGTTTATGAACTTAAAACGAAGAAAAAAGGCTATACACAAATTGGATTGATGAGAAAGTTTAGTGATTCCCCGATCCCAATAGCGATATATGAAAATGGGTTGAGATTAGAATAGAAAGGTTTTTACTTCTCACAATTAAGAACAAAGATTTATTCCGCTTCTTTAATATGAAAACCTTTCTGTAATTCATTTTCATTTTTAGCAATATTTACCCAATACTTGTATAAAAAACTTCTGGAATATTATTTGACAGTAACAATCGAACAAGAAAATAAAAAGAAGGCACCAGATGTTTGAATTCAAATTTACAGATGAGCAAATTATGCTCAGAGATACAGTTCGTGATTTTACCAATAACGAAATCAAACCCATTGCTGCAAAAATTGATGAAGAAGCTAAAATTCCCAGGGAACTAATTACAAAAATGGCAGAGCTTGGTTTTCTGGGAATTGCTTTTCCTGAAGAATACGGTGGCGGCGGATTTGGAGAGGTTGGTTATTGTTTGATGCAGGAAGAAATTTCCCGCGGATGTTTAAGTACTGCTACTTTTATTGGCGCACATCAATCAATCGGTACAAATGCAATTTATATTGGAGCATCGGAAGAACAAAAAAAGAAATTTATTCCACCTTTAGCTGCAGGCGAAAAAATAGCAGCCTTTGGCTTAACCGAAGCACAGGCTGGGTCTGATTCTTTCCATCTTAAAACAAAAGCAGATATTGTTGGTGATGAATGGGTTATTAATGGTGAAAAACTCTGGATAACAAATGGCGGCATTGCAGATATTGTTTCTTTATTTGCTCGTACTGAAAAAGGAATAAGTTTATTTGTTGTTGATACAAACACGCCGGGTTTTAAAGCCGGTCCTCCTGAAAAAAAGATGGGCATAAAAGGAAGCATGACAAATGCTTTAAGTTTTGAAAATGTTCACATACCAAAAGAAAATTTAATTGGAACCGATGGAAGAGGATTTTTATATGCAATGAAAACCCTTGATGCAGGAAGACTTGGGCTTGGAGCTGCCTGCCTTGGTACTGCTAAAGAATTGCTTGAACTCTCAACCAGGTTTGCTAAAGATCGCATTCAGTTTGATCATCCTATTAATCACTTTCAGGCTGTACAGTTTATGCTTGCTGATATGGCTACTATGATTTTTAATATGGAGTCTATCGTTTATCGCACTGCAGTTGATTATGATTTTAAAAAGGATATTTCAAGGCAAACTGCTATGGTTAAATATTATTGTTCTGAATCTTTAGGGCAAATTGTTGATTATGCAGTTCAGATTCATGGTGGAATGGGATTCTCTAAAGAGTTACCAATTGAACGCATTTACAGAGATGCAAGAATCAATAGAATTTTTGAAGGAACTAATGAAATTCAAAAAATTATTATTGCACACGATATAATAAAAAAACGAGGAAAAATTTAATCCAACTAAAAGATTTGGAGAGAGAAAAATGCCAGTAAAAAAATCAGTTAAAAAACCAGTTGCAGTTAAAGAAAAAGCGAAACCGGTAAAACTTTTTTATTATCGTATCTTCTTTGATGATAATGAAAAGAAGAATTATATGAAAAGCGGATTAACACATAAGCAAGTTGAAAAATATTTAAAAGCTTATGAAAAGTCGCATCAAGAATTTCTTAACTTAGAGTTTGTTACATTCCTTAAAAAGTATGATAAAAAAACAGAGTTAATTGAAATAAGCGATATATCGTATTAGTAATGCAGTTCTAATCGCTTAAGATTCCCGGCGGATTGTTTGTTGCCTCCTTCAATCTGACCGGGAATTGTTTTTTTATTGATTTTTTAGTAAACGTAAATTATGAATGTTATAGAAAAGTCGGTCTAAAGAAACGTTTTTGAATATTGGTTAGTTAAACTGTTTTTTCAACCTCTTCAAAATATTTATCTATTTCATTTTGTAAAGGAATTGTCTTTGAAAGAGAAGTAACAATTTTGCAATAGGTTTTTATTTCATCTAAAGTAAGTGTTTTATCTTTTCTGTCTTTTAACCATTTCTCACAAACCTGATAACCACCAATATGATATTGCCAAACCTCTTCTCTTATTCCATCAAAATATTGTTCTTTGTTTATCCAGACTTTGCCATTGTTGCGCTGAGTAGAGTCGAAGTGTAGCTTTTCTAATTTGTTTGTTCCATCTACCGGAAATTTAGAAATTGTTTTTTCCAAATCTTTTGATTTAAGCAAATGTAAATCCGCAAGTTGTTTGCCGAGTTTGCCAAGTTTAATAAAAAGCTGGAAGTCTTTGGTGAACGGAACACGCGGGAAATCTATCTTTAAGAATTCGGTGTATTTTGTGCGATAGGTGTTGCTGTAAAGAACGGCATAGATGTAATAAAATATTTCTTCAGGTTTTACTTCTTTGCTAAAATTTGTTTTTAGTTCTTCAAATAATTCCGGTTTTATGTTCGGTGTTCGTGATTGATATTTTACTTCGGGCTCAAACATAATCATTTGAACAAGAGGATTTTTCTTTTTTTCTTTTTTTTCTGGATAGAGATAAAGTGGAAATTGATAACTTATTGAAACAGCTGATGTGACAGAATGTCCATCAATGATTTTGTTTGATATAAAAACTGGTAAAATTCCTGATTTATCTAGTTGACGTGAAATCATAATGCCAACATTCTCTTCTAATATATGACGCATAGTTTCTTTCCTTGATCTTTCAACCATTTCATCGTGATATAGAATCCAGCGTGTATCAAACGGGCGATATAGAATTTTTGTTATAGAATCTTTCCAATTTAAATCTTTTCTAAGTTTTTCTCTTTGCTCTTTAATTTTCCATCTCTGGTTTTCATTTAAATTATAGGTTTGTTTTATCATCTCGTCATCAATTCTGGGATTACGGAAATCTTCTATTCTTCTTTCAAGTTTTTTTCTATCAAAATCTATTACGAAGTTATCTCTCGCAGTTACTATTCCCACGCAATTAACCGGGAATATTTCTGTAATCTTTAAAAAAGCTTGATATTTTTTCTGTAGTCTTTTGTCTTGAGGAATAAAAAGATAAAATTCGCTTTTAGGATCAAGTTTATTCCACTTAACATTTTTAATGTTGTGTTTATTCAGCCAATCATATTTGGTTTCTCGTAAACCATAAATTTCATGATGAACAATTGATTTTGCTTTTGATTTTTTGTGCTTAATAAAAAATGCAATAGCCACTCCTTGCTGAATATCGAAAACATTTTCATCTTTACTGCCATCTGGTGCTTTTTCTTTCTTTAAACTGTTTCCGTGTAAATCAAGAATATAAATTTCATCAAAACTATTCATCAGAGATTGGCGCATTCCTCTGAATGTAGGGTTATCGAGATAGCTGTGGTTTGTAATAAATCCAAGTACACCTTCGCCTGCTTGGTCAATTTTCCATTGTGAAAAGCGGATAAATTTAACATAATCATCTTGAAGCCATTTAGGATTTTTTTCACCAAGCGGTTTTCCATCAACCTGATAATATTCTTTAATTACATCAGAAATCCATTCGCCGGTATTTGAAGAATGACCTGAATATGGAGGATTGCCAAGAACAACAAGAATCGGAACTTGCTTTTTAACTTTACCTGCTTCGTGGCTTTCGTGAGAAAGTGATGACATTCCGGGAAATTTGGATTCATCAAGTTCTTTCATTTCGAGAGTGTTAGTTAAATAATATTTTACACGTTCATCATCTTCCATTCTGTAGCCAAGTTCTTCCAAAAGGAAAGACATTTTCATATGACCGATTGCATAAGGCGCCATCATCAATTCAAACGAATAATAATTTTGCAAAATCTGATCTTTTAGAAATGTTTTAACAGCGCCTTTGCCATATTTGCTTTCAAATTCTTCAACGGCTGTTTCAATTGCTTTTGTTAAAAACCCAAGAGTTCCTCCTGCGGGATCAAGCAAAGTTACATTCTTTGAAGCAAGACCGTCAGAAATATTAAACTTGTCTTTAAGAATCTGATGAAGCGAGCGAACTATGAAAGACACAACAGGTTCGGGCGTGTAATAAACACCTCGCTTTTCTCTTGTTGCCGGATCATAAATCGAAAGGAAAGTTTCGTAAAAATGTAAAACAGGATCACTTCCTTTGCCTTCATGATAATATTGATCGAGTATCTTCTTTGCATCTGCAACATTAAGAACTTCCGCAATGTCATCAATAATAACTTCCATCTGCTGAGGTAAGTCTTCTAAAGAAATAAATTTGAAAACGTCCCGAAGAATTCCAATAGATTTAGGAATGTATGAATAAGCAAGTTTTCTGTTAAAATCTTTTTCTGCACGGAGACGAGCGGCGAATAAACCGTAAGTAATTGTTTGAGAATAAAGATCGGCAAACTCATTTTCATCTATTCCAGCGATTAAAAACTCTTTGAACGCTTCATAAAAACCGTGAATTGATTTTGTGCCGAGCTTTAATTCTTCGGTTACAATTTCATCTTTAAGAAACCTGGTTCTTTTCGCAAGCTCAACGGCAAGAGTTTTTGCAGTGTAAGTTTTAGGAAGTGAAAAGTCTAAAAATCTTTCGAGCAGTTCAAATAATTTATCTTCATTTTCAATGGGCGGAACAGTTGAAAGTTTTTTAATAACAAAAGGACGAGCAATTGATATTTTTTCTATTCTTTCGCCATTTCTGTATAAACGAAACTCTGTAAAGTTTGTTAAAATAACATTTGGGAAAGTTGATAAATATCTTTCAAGTTGTTTGCTGGCTTCAATTCTATCAAGGTCAACGCCTAAGTCTTTAGCCTCAATATAACCAATTATTTTTTGTTTGCCATCCCAAATTCTAAAATCAGGATTTCCGGCTTCTGTTTTTTTAGGCAGAATGGTTACATCAATTTTCTTTTTCTGTTCAGATTCAAAATATGCAGTAATAAAATCTGCAAGATGTTTGTAATAAGATTCTTCTCTTGCATCGCCCTTTTGATAGGTCTTGAATAAATTTGATAAGTATTTTTTTATCATAATTTGTAATATAATTAACAACAGCTATTTACGATGCTGATAATTTGCACAACGGTATAACTTAATTAGTCGCTTTACGCAATGTTAACATTACAAACCCAGCTTCTCAACATTGCTTTAATCGCTTGTTAAGAAACCGGGTTTATTTTCAAATTCAAATCGTCATTGTGCGTAAGGTAAATAAATTATAACGCGTACTATTTCTGATGTAAATCGCTATTCATTTGTTTTAATTTGAACGAAAGCATTATTCTAAAAATTCCGATAGTTACAAATGCTAACGCAGTCCAGATCACAATTGCCATACCGCCAAAGAAAGGGTCCCAAATCATAAAGAAAGAAAAAATGATACCCAAAATACTTGTTGCCATTAACCAGCCCCATTGCTTAACGCCAGCTTTCTTTAGATCAAAAGAAATCGCCATTGCACCTGCGGAGATAAACATTAACATTATCCCGATAAAAAATGGCATAACTTCAATTGAAAGAATTGGATTAAGCATTAACCACAAACCGATTATCAAATCAATAATACCAAAGGCTAAACCCCATCCCCAGTTATGAATGGAATTGCGATTTGCTGAATAAAAGAAAATCTCAAAAACTCCTGTAACAAAAAATATCACACTAAATATAACTGCAAGTAAAACATAAGATTCGCGAGGTGTTAAGAAAATCCAAATTCCTGCAATCAAAAATAGGATTCCAAGTATAAGTGATAAGTACCAATGCTTAATTGCATTTTTAGCGTATGAAAAAAGTAAATCTTCCATTTTTTAACCTTTTATAATATTTGAAAGTAATTAATTGTAAAATAAAAATTTTATTGTTTGTATTGTAAATAGAGTTTGCATGAATAAATAACTTTATCAAAATTAGAACTAAAAATTATTATACACAATAAATAATTCTGTTTGTGTACTTTTCTTTCTAATTTTGAATCAAATAAAAATATTTTTTATAAACTTTTTAACGGAATAAAAGTATGAAAAAATTATTATCCCTGCTCGTTATTTTTATATTTGCTTCTTCTCTTTCATTTGTAACTGCACAAGTTAAAAACAAAGGAATTTTTGTTGAACCAAAACCCGGCTTTTATGCTGAAATAAAAAAGGGAATTGAGGAGTTTAACAAAAAGCCAAACCCACTTAAAAAAGTGTATCGCCTTGATGTTACAGGAATGAATATCCCGAAATCTATAAGTGAGTTCAAAACTTTTTGGCACACTGAACCTGTTTCACAAGGACAAACCGGTACTTGCTGGTCATTTTCTACAACATCTTTTTTTGAATCTGAAGTCTATCGTTTGACAGGAAAGCAAGTTGCTCTATCTCCTATTTATACAGCTTACTGGGAGTATGTTGAAAAAGCAAAGTACTTTGTACAAACACGTGGTAAATCACTCTTTGATGAAGGATCAGAAGCAAATGCAGTAACAAGAATTTATAAAAAGTATGGCATTGTTCCTGTTTCGTCTTACAGTGGTTTATTACCCGGGCAGGTATTCCACGATCATAGCAAAATGATAAAAGAGATGAGAGATTATCTGGAAAATGTAAAAACAACTAATGCATGGGATGAAGATGAAGTAATCAAAGTTATAAAATCTATTATGAACTATTATCTTGGCGAACCGCCAACGGATGTGGTTGTTGATGGAAAAAATTATACGCCAAAAGAATATCTAACAAATTATTTAAAACTTAATCCTGATGATTATGTTGATGTTCTTTCATATATGCAGCATCCATATTGGGAACAGGTTGAGTATGAAGTGCCTTNNAACTGGTGGCACAACAAAGATTATTATAACATTCCGCTTGATGATTTTATGAAAGTAATTAAGCATGCTATTGAAAATGGTTATACAATGGCAATCGGTGGTGATGTTAGTGAAGCCGGTTATGATAGCTGGTCTAAGTGTGCTATTGTTCCAACGTTTGATATCCCTTCAGATTATATTGATGAATATTCAAGACAGTTTCGTTTCAGTAATGGAACAACAACCGATGATCACGGAATTCATTTGATCGGATATACAACTATTGATGGCGCAATGTGGTTTTTAATTAAGGATTCCGGTTCAGGCGCACGTAATACCGGAGATAAAGGTTATTACTTTTATCATCAAGATTATGTAAAACTTAAGATTATGGATTTTATGGTTCATAAAGATATGTTTAAGGATTACTTATCAAAATTTAATAAGTAAAAAGTTAATGGCACACTGATAACACAGATTTTGCAGATCAGCGTTGATCAGTTTAATCTGCGTTATCTGTGTGCTATTGTTTTATTCAAGATTAAAAAAGTGCGGCACACTTATGTATGATTTTATCTTCAAACCCTTCAACGAAATGACAGACGAAGATTATAGAACGGTCGGGTTCAAATCTGGATTAGAGATTCACCAACAACTATTAACTGAAAAAAAACTCTTTTGCCGCTGTCCCGCAGGAAAATACAGCAAAGAATACGATGCTGAAATATTAAGACATATGCGTCCCACACTTTCTGAGATGGGCGTTTATGACGGCACAGCTTTGATGGAATTTAAAACTAAGAAGAATATTATTTACCACATTAAGCGAGAAACTGTTTGTACTTATGAGATGGATGATACCCCGCCATTCTTAATAAATGAAGATGCTCTGGAGATAGCAATTGGAATAGGAATATTATACAACTGCAATATTGTAGATGAAATTCATATTGCGCGTAAACAGTATTTGGATGGAAGTATTCCAACCGGATTCCAACGCACAGCAATTTATGCCCTTGATGGCTGGATTCCTTACAAAGATAGAAAAGTAAAAATCGTTCAGATGTCTATTGAGGAAGATTCGTGCAGGGAAGTTTCTGATATTGGTCATGATCGGGTTTATCTTACAGACAGACTTGGAATGCCTCTTATTGAAACCGTAACAGAGCCGGCAATGAAAACTCCTCAGGAAGTTGCAGAAGTTGCATGGCAATGCAGCAAGCTTGTAAGAAGCACGCAAAAAGTTCGCCGTGGAATGGGTGCGGCTCGTGAAGATGTAAACGTTAGTGTTGAAGGTGGAACCCGCGTTGAAATAAAAGGTGTTCCTCAAATTACTTTGATTCCGCTTCTTACTTATAACGAAGCGATGAGACAATGGAATCTTTTAAGATTGAGAGAAGAGCTAAAAAAACGCGGCATCACACCTGAAACATTTAAAGCTGAATCTTATGACATTACAAAACTGTTAAAGAAAGTTCATTACGCACCTCTTAAAAATGCCGCTGATTCTGGAATGAAAATTAGTTGTGTTGTGTTAAAAGGATTTAAAGATTTACTTCACTGGCAAACACAAACAGATACTTATTTCTCAAAAGAAATTTCTGATCGTGTAAGAGTAATTGCATGCTTAACAAACATTCCAAATCTTATTCATTCTGATAGCAAGAGTGATACGATAAGTTCCGCTGATTGGTTAAAAGTTAAAAATTTTACTAACGCTGCTGATAACGATACGATGATTATTGTATGGGGAAGCGAAGATGATGTTAAAACAGCAGTGAATGAAATTATAATTCGTGCTAAAGAAGCAACAATTGGAATTCCATCTGAAACCAGGCAAGCAATGAGCGATGGAACAAACGGTTTTGAACGCATTCTCCCAGGGGCGGATAGAATGTATCCCGATACAGATCTTCCACCAAAAAAAATTACAAAAGAAAAAATTGAACAGATAAAATCCTGGTTACCGGAACAATTCTGGAAAAGAATTGAGTGGTACAATAAACTTGGAATTCCAAAAGATACTATTGAAGAACTTTCCATTTCTCCTTATGCAGAACTTTTTAAAAAAGCTGTTAATGATTGGAAAATTAATCCAACAACTGTGGCAGTATTTTTAATTCAATATCCTAAAAGGTTGAAGAAAAATGGAAGTATGATTGAATGGATGCATGAAGGAATGTTTGAGGGAATATTAAAATCTTTTGCTGATGGAAAAATTCCGCAAGATGCTTTGCTAACAACTTTACAAACAGTTACCGAGCTTGGTGTTTTTACGGAAGAAGTGATTCAAAATCCTGCAAGCGAAAATGAGGTTAACGAAATTATCAACGTTGCAAAATCAGATTGTGATAAGATGACTATTTATAATCAGAATAGTAAAAATATTTTGTTGATGGGAATGATTATGAAAAAACTTCGCGGCAGAATTCCTGCAAAACTTATTGCAGATAAAATCGGTTTTCAAAATAATAGGGTATAATCAAATATGAATAAAGAAACCGCAATAAAAATATTTGAGCAAAAGAAAATACGCTCACACTGGGATGATGAACAAGAAAAATGGTATTTCTCGGTTATTGATGTAATTGGAGTCTTAACTGAAAGCCCAAACCCAAGAAAATACTGGAGTGTGTTAAAAACCCGTCTTAATAAAGAAGGGAGTGAGTTGGCTACAAATTGTAGTCAACTGAAAATGCGTTCAAGCGATGGTAAAAATTACAATACTGATGTTGCTGATACAGAGCAACTATTTCGTTTAATACAAAGTGTTCCTTCGCCAAAAGCTGAACCATTCAAACTTTGGCTGGCTAGAGTAGCAAGAGAACGTATTGATGAAATTGAAGATCCGGAAATTGGTATAGATCGTTTGATGGAAACATACCTGAAAAAAGGATACAGCAAAGAATGGATTAATCAACGTTTAAAAAGTATTGAGGTACGAAAAGATCTTACTGATGAATGGGAAAAACGAGGTGTATCAAAAGGACAAGAATATGCGATACTTACTGATGAAATTACAAAAGCCTGGAGTAGTTTTTCTGTTAAGCAATACAAAAAGCATAAAGGATTAAAAAAAGAAAATCTAAGAGATAACATGAGTAATTTAGAACTTGTTCTAAATATGCTTGCCGAAGCGACAACGGCAGAAATTAGCAAAGAAAAGAAACCAAAAACCTTTACTGAAAATAAAAAAATTGCTAATCAAGGCGGTACAATTGCCGGAAATACTCGTAAAGAAATTGAAGAAAAAACAGGTAAAAATGTTATTACAAAACTTAATGCAAATAATTATTTAAATGATAAAAAGAAATTAAAATAATGGCTGAGATAAATCTAGAAGATTATAAAGGTTATCGTGGAGTTGCACTTAATACTCTTCACAAATTCAATTCGCCTGTTTGGAGCGATGTAGAAATTCTTACAGACGAAGGAAGTTTTAAAGGATTAATTCTTCCACGCTCAGAAACGGCAGATGAATTTCATATCGTTTTAAAAATGCCAATTGGCTATAATATTGGAATAGCTGCAGAAAAAATAAAAGACGTAAAAATATTTGGAAGGAAAGAAGCACATTATAAAATTCCTGAAAAAGAATTTCCTTACGATCCTAAAAAACCAAATGTAAAATTACTTGGAACAGGCGGAACAATTGCTTCACGCTTGGATTATAGAACCGGCGCAGTTATTCCGGCATTTTCCCCCGGCGAACTTTACGGTTCGGTTCCAGAACTAGCAGATATTTGTAATCTTGATACGGAAAAATTGTATGGTGTGTTTAGCGAAAATATGGGTCCGGAACAATGGATTGGACTTGCCGAAGCAATAGGCAGAGAAATTGAAAAGGGTGTGCAGGGAATTGTAATCGGACATGGAACAGATACAATGCATCACACAGCGGCAATACTTTCTTTTATGGTTCAGGATTCTCCTGTTCCGATTGTAATGGTTGGTTCACAACGTTCGAGCGATAGACCATCATCTGATGCTGCGTTAAATCTTATACACTCTGTAACAACTGCAGCAACGAGTGATATTGCAGAAGTAATGGTTTGTATGTTTGGTCCAACAAGCGATATGTATGGATTGCTTCATCGCGGAACACGAGTGAGAAAAATGCATTCAAGTTATCGCTCAACTTTTAGAACTATTGGTGATATTCCAATTGCAACAGTAAGCAGAAATGGGGTTACTCTTTTACGAGAAGATTACAAGCATCGAAGAAAGGATAATCAAGTAAAAGTAAATGCAGTATTTGATGATAGAGTTGCAATCGTTTATTACTATCCGAATATGAAACCAGATATGATTGACTCGTTGATTGATAATGGTTACAAGGGAATTGTTATTGCAGGCACTGGACTTGGACACGTAAACAAACCTCTTTATCCAGCTTTAAAACGTGCAAAGGAAAAAGGTGTTGCAGTTTATATGACAGTTCAAACACTTTGGGGTTATGTACAAATGTATGTTTACGATACAGGCAGAGATATGATGGAGCTTGGTGTTATTCCTGCTGCAAACATGTTACCGGAAGTTGCTTATATGAAACTCGGTTGGGCATTTGGACAAACGGATGATTTAGAAAAAGTTAAAGAGATTATGTTAACGTCAATTAATGGTGAAATAACAGAGCGCGAACCAAGCAACGGTTACTTAATTTATCAAGGCGGCTTGCCTGAAGTTGAAGAGTTTATAAAGCAGTATAGAAAATAACTATGATTAATAATCAAGAGTAAAAATAGCAGTGGCAAAAATTATTTGGCAAACAGAATACAAAGAATTAATAGATGCATTTCAAAATAAAAAGCTTCCAAGAGAAAGTCGCGGCGGATTTATTTATGAATATAGTGTAGCAAATCTTCTTTCTGCTAAACACAATTTAATTGTGGATAAAAAATCATTTAGGGAGCAGAATGAAAGCTCAATTAAATATTTTTTAAAATTATTATTAAACAAAATGGATGGTGATGTAT
>AMWB02154546.1_pt1 | contig 13169 bp, 16 predicted proteins | sample 200311 | NCBI WGS metagenome assembly AMWB02 (sample SAMN02737377, study PRJNA173069) | bioreactor metagenome | biome: anode biofilm in microbial fuel cells | place: USA: California | collected 2010-12-16 | reverse complement strand
AAAGGCATTGCATATTCTTATCTGGGCCGATATGAAGAAGCATTACAAGCATACAATAAAACCACAGAGATCGATCCCGAAGATGCAAATGCATGGCATACCAAGGCTGGAGCCCTTAATAGTCTGGGTAGATACGAAGAAGCCATCGAAGCACTGGATAAAGCTATAGAACTTGATCCTCAGTTTGCATATGCGTGGTATAACAAAGGCACCATACTTGATAGGCTTGGCAGGACCGATGAAGCACAAGTATGTTATGATAAAGCTAAGGAATTGGGATATAGTGCATAATATCCCTTATTCCATCTTTGCATTGTTAACTAACTCGACTGCTCTATTCATATGATAGATAGAGGAATTTGAATAAGATAACCACTTTTCAGTATTTTGAGCATCATCAATACCAGCTTTAAGGTCGTTTGCGATCAGTATTGTGTATTGTCCCACATAGCTCAGGTCAGTAAGACAGAGCACCCACTCTGACTGTGCTTCTTGGAACATGGGAGATACAGAATATCTGCTGTTATCCTCCAGTGCTTTCTGAGTGTCGTCTATAATTCTTTGTCCGGTCATGGATAAAGAATTATAATCAGCCTCATTCATAGCCACGGATATCTCATCAAGATCATTGTCCAGTAGCTTTGAATAATGAGCAACACTTCCGATCCACGCATGGTCAGCATTCCAGACTCCAACAACGTGAGTCACACCGTTCCACCCCAGTCCCAAGACATCAAATCCGGAATTGTTCTGGAGAAGGAAATTGTTACCTTCGATATTATATATAGCCAACTCGGTAGACCCATCTAGGTCCCAATCTCCTACTATCGGTTCAGTGCCTTCCCAGCCAAATCCCACAATATCTGCAGAACCATTAATGGTATTCCATAAAGCCCAGGTACCTTTGTTATCATACACACCCACTTCATCTTTACCATCGCCATTCCAATCCCCGACCACAGGAGTAACATCAGGCCACCCTAACCCAATGACATCAACTTCCGAATCATTCAGGATATGGAAATTATTACCTTGAGTGTTGTAGATGCCGAGATCAGTTACTCCATCACCATTCCAATCACCTGTTATCGGTTCAGTGCCTTCCCAGCCGAACCCTACAATGTCTGCCGAACCAGTACTGGTATTCCATAGAGCCCAAGTGCCTTCATTGTCGTATACTCCTACCTCCTCAGCACCATCACCATTCCAGTCACCTGCAACTGGCGTAGCGCCCGGCCATCCGAGACCTATGAGATTAAAACCTGGATCAGTCTGGACCAGGAAATTATTTCCTGCAGTGTTGTAGATGCCTAGCTCAGTAACCCCATCAGCATCCCAATCACCTGTTATCGGTTCAGTGCCTTCCCAGCCGAACCCCACAATGTCTGCAGAACCATTAATGGTATTCCATAAAGCCCAGGTACCTTCATTATCATATACGCCTACGAATTCAGCTGAAACTATGCCGGGAGTCATCATCAAGAAGCACAATAGTATCCCAAAATAAATTATCCTGCTTAACTGGATTTGCATTTACATCACCCATTACACAAACAATAGCAGATCAGAGTCTGCTTATTCACCACTCTTGATCCTGTTTTCCATCAATAAAAATATCAAAGCCTGGGAACTATCCCCGGAAACTTCAATACTTCCATGAATGCTTAATTAAGCATGGAACACAGTCCCTATATAAAAACATCGAAAATATCTGAATTAACAGCTTTGTATAAAACCAACCTTATCGTGTTTTGACCTGACCTTTTACAAATAATAAACTGCAGGTCTATTGAAAATGTGCTGAGCAGTAAAATCCACTTAAGCTAACATACCAGCATTGATTTAAACTATGCTTGGGACTTAACATTATGCGACAGGTCATACTTGCTTCCGCCTCCCCCCGCAGAAAAGAATTGCTCAGGCAATTAATAGGAGACAACTTTAAAGTCGTAGAGAGCTCTTATCATGAAAAGCTGCAACCGGAGATGAAGCCCATTGACTTTGTCATTCATAATTCCAGAGAAAAGGCAAAAGAAGTAGCTTCAGTGACAGATCATGGGATAGTGATCGGAGCGGATACTACAGTACTCTGTAATGGGGAAATACTTGGGAAACCGCATACTGAAGATAAAGCCTGGGAAACACTGAAGCTGATCAGCGGTAAAAAAGTGCATGTGATCACTGGTTTAACGGTAATTGATATAGATGCTGACCGTAAGACCAGTGTTTCGGAAACTACGGATATTACGATCAAACAAATGTCTGATGCTGAAATTGAAGCGTATGTCAGGACCGCAGAACCCATTGACAAAGCAGGAGCCTTTGCAATACAGGGGAAGGGAGCGATAATTGTAGAAAGGATAGAAGGCGACTACTTCAATGTTGTGGGATTGCCTTTGTTCAAACTGAACAAAATACTTCTGGAGTTTGGGATCGATATACTGGAAATGGAATGAACTGGTTAGAACATAAAGCTTAAAAGGGATAAAGGTTTGTCAAAAGTATATGGAAAAAACACAGGAATCCCTTTTTACCTCTAAGGTCATTGCCGTCTTGATCGCTGGATTTACTATATGTGCCTTTCTTTTCTATGAGATGATGAAGTTTGCAGATGCAGGAAATCTGATACTTGTCATACTTACGTCTATTGCGATCTCTATAGTAGCCGTTGTTATTCTAAAGTACATCAAGCACCAGCAGATAAAAAGGATATGACAGAGCTGCAGATATTACAGCAGCTTCTTTTTAGATTCCTCGACCTCATCAACAATACCTGGATATTCCTTGAACATAGATAATATGTCAAGAGCAGCAACCAGGTCCACCACACCCACAGCACCTATTACACTTCCCGCTGAAGTACGTATGGGTGCCACCACAACTGCCTTTCCTTTGTAAGGCCCTTCGGTGGGCACTACGTGAATGATCTTGTTGGTCCTTAGAACGTCTTCCAATACAGGCCCCGTATAATCCCTATCCACTATTTCGCCTCTTTCCATACGGATCCCACGATTGTTGAGGCTTCTAATAGTAACCGGTATGCCAAGCAAAGCATGTATGGCCTCTGCTATGGGTTGGAGATCATCGGATGTTGAATCTTCACATATCTGCAGACAGGATGTACCATCCGGGTTTATTTTGCAATTCATCTTAATTCTCCTTTTGTTATTCAATTTGTAAAAACCTGTTGTTCAACTTCAAGGTCCATGATGTACTCATGTGCGGACACCGCAGCCACTGCACCATCTGCAACTGCAGTGACCACCTGCCAGATAGAGGTATCCCTGCAGTCGCCAGCTGCATAGATACCTGGTATAGAAGTTTCAAGTTTTTCATTTGTCAATATGAAACCTGAACTATTCTTTTTTACGTCTATGAACTCTGTGCTGGGACGAATGCCAATATAGACAAAAACACCGTCTACTTGCAGCGTATATACGTCTCTGGTCTTGAGGTTCCGTAGAATTACGTTCTCAACACCTGCCTTTCCCTGTATCTCTTCAGGAACAGTGTCCCACACGATATCAATATTAGGCTTTCTGGATACTCTTTCCTGTAGTATTCTGGATGCGCGCAGCTTGTCCCTTCTGTGTATAATGTATACTTTTTTCACCACATTGGAAAGGATAAGTGCATCAGTAAGTGCAGATTCTCCACCTCCGACCACAATAACAGTCTTTCCTTTGTAGAACGGGGCATCACAAGTAGCACAATATGAAACACCCTTACCCATAAACTCCTTCTCACCCGGGATGCCCAGTTTCTTTGGGTTGGCACCTGTAGCAATGATAACAGTTTTTGATTCAAGGGTACCACTATCTGTCACTACCACCTTCTTGCCATCCTCAGAGATGATAGAAGATACCTCAGCGGAATCGATCTTTACTCCTACGGTCTCTGCATGTTCTTTGAACCGCTGCATGAGTTCAGGTCCGGAGATAGCTGTGAAGCCAGTATAATTCTCTACCATATCAGTTGCTGCTATCTGCCCTGGCATTACGTTCTTCTCAAGCACCACAGTGTCCATACCGTATCTGACCGCATATATTCCTGCAGTAAGCCCGGCAGGTCCTCCGCCTATTATGATCAGGTCATACATGTAAATAACCCGATTTTTAATTAAACTGGTTTTTCCAGGGTCTTACTGGCCTGATTTTTGTCTGGCACTCCCACAAAAACGATCTTATCATCGATTATGGTCGTGGGAACAGAGACTATGGAAAACTCTGCTACAAGCTTTTCACCTTCCGGAGAGTCATAATCGACTTCAGAATATTCGAAATCAAATTTTTCTTTGAGCTCTCTCCAGAGTTTCTTTGCTGTTGGACAAAAATGACACCATTGGGCAGTAACCAGTGTGACTTTAACCATTATTCACCACTCCATATTATTTATATCGTAACCTATTATCTTATCCCTATATGAAATTAGTGTTCAGTATACACCAATACACATCACTGACCATAACATATTAATCAGAACATATTAATATCAATATGAAAAGTTGATCTACGGTGTGATATATGGGACGCTATTCAATAAAACAATTTGTGGAGAACACAGGACAGAGAGACCTCGGACAAGGTAAGTTCGAACTGGAACGCGACCGCCTGCTTGAAGTGAATCTCGATGGCAGAGTGTGGATAAAGAAAGGTACTATGGTTGCCTATAATGGAGACATCAGGTTCACAAGGGAAGGTGTTCTGGAACACGGCCTTGGAAAACTTGTGAAGAAAGCTGTTACAGGAGAGGGACTAAGCCTTACAAAAGCAGAAGGGAAAGGCAAGCTATACCTGGCAGATACCGGAAAAAAAGTTACCATACTTGAACTTGACGGGCAATCCATTTATGTTAATGGGAACGACCTGCTGGCTTTTGAGGAAACTGTCCAGTGGGACATTAAAATGATGAAAAGGATAGCAGGGTTCATGTCAGGCGGCCTTTTCAATGTGCTGCTTGAAGGCAAAGGTATGGTTGCCATCACCACACATTACGATCCGCTCACACTGCAAGTTACAAAAGATAGGCCTGTATTCACAGACCCTAACGCCACTGTTGCATGGTCAGGTAATCTGCAACCCGACCTGCGCACAGACATATCCCTGAAGACATTGGTTGGCAGGTCAAGCGGAGAAAGCCTCCAGATGGCCTTTACAGGCGAAGGTTTTGTGGTGATACAACCTTATGAGGAGGTCTACTTAGCCACTGTTCAGACGTGAGATCAACCTTTGGTGATACAGTCGTAGTCAATATCGGCTCTGACCATTTCCGGGATGGAACCCCACATCCCTATATATTCTCCCTGTATCACTGCCGCTCCTTTTATACCAGCAACATGTTTCACAGCATCAAAGGCCTTTTCCACTGCCTCTTTTCCTACGCATGTTGCATTCCCCAGTGCTGTGGCTGCAGCATCGGCCAAAGAAACATCATCCGAGAAAACTATAGCGGCATCTGCCATCCCGAAACTAATGGATGGACCCACAGTGCCTGAAGAAGTACAGATCCCTGTGATATGGTCATGAACTGGCACCCTGAAACCCAGGTCCTTCACAGGAGAAGTGCCTGCATAGACACCTATGATAACAGGCCTGTCGTTGATCAGTGCGATATCTCCTCCATTATCAACAATTGCAAAAGTAGCCCCTGCATCCACCATAGATCCCACTGCCATTGCTGCAATTGTACCTGCAACAGCGCTCATGGGACCGATGCCCATGGAGTTCCCTGCAACTATCATTCTTTTCACAACTTCCGGTGCATTTTCAGGGCAATCATATGGCTCCAGGGTTGACCTGAAAAATGGATCAAAGGCAATGAACCTCTCCAGAACCGCACGATTGTGACGGATCGATTCTTTTGCCATTGATATGTATGACTCATTGTCTGCTACAATAGTAACGATCGTTTCTTTAAGCTGGAAATGTTCTTTCATTTCTGATCTTTTAGATGATCTTTTCCTTAAGATTCATACATCCAGGGAAAGCGCATCATGCGGACACATTTCTATGCATGTGCCGCACTGGATGCATTTTGTATTGTCCACTTTCAGATTCCACTCTATATCCATGGAAAATACCTTTGTCGGGCATACTGAGATACAGGCGCCGCACTCCACACATTCTTCCTCGTCCCAGTTAATGGGAGTGTCAAGTTTAAGTACTTCCGCTCCTCTTGAAACCAGGGCATTCTTGATAATTCTGTATTCAGTATCCTTTATATCGGCAATGATCTCGCCTGCCGTTGAATCGAAATGTGCCTGTGCGATGTTAAGAGGAATACCTGTCTCCAGTATAGCCTCGGCCAATATCGGTCTGGTAACAATGTCCTGATCTATGATGATCCTTATTTTCATTTCAGTTCCTCCTGGAAAAAAGCATACTGATGTCATCGCTGGTAATGATGCCTATGACATGGTTTTGGTCATCCACCACAGGCATTGCCGATACTCTATGCTGCTCAAGCCTTCTGGCTGCAATGGTCACCTGCTCGCTATCCATAGCAGTGATGACCTTTTTGGTCATGATATTCTCCACAAGGTCAAATGTATTCTGCGCAACAGCTTTTGAAATATCCCATGCCGTCACTATGCCCACCAGAGTATTGTTTTCTGTAACTACAGGCAAATGGTTGAAAGAAGCATCCATGACCTTTTTAGCAGCTTCATACACACTTGCGTTTTTATGGATAGTGATCACATTCTTGCTCATAATGTCTTTTACCATGGGTGTTCCCCTTGTTTGTTTCATTGGTCTGGAAACAGTATCCGATGGCAATTTATCTGCAGGTTGTGATAGGAAGAACTCTCCATGAGCGATCCAGTCTTTCAGTATACCGGCTATCTGCCTGGAACGCTTGAAACTTGAAAGTGAAGAAGTTACAACCTCGCGTCCTTTGATATCAATAGAACCAGACCTCAGCTCTTCATATGTTACCTGTCTCATCACAGGCCTGTCACGACTGGGTGTACCGTAGTCCATTACATTGGTAATTATATCAGCATCAGAGACTGCAGTGGCCAGTGCAACTTTTTCATCAAGCACAGGTATAGGTATCCCCATTCCCACATACAGAGATACGCCATATCCTGTGAAAGTGGAAGCGCGTATGAATTCCGGGTCCATTTCTTTAAGATCGCCCTGGACCATCAATGTACCAAAACCGCTCTTCGAGGAATGTTGAGTACCCTGACCTACTATATATCCCTCTGCTCCTCCAAGGAAAATACGCGTGCCTGTACCAATGGTCCTGTATTCCGGGTCATTGGAAAGAGGTGATAATACTCCTGCACCTGAATATGTCACATTGCCGAAATTGGGCATCAATGAACCCATATAGGTGTACAGTTTCTGGGAAGTACTGTTAGTGGCTGCATTATATTTTTGATATGCATTACGGGGATTGAGCATAATTGCCTGGTTCAGGTCATTGATGTCAATGGTCGTATCAAGGATCTTCCTTGGATAACAATCCGTTCCGGGAGAAATAGCGTGTACATCAATCGCATTGCCTCTGATAAGATCTTCTATTACATGAGCCCCACCGTATTCCATTCCAAGTGTATCTGAGACCTGTGTGGCTCCAATATAGGCATCCACTGCCGCTACGCCAGTATATGCTTCAACATCATTAAGCCATACTTTCTGCATTTTTATAGGTGGTTCAGAATGGCCGAAGTTAAGAAAAACACCTGAGGAACACATGGCACCAAAAGTACCTGTCGTTACTACATCTACTTCCTTAGCAGCTCCTTCTGCACCAAGCTCTGCCACGATCCCAACCATTTCTTCAGCAGTCACTACACTGACGCTTCCATCTTTGATCCTGTCATTGATCTCACGGATAGATTTGTTGACCATGATACCTACCTTTGCAATTCGAACATAATTAGTTAGAACAACTATATATTACATACGGTAATTAATGTCGAGACTTATTATGTATTAATATGCATTAACTTCCATTGATATATCAATTTCATTTATTGCTTTCCACATTAGGGACAGGGAATACATATCATCATCTATGCTCCCCTCTACAATGGATAAACCTTATCCCCTACACATAGTATTCTCACTGGTAGCACCGCTAAAGCGATCAAAGATAACACGTTTCTTGAGTACCGGCATGTCTTCTCCAAGATCCGTAACAATAACCTTCCAAAAAGCAAGTTGTTGCTTCTGCATTCCCGTTTTTAGGTTCAGGTGGATCCATCTTTTGCTCCTTTCGATCTGTAGCAGTTTGGATAAAGGTCCATGGTTTTATCCCACTTCTACTTCTTAATCATTTTGATTAGTGAATAATATTTTAGAGTCGTATTTTAACCCTAAAAAATATAGTTGAAAGGGATTTGAATTGCTGCATAAGATTATTAAAGGTAGTGTACCTCTACCTCATACAATTCCAGGTGATATGATTGAAAAGGGTCTTAGCAACCGGGACTTTTGATCTGTTACATCCAGGGCATCTGACATACCTGAAAGAATGCAAGGCATTGGGAGATGAGCTATATGTTATTGTTGCAAGGGATTCCATGATCAGACATAAGCCTAAACCAGTGATACCTGAAGCTCAGAGAGCAGAGATGATCAATGCTCTAAAGATGGTGGATAAAGCGATACTTGGAAGTGAAGAAGATATTTTTGCACCTATAATGGAAATAAAGCCTGATATCATTGCTTTGGGTTATGATCAGCACTTTGATGAGAACGAACTTAAGAACGAACTGCACAAAAGAGGCTTCTGCGCCCGTATTGTAAGAATAGGAAAAGCAGAACCTTGTGCTCTGTGCAGCAGCGCAAAGATCGTTAAGAAAATATTGGAAAGATGTGGCTGAAGATCAGCCAAGAATATCATCGATCCGCTCCAGCCCTTCGTGGATGCGTTGCTGAAACGTGGCATAGGACAGCCTTATAAAATTGTTTCCACTGTGACCAAAAGATGAACCCTGGGTCACTGATACATGGGCATCGTTGAGAAGCTGGTCCGTTACCTGGTCACCATTCCCGAATTCACTCACATCTGCAAACACATAAAAAGCACCATCTGGTCTATGACATCTAAGACCGATCGAATTCAAACCATCAACAAGGATGTCCCTTCTAGCATGGAACTCCTTTACCATATCTTCTACAGGTTTCTGGGTTCCCTCCAATGCAGCAATCCCTCCAAACTGGACAAAAGTTGTGGCGCTGCTCACTGAATTTGACTGTATCTTAAGAAGATCTTTAAAAATACCCGGTGCAGCAGATACATACCCAAGCCTCCAGCCGGTCATTGCGTAAGCCTTGGAAAATCCATTAACAGTAATGGTGCGGTCCTGCATCCCATCCAGAGAACCAATGCTTATATGCTCTTTTTCATAGATTATCTTTTCATAGATCTCATCGGAAAGCACAAGCAGATCATGGTCAATAGCATGGTCGGCAATAGACCTGAGTGTCTTTTTATCGTATACGCCGCCCGTGGGATTACATGGGCTGTTTACTACGATCATCCTTGTCTTATCAGTGATGTATTCACCAATATCGTATGGTTCAAAACCGTTCTCCGGGTCCGTGGGCACCCATACCGATTCTGCTCCTGCGAAATGGATACATGCTTCGTAGGAGACCCAGGCAGGATCAAAAAGGATGGCTTCCTCTCCATCACCAAGCACTGACATCATTATTGAGAATATGGCCTGTTTTGCTCCCGGAGTAACAAGCACATTTGATGCTTTTGTTTCCAGGCCATTCTCAACTCTAAGCTTCTCGGCTATGGCTTCCCTCAGTTCAGGGATACCGGCTGCAGGAGTGTAATGTGTTTCCCCCCTGTACATAGCATCGGCAGCAGCATCACATATATGCTTGGGAGTGTCGAAATCAGGCTCTCCAAGATTAAAATTAATGACATCTATTCCCTGTTTCAGCATCTCACTGGCCCTGTTGGCAGCTTTGATAGTAGCAGATTCCTGCATCCTTGTAAGTCTTGTGGAAACCATAGGCAGCCCTCGGATAATTATGTTTTTCAAAGGCGTCTTACTAATTTAACAGCAGCTTCAACGGCACGTTTAGCGTAGTCTACACGTTCATGGGCCTCAAGTCTTGACATCCCAGGACCGGCAATCCCAAGAGTGACCGGTTTTTCATATTCCAGGGAAAGATCAGTGATCTTCCTTGCAGCATGCTGGACAACTATCTCATCGTGCTTGGTAGCTCCTTCTATGACAGAACCAATGGTAACAATGGCATCTATGTCTTCCCTCTTACAAAGCTTCTTTATGGCAAGCGGCATATCGTACACACCGGGAACCAGTATTTTTTCCTTTACTGTGGCTCCCAGGAACTTAGCATGTTCTTCACCCAGCAGTTCCATCTGATAGGTAAGGTCCCTGTTGAATTCTGCAATGACAAATCCAAGATTTATGGTCATGTGATATTCACCTTTACTTGTGTTTTAACAATGTATATATTTTGAATTTATTTTTTTTACATACGTGCCGGCCCGACATCTTCAAACCCCTGCCTTTGACCTGTTCCTGCTTCCTTGATCAGGGATCCAGGTCTGAACAGCAGCTTAACCGCATTGACAGCATGCTCCCTGGACCTCTGCTCCATGAGAAATGCAAGTTCTCTTTCATCCTTTGCCTCGTCCTCGTGGACGAACACCTCGATGATGTGAGTGTTGGTCATGAGCTGCGCCTGTATAAGGCCCATAGAGGCCTGGTTAGCACACATCTTGTCCTTTTCCATCTTTCCCGGCATACCCAGGGCAATAACAAGATCACATGGCTCTTTGCTGTCCTCTATAAGCCTTTTGGCTGCCACAGGAAGATCTTTGATACCCGGCACGGTAACTCTTTTGATCTTTACTGAGACGTGCCTCTTCACCTCATCAATAGCTGCACCTCCCATATCAAAACGTGCAAAAGTGGTATCAACGATGCCTATTGTAGCCATAAGTATCACTTTCAGAGCGTATCCAGTAAGTCGCTTGCGGCCTCGATACCTGGCCCTACACTGGAAACAACATCACGTTTCTTGAGCACTATCTCAAGCTCGGCGACTGTAAGCAGGATATCTTTTGGCTGGACATTGCCCATATTGCCTATCCTGAAGATCTTACCGCTGAGTCTGTCCTGACCGCCCGCAATCACAATGCCCCTTGCCTGCATATCCTTCTTGATATCATTACCAGTGACACCTTCAGGTGCCTTCATTGCACTGACAGTATTAGAATAATGACTGTATTCATTGAGGTCTGGCAACATCTCGATCCCCATTGCCTCCATAGCAGCTCTTACAGCAGCAGCTTCAGTACAGTGACGTTTTATTCTGGCTTCCATGCCCTCTTCTTTTATTATATGCAAGGCTTCCTGCAGTGCATAGAAAAGAGGTATGGCAGGAGTATACGGAGTCTCCCTCAGGGCTTTCTCACTGCTTTTCTTGTAAGCTTTCAGGTCCAGATAATAAGGCATGCGCTCCATGCCATCCATGGCTTCGAATGCTTTCTTGCTCACAGATACAACGGATAGTCCGGGAGGTGTGGCCAGGCATTTCTGTGATCCGACCAAAGCGATATCCACATCCCATTCATCGACTTTAACAAGGTCGCCGCCCAGAGAGGTGACACCATCCATGATAAAGAGTGCACCGTATTTTTTTGCGAGTTTTCCGACCTCTTTTGCAGGGTTGAGGATACCTGTAGACGTTTCATTGTGAACCAGGGTGACTGCCTTCGCTCCCTCTTCCAGCTTCTCTTCCAGCTGTCCAAGATCTACGGAATCACCCCATTCATATGCAAGAGCCTCTACCTTCCCATACCTCTTTGCAATATTCTTGAACCGTTCACCGAACTTACCATTTTCGAGAGCTATGATACGGTCGTTAGGGTTTGCAATGCACCCCACAGCAGCTTCCATAGCTGCAGTACCTGAACCACTGAGAACAAAAATATCGTTCTTGGTGTTGAATACTTCGGCTAATATCTGCCTGCAGTCGTCATACATGTCTGAGAACGCATTACTCCTGTGATTGATCATAGGTCTTGACATCGCTCTAAGTACCCGTGGTGCAACGGGCACAGGTCCCGGCATCATAAGCAAAGTATCTTCTAAATTCATATATATCGCCTGAAATCTTGGATAAAAGGATCTTGCTGTAAGATATGCTTTTCTATTTATTGAAGACTTGACCTGTTTAATGTAGACCTTATATATAATGAATGCGGATATCTTCATCCGCGCAATAATTTCATCAGGTCATGTTTTGTAACAACACCCGCGATCTGCCCGCTTTCCAGAACGATCACAGCTGGTGTAGTTTCAAGAAGATGAGAAACCAATTTGACATGGGTCCCGGGCGAAACAACGGGAAAAGTATCGCCCATGAGATCTCGTATCTTCATCTTTGAGACTTCCAGAGCTTTTTTCTCTGCCATGGAACGAACAATGGTCTCCTCTGAAATACTCCCTATAGGTACTCCGTTCTCCACTACAGGGATCTGCGATATGTCATTCTCTTCCATGATCTTAACGGCAGCATCCACCGGCTCTTCAGCACTGATGGAGATAACATTAGTGTTCATAAGGTTCCTTGCCACCACATGGCTTTCGTTCTCACTCTCATCGAATGCGTTAAAAATACGTTTTAGAGTCGAAAGACGGGGATCAACATCACCTGCTTCGATCCGGGCTATGAGCGGCTGGCTGACACCTGCCCTTTTTGCCAGTTCACTTTGAGTAAGCCTAAGTTCGTTCCTTTTCTGCCGGATACTGTCTGGAGTGGGAAGGTGCATGATTATTACTCATGGTAATTATGCTATTTATATGTGACCATGTCCGGAAAAAAAGAAAAAAGAAAAATATTACTGATTAAATTCAGTGGCCTGACCCTTTTCGTCTATCATGGTCATTTTACCATCTTTCATGGTCATTTCGCTCTGAACAGTACCATTCGCATAGTAGCTTTTCCAGCTGAATGTTTCACTATCTTCTGAGAACATGTATTCTACTTTGGCAACCTCATCATCAGGATTGGAGGAAGTATATTCCATCACACACATTTGTATGCCATCGACCTCTCTGGTGCCGGTATAGACCATGGAAACTTCCTCTCCTGTTGTCGGATTAGATGTTTTCCATGAAGTACCTACAGGACACCAGTCATCTTCATTCTCTGTGGTTACCT
>AMWB02156512.1_pt3 | contig 13171 bp, 7 predicted proteins | sample 200311 | NCBI WGS metagenome assembly AMWB02 (sample SAMN02737377, study PRJNA173069) | bioreactor metagenome | biome: anode biofilm in microbial fuel cells | place: USA: California | collected 2010-12-16 | reverse complement strand
CGGATTGGTAGCCTGAGTTGTTGTCGGAGTAGGGGTTTCTACCGTATCTTCCCCGCTAAAGAGCTCGTCCACAGAAGCGTTTGAATCTGAGCCCGTGTCCTGTGCCCACAGAGGCAGGCTCATTGTAAGACCAAAAGTTAGCAATATAATAAGACTGTAAAATGAAATGCGCTTTTTCATGCACCACTCCTTTCAAATGGCAAGAAAGGATTATCCCACATTCACCACACATCAAAACCCGTCAAAACACTCAAACAGACTCCTCACCCATGCTTGAATTAGGGATATCCTCCATTTACGTCATCGTTATCTGTTGACCTGCTCCAAAAATGCCTTTGTAAAGACCTTATCGGGCAATTTATCAACAGACTGTTCTGTCATCGTAATCTGGCTTTTTTCACCCTTATTGATTTCGTCTACAATAAGCATCTGGGAAGCAAGCAACTTGCCGTCCAGTTCAACATACTTAGGAATAAGGGTCGTGCGCATTAGCCTGCCATTCACCGCATAGTCCTCTCGCTTCAAAATCATATGCTTATCTTTTCGGATATAGAGCTTCAGTTTGTCGTAAGGGACTTCGTTGTTTTTGGCGCTCAAATCGAAAATCCATACGCCGAAATTTCCAAGTTTTCCATCGGAAACTGCAGCGATAGTATAATCATCGGACAAAGACGAAGACTTAAAGTCGGCGTTTTTCGCCTTTGTATTCTGCAAGTTCTCTTTTATAGAAGAGTGAGAAAACTTTCTGCTCGATGGATCGTAGAACCAAAGGTTGTCGCCTTCAGTAAGGTAGCCCTGTCCTTTGTTGACCTCCGGAAGCATAATCAGAATAGTGAACTGCTTCTTTGCATCTCGCCTAAAAACGCGCGCCTGAGTGACTGTCTGCTTCTCACCAGGCTTTTCAGAAACAATAGTGAAGAGCGCACTGAAGTCCTTATCTGAAAAATTACTTGTTGCATCGAGTTCTTTGAGGATCTTGTTCGCCTCCGCAATTGGAAGTGTATCTGCAAACGCGGCAAGTGGGGCAAGAGCCAGCAAAGCAACCAACAAAGTCAAAACAGCCAGTCTACTTGTTCGTGTTAGGCGAGATTTCTTAACAAATCTTCGCTTATTCATTGAAAAACCCATACTTTACTCCTTTATGTAAATCTCGACACTACTTGGTCGATCTCAGTGCTACCGCTGGTTCCAACTTTGCAGCGGAATTGGCCGGGAAGAGCGCAGCCAGAAGTGTCAATACAACGATGGTGCCTATATTCAGCAGTGCACGAAGTGGCGGTAAATAGAAGCTTAAATGCCCATTCTTAAGCAGCAGGAACGCAGGTGAATTCGTACCAAAGTTTATGAGCGACAACAGATTCATTACGATATAGCCAAGCCCCAGGCCCGCCACGATTCCGCCAAGCGCCAGAAAGAGCGCTTCGAACAAGAATAGCCACCTCACTTCGTTACGCTGCACACCTATAGCCCGCATCGTGCCGATTTCCTTAATGCGTTCATACATTGTCATTCGGAACGTATTATTGATACCAATCATGATAATCGCGAAGAGAATGATAAGAACAATAAAGGTTGCCGTATCCAATGCCGTCACTATGCTCTTTGCCGAGGACATGAGATCGTCAATGGTGTAAACGCGGTACTTGATGCCACTCCAGGTCTCCTCATTCTGATTTTGCAGTAACACTTGGAAAGGTGTCTGGTTACCATTGCCGTCCGTTGCCCCTCTTGGGAAGGTCTGTAAACCTTCGCTCTTGAGGGCAACAAGAATCTTTTCTGCTGAAGGTGTTGCCTGGCGCATATCGTCCAGCATAAGTCCGAGCGACATATATTCGTTCGGTTTGAGCCCAATAGCCTGATTGAGATAACCAAGGTTTACATATGCCATCGTTGAAGTAGCCAGATCCGTGTCAGTACTGATTCCCACAAGAGTAAAATCGGCAATGTTGTTTTGACCCGTAACTGTCTGTAGCGACGCGATGATCTTGTCACCAATTTGGACTTTCAGCTTTTTTGCAACTTTTTCTGTGAGTATGAGGGCGTCGGGCTGAGAAACTGATGCCCACGAGCCTTGTTTTAGCACTAGTCTCTGTCGCAGGAATGGATTGGTGTCCATTTCAATACCTGTCAACGTCTGCCGCACCGTTTTGCTTTCAAAAATGAGAGAAGCTGACATCTCACTCGTACGTGTAGCTTGCATATATTGAACGCCGGAGCTTTTTAATGCCTGCATGATTTCAGAATCGTCGCTTATGACCGACACTTTCTTGCCAGAAGCGGTTCTTTCTTGGCCTTGGATAAAAACATGGCCAGCCATTAGATAAGCAAAGTTCTCAGAAATATTCTGAATGAGTGCACCAGAGAAGCCATTCATCAAAGTAACAATCATGATGCCGAAAGCGATGGCGCTTCCCAAGAGTATACTTCGCTTTTTCTGCCTCGAGAGATTTCTAAACGCTATGCGTGGTATTACAAAATTCATTTCGTTTCTCCTACTCGCTCTGCATGGCCTGAACCGGTTGGATCTTGAGCGCGACCGAAACAGGATAGAGATGTGCTAAGAATCCGACGAGCGACATAGCCAAAATCGCGCCAAAAAAGTTGAGTGGTGTTACGAAAGGTGAAATGTACTTTCCGCCGAACAGCACTTCAAAGAACATGTTACCGGACGAAATCTTGAGCAAACGTATTACCGTAACTACCAAGAGGGCCAGCGACGCTCCTATAGTTGAAAAAATCACCGACAAAGTGAGCGATTCTGCCGCAAAAAGCTTTCTAATAAAGCCCTTGTCGGCCCCGATTGCACGCATCGTGCCGATTTCCCCTGTCCGCTCTATGACAGAGATTACAAAAGTATTCATTATGATGATTATTGCTACAATAAAGAGAATCGAAATGGCGATCGAGAACACGATTCTGATCACGTCCACAGACTGACCATATGGCCCTGCAGCCTTCTGCCAGTCTCCGGCCACAGCAGCAATACCTTCCTTATTAAAGTAGTCGTTTAGTTCCTTGATAACCGACGCACTGTCGGAGGGGCGTTTTGTCCTTATAACTATGAATTGCCACGCTCCAGTGTCGGCTTCATTTGCTTTCATGCTCACTGTTTTGTCTGCAAGCTGCGCTTGGAGTCTAGCTTCGTTAAACCCACTTGAACTGGTAGGGCTCACTACCAAATCGCTGCTAAAAAGCTCGTCGGGATTTTCAGCAGAAAGCATGTTCGTATTCTCAGCGCTCAGCTTAATCGCTTCATTGGCTCCTACAGTCATGCCAGCCATTACACGCAAGGTGTTTATGTCGATAAAAGCGAGTTGCTCCGGCATTGAGCCTTCGTCGCGCTGCACGTAAGTGCCAACGATTGGCACTTCGCGAAGCTTCATTCCCATAGATGACATACCTTGAATTACAAGGGTGTCTCCGATATGTAAGGTTTTGCCAATGGATTTGGATATGGAATCCATGTATTTTTCGTTGAGAATTATGCCAATTTCACCAGGCTTCAGACGGCTTCCGGAAGCAAGCTGAACCGAATCAAAAACGTCCCAATAGTTGTTTGCATCGATGCCAAAAAGAAAGAGGAATCGCATATCAGGCATCATTTTTTCCATCATGTCTTGGGAATTGCCCGAACTGGTAGTCTTGCTGGCATCTGCGCTGGTGGAATCCTGTGAGGCGGTGGCCGTCGCAGTACTTGCTGCAGAACTCGATTGACTTTGAGTATTCGCCTGCACTGTGTCTGTCGAATCTTCCTCGTTATTGGCTTCTTTCGTAACAATACCATAGCCAGTTGCCATGCCTGACGCTTTTGACACTTTGGGCATGGAGGTAACCTTAGCAAAGACTTTCTCATAATCAGGGATCGTCGGCGTGGGCGCCATCCCACCAGGAGACATTACTCCGAAAAGCGAAACATCTCCATCTTCAGATATTCCAGAGACAAAAACGTCGCCTGTGTAATTTTCGGTAAATGATGTGCGAATCCCTGCTTTAGATGCATCCATAAAGGCATTGCCCAGAACTATCACAAAGGCACCCACCAAGAGGAGGATACCGATAATCAGGCTTTTTGACTTATGTTCCCTTACATTTCGTAAGGCCATTTTTAGGGTTACAGGCATTGGGCTCATTCTCCCGTTGTAGAATCTTGAGTGGTATAGTCGTTTTGGGTCGAGTCCACACCACGTCGGGTATTCTCAATCACGAGGCCATCCTGAAGCCTAATGATATGGTCGGCAACCGCAACTATCTTTGCGTCATGGGTAGAGAAAATAAACGTCGTTTCAATTTCGCGGTTTATTTTTTTCATGAGCTCGATAATCTGCTCACCAGTCGCCGAATCGAGGTTGGCAGTGGGCTCATCGGCAAGGACAATATACGGTTTTGTAACAAGTGCACGCGCTATTGCTACACGCTGCCGCTGCCCGCCGGACAGCTCATTCGGCTTGTGGTTTCTCCATTCGGTGAGCCCAACTTCTTTTATAAGCCAGTCTATCCAGTCGTTTTTCTCGCTGGGCTTTATGCGCGTTTTGCCCAGTAAGAGCGGGAATTCGATGTTTTCCCACACATTAAGAACCGGAATAAGGTTAAATGACTGGAAAACAAATCCCAGGACTTCGTGCCGAAAACGTGTCAGTTCTTTATCTGAAAGTCCGGAAGTTGGCTTTCCGTCAATGATAACTTCTCCTGAAGTCGGGGTATCGATTAGCCCGATCATATTGAGGATTGTAGACTTTCCAGCGCCGGAAGGTCCTGCAATGGAAACAAAGTCTCCCTTTTCTATGCTAAATGTAACACCTTTTACGGCCGGTACTTCAACCTTGCCCAACGGATAAACTTTATGAACATCCTTTAGCTCGATGATTCCCATTCTTAACTCCTGCTTTCGTCGTAAGGTTAACCTTAAGGGCTCAAAAAACACTAAATCCTGCATCCAAACGGATTGAATGCAGGATTGAAACACAGCCCTAGCGGTAAAATAACCAAAACAGTCTTTAAGAATCAAGGAATTGTGAGAGAATTTTTAGATCAGCTCATAAAACGACATTCTAGCAGACGCCCTCTGGACACGTTTGCCCTCGTGGTCCTGATTCGTGGGCATCTATTTCGTCCTGAATGACCGATGCAAGCCGTTTGACGCCTTCTTCGATTTGCTCGAAGGACGAATACGAGAAATTGATGCGCATGCAGTTGAGTTCAGCCTCGTCGAAATAGAAAGCAGACCCGATAACGTAAGCGACATTCTTTTCAACGGCTTTATAGAACATCCTTTCTGTATCGATATAGTGTGGCAGCGATATCCAAAGGAACAAGCCACCTTCCGGTTTTGTCCAGGTCAGATCGAAACGCTTTGGCATATACTTCTCCAGCATTTTCAGCATGAAGTTGCGCTTTTCTCTATAGTTATCTCTGGTAGCCTGGATGAGCGCATCGAGTTTGCCCATCGAGAGATATTCGGCAATCACATACTGCATAAATGGACTCGTGCAGAGGTCGATAGCCTGTTTTGCAATCACCAACTTCTGGATTATATCCTCTCGCGCCAGAATCCAGCCCACACGCGTCCCCGGAGCCAATATCTTGGAGAATGTCTTGAGGCATATCACGTTTCCTTCGTTCTTACCCTTTTGATCGAGTTCGTAGATGGAAGGAATGCTCTCGCCCATAAACCTAATCTCTCTATACGGTGCATCCTCTACCACAAATAACTTTTCTCTATATGCGAAATCTAAAAGGGCTTTTCGCTTCTCCAAACTCCAGCAGATTCCAGAAGGATTCTGGAAATCTGGAATTACATAGATGTACTTGACCTTCTCGCCATAGGCTTTTGCGCGTTCGTAGCGTTTTTCCATCTCTACCATATCAAAGCCATCGTTATCTGCACTCGATGGAACACCAATAATCTTGCCTTGATAGGACTGAATCGCCTGGATAGCTCCCAAATAGGTTGGCCGCTCTGCTAGGACACAATCGCCCGGGTCAAGGAAAATCTTGGGCATCATGTCGAGCGCTTGCTGACTTGCCGAAGTTATGAGCAGATTGTTTTTACCTACTTGTATTCCACGCGAGTTTTCATACTTGATCAACTCCGTCTTTAAAGGATTCTCTCCCTCTGTGGCTCCATACTGGAGCGCCGCAACCGCCGATTTCTTGTAAACCCGTTGTGTCGCCTCTTCTAAGTCTTGGACAGGGAAGGTTTCTGGGGCAGGCAACCCTCCCGCAAAAGAAATAATGTTGGGTTGCTGGGTCAGCTTAAGCAGCTCACGAATAACCGATTTGCGCATATTGTTGGCATTCTGTGAGAACTCAGGAAGAACTTCGGACATTGGCGGCTCCTTCGCGTATTGTTTAACTACATACTACATCGACTTTACAAAAACGTAAAGTTTTTCATTTTTTAGAACTTCCGTTTCATTGAACAAAACGGTTTCTAACTTCAAAAAGCTTTCTAACCAAGGGTTTCTCCTGTATTACACCATATTGCAAGAAGTAAGCGTTTCTAGGATAATCGCAGACTGACCACTAACAAAGCAAAACGAGGCACTAAATGGCATTGAATTGTGGAATTGTCGGCCTTCCCAATGTTGGGAAATCTACTATTTTTTCTGCCCTGACGAGCGCAAAGGCCGAAATAGCAAACTACCCCTTCTGCACCATCGATCCTAATTATGGCATCGTCGCGGTTCCGGATCCTCGGCTCGACGTTCTTGTCGAGAAGTTTCAACCTAAACGAAGGGTCCCTGCCACGATAGAGTTTGTGGACATCGCAGGTCTAGTCTCAGGCGCATCAAAAGGGGAGGGCTTGGGAAATCAGTTCCTTTCGCACATTCGCGAAGTGGGTATGATTGCTCATGTTGTACGCTGCTTCGAAGATCCGGATGTCATCCATGTTTCCAATAGAATCGATCCAGCAAATGACATTGACGTCATCCATACTGAATTGGCACTTGCAGACCTTGAGACTGTGGACAAACGGATCGAGAAGCTTCAAAAGCAGCTGAAAGTACAAGACCCCCAAGTTCGAAAGGATTCCGAGAAAGAAATTTCAGCGCTTGAAAAAATAAGACCACTATTACAAGAAGGGAAGCCGGCAAGACTCGCAGCGCTCGAAGAAGAGGAAGAGGATGCGATACGCTCTGCTTTTCTCATTACCATGAAAAAAGAAATCTTTGTGTGTAATGTGGACGAGTTGGGCCTCGGCGACAACCCATACGTGGACGAAGTGCGCAGAATAGCGCAGTCCTTGGGTTCAGAGGCCGTTGTTATCTGTGGCAAGTACGAAGCAGAGCTTGCCGATATTCAGGATCCCAACGAGCGTCAGGCCTTTTTGGCCGATATCGGCCTTGCCGAGTCTGGACTTTCGAGCCTTATTCACTCAGCATATAGGCAGCTTGGATTGCGCACTTTTTTCACTGCAGGTGCCGACGAATGCCGTGCGTGGACGATCAGGGCAGGCGACAAAGCGCCTCAGGCCGCAGGTGTGATTCATACCGACTTTGAGCGCGGTTTCATAAAGGCGGAAGTGTACTCCTTCGATGACCTTGTCACCTATGGCTCAGAGGCTGCAGTGAAGGCAGCAGGCAAGCTGCGTCAGGAGGGTAAGGACTACGTTGTTCAGGACGGCGATATAGTCTTCTTCAAATTCAACGTATAGCCTGGTCTTGCATGCAGTACTACTACACATTTGTAAGCCACTACTTGTCATCTGCGCGCAAGTAGCATATCTTTGCTGTGCAAATCATGGATAAACTAATTATAAAAGGTGCTCGAGAGCACAACCTGAAGAACGTTGATCTCGAACTACCGCGTAACAAACTTATAGTAATCTCGGGACTTTCAGGGTCAGGGAAAAGTTCGCTCGCATTTGATACGATTTTTGCAGAAGGCCAGCGTCGGTATGTCGAGTCACTGTCTGCATATGCACGACAGTTCTTGGGACGAATGGACAAGCCGGACGTGGACTATATTGAAGGGCTCTCGCCAGCCATTTCTATAGAACAAAAGACAACGCATCGTAACCCGCGTTCCACTGTGGGCACGATCACCGAGATTTATGACTACTTTAGGCTTCTTTATGCGCGTATCGGTGTACCACATTGCCCCAACTGTGGTCGAGTCATAAAGGAACAAAGCATCGACCAAATTCTGGATGTCATCAACTCGTGGCCAGCAGGCAGCAAGTTGCAGATTTTAGCACCTGTCGTCAGGGCGATGAAAGGCGAACACCGGAAACTTTTGGAGGATGCAAGAAAACAGGGATTCACGAGGGCAAGGGTCGATGGTGAGTTCTACGACTTAGAGGAAGTCCCGGCGCTGGAAAAACAGAAAAGGCACACGATTGATATCGTCGTGGACCGTATACGTCTGGGACCAGATGCCAGGCGCAGGATTTCCGAAGGGCTCGAGGCGGCGCTTCAAGTGGCTGACGGCATCGTTATTGTCACTCGGGAAACGAACGAAGGTACAAAAGAGGAATTCTTTAGCCAAAAGGGTGCATGCCCCGAATGCGGAATTTCTTTACCCGAAATAGAACCCCGGCTTTTTTCTTTTAACGCACCACAAGGCGCTTGCCCAGCGTGTTCCGGCCTTGGGGTCAATCTAGAATTCGATCCTGCGCTCGTCATCCCGGACCCGTCCCTGTCTTTCAATGAGGGTGGTTGCATTCCATACAATCCGTCATCGGCCTGGAACCGGTCGCGGTTTGAGGCGCTCGCTAAGCACTATAATTTTTCGTTGGATACACCTTTTGCTGAACTACCCAAAAAAGTCATGGATGCCATTCTGTATGGTTCTGACGAAGAAATCCGGGTGCATTATGACAATCGCCAAAACACCGGCCACTTCGAATATGACACGAGATTCACTGGAATCCTGCCAGATCTCCAACGTCGCTATATGGAGACAAATTCTGATGGTATAAAGACATGGCTTGAAGGGTTTATGACTGAAAAGCCCTGTAGTGTCTGCCAGGGAAAGCGGCTTAGGCCAGAGGCGCTTGCGGTAACCATTGGTGACAGGAATATCTACGAAGTTACGTCGATGTCTGTGGAGGAGGCCCTAAAGTTTTTTACCAGCTTACAGCTTACGGACATAGAAAAGCAGATTTCCAAACAGATAACAAAGGAAATCAAAGCAAGACTGAACTTTATGAAGAATGTCGGCTTGGACTACCTAACCTTGGAACGTAAGGCTTCGTCGCTCTCTGGTGGAGAAGCGCAGCGGATTCGTCTTGCCACGCAAATTGGGAGCTCATTGGTCGGCGTGCTCTACATTCTTGACGAACCATCAATTGGATTGCATCAACGGGACAATCAAAGGCTTATCGACACACTTACGTACCTAAGGGACCTCGGAAATACCCTCATCGTTGTGGAGCACGATGAACAAACCTTGAGGACGGCAGATTATATTGTGGACCTCGGCCCAGGGGCTGGCGAACACGGCGGGCGAGTGGTTGCACAAGGTACCCCTGAGGAAGTGATGCGCTCAGAAAAGAGCCTCACGGGTCAGTTTCTTGCAGGCAAACTAAGGATCGATGTGCCTGCGGTGCGCCGTGAGGGCAATGGCAAGGCGATTCGCATCGTTGGAGCGCGCGAGCATAACCTGAAGAACATCGACGTAAGAATACCGCTGGGTATGTTTGTGTGCATTACAGGAGTATCTGGCTCGGGTAAGAGTACGCTCCTTACGGATCTTCTTTACCCGGTTATTTCCAACCGCGTCATGCGAACCTCTATGCAGGAAGGGGATTATGACAGCATAGAAGGTTTGGAGAACATCGATAAGATCATCAATATCGACCAAAGCCCAATTGGGAGAACGCCGAGGTCTAATCCTGCTACCTACGTTGGCGTCTTTACTGCCATTCGCGAGTTGTTTGCGAGCCTTCCTGAGTCGAAGGCCAGGGGATGGAAAGCAGGCAGGTACAGCTTTAACGTCAAAGGCGGTCGATGTGAGAACTGCCAGGGTGACGGTACCATAAAGATCGAGATGAACTTTTTGCCAGATGTTTACATCACCTGTGACGTCTGTCATGGCCGTAGATTCAATGCCGACACACTTGATGTCCGTTACAAAGGGAAGAATATCGCCGATGTCCTTGACATGACGATAGAAGAAGCATCCAAGTTCTTTGAGCACATACCGGCCATAGCTCATAAGCTCGATGCCATGTTGTCCGTGGGCTTAGGTTACGTCAAAGTAGGCCAGTCTGCGCTTACTCTTTCTGGGGGCGAGGCTCAGCGCGTAAAACTTGCTTACGAGCTTTCGAGGCGTCCAACCGGCAAGACCCTGTATTTTATGGATGAGCCAACGACAGGCTTGCATTTTGCTGATGTAAAACAACTTATGGAAGTAATCCAAAGGCTTGTCGATACAGGAAATACAGTGGTTATGATCGAGCACAATCTGGACGTCATTAAACAGGCCGACTGGATAATAGACTTGGGGCCAGAAGGTGGTGACAAAGGTGGCACCATTGTGGCCGAAGGTAGTCCCGAAACAGTAGCCAAGTGCCGCGCTTCTTATACAGGTAAGTACCTACAGCCTTATCTGAGATAAAAGTCGAGAGTTGCGTTCAGGCGGCTTCGCGGTGTAGTATCACTGTGATGTCGCGAATTGCAGCCATAGCAGCGCTTTTCTTCTGCCTGGGTGGCCTCGTTTTTGGACAAGCGTCAGGTGGACAGATAGATACTCCACCGGAAGGATCGGTACAAGGTAGCGCAGTACTCTCCTCAATGAGCGAGCTGCAACGGAAAACCTTATCTCTGGATATTGCGGTTAGTACCTACTATGAGCTTGTCGACATGGCTCGACTATATGGTTTGTCCACCGACGGCAATAGTGAAGCACTCAAGACAAGGCTCTATGCTTTTTTTGGCCTAAAACCCCCTCAGACCCCTTCCGTGGATACTGTCGTGACTATCGAAGGAGCCTCTGCCTTACAGTATTTTAGCCTCCAAGAGACTTCCGACAAGATGATACGCCTTATTGGGCCACTGACGATTTCCGTCAAGACGAGCGATGGTTTTGTGCACACCATCACCGGAAACGAGATCATTTTCGATAGGGATAAGAACATCGTTCAGGCCAAAGGAAGCATCAAATACGCAAGAAAGAGCAGTGACCGTGAGGACGACTTTTCTGGAGAGTCGTTGTTGGTAGACTTGGACGATTACTCCGGTTTTTTTATAGACGGGATGTATAATCTTGAACCATCAGGTCAAACGACCAGGTCTGTCATCTTGCACTTTGGGACTCTGCTAAAGCGGGCTTCGGACGTTATCGTAATGGGTGCGGGCCAAATCACTACCTGTGATGAACCTTTGCCGCACTACCACCTGACGGCAAAAAAAGTTTGGCTTTTTGAAAATGGCGATTGGGCTTTTTCTGGCGCCACTCTCTATATAGGTACCGTTCCGGTCTTGTGGCTTCCGTTTTTTTTCTATCCTTCAGACGAACTCGTTTTTCACCCTGTTATTGGATATAGAACCAGAGAAGGTGCCTTTGTTCAGACTACGACTTATCTCTTAGGTAGCAGAGGGCAGACACAGACCACTTCAGCTATTACAAGCTCCACAAATATAGGGAATCTGAGTAACTCAATTTCAAACGCCAACACCGTCCTTGGTGGTAGCACTCCAACGCGACGTCAAGGGGTTTTTCTGCGCCATAATATCTTTGAGTCGGAGACACAGCAACAGAACGGTACCGGACAGAAAAATTCTCAGAATTCCGGCAATAGTCTCAGACTCTTGGCCGATGCATACACTTCCTTGGGCCTTTACGTTGGTGCCAAAGGTGACTTTCTTTTTTCTGAGAATCATAGTTTGAATTTTCAAATCGGCATAGCAGAAAGCCGTTCGGTCTTTTATGAATCGAGCGGTTTCTATTCGCCGCTGGATGCTGCGAACAACTACGCTTCCGTATGGAATAGATCGGATTTTCTGGGCCTTGATCTTCCCTTTCGATTTGGTGCGAACATAAGCTATAAGTATCAAACCAAGGCCAATTGGGGTAGGGCAAGCATAGCCCTCGACATGCCACTTTTTTCGGATCCCTACTTTGAGCAGGATTTTTACAGGCGTACGGAACCTGCCACGATGCTTTCTGGTATTGAAACTCAGAACGCTACCACCATTAGCGTCCGTTCGAGCATGACAGACAGCCTCAAATCCTCGCTGTCCTGGCAAGCTGCACCGGCGTCACAAGGCGGCTTGCTCAATTCCTTTCAAGTCTCCAGGCTTGGCGCACAAATAATATGGAACACTAAGTCTCAATCTTTCAGTAACCTCGACGCGAATCAAAGTCGGATGCTGGCGGTCGACCCACAACGTTCCTTTTTCTATCCAGATAGCGTCAAGTTCTTGGATACTGCGTTAGCCGCCAATGGAACAATCATCAATTATCAGAAGAATACTTACGAAAAAAACGCAGATGAGGGACATAGCAACGATGAGAATAGTACCAACGATGAGCACAGCACCAACGAGAAGGAAGCCAAGGTACCAACTCCTGAAATTCACTCGCGCGATTTTTCTAATCTCAGCTATAGGCTGGACTGGAGCTCAAGCGGTTCTTTAGGGCTTGAGGATAAGTTCTACTCGAGCAACTGGGCAACTCCGGAAGACATCAATGGCTTGCTCTACTATTTTTTGGTTGGATGGAGGGTTGGAGGCAGGTTGGACTCGAAACTCAGCTTAGCAGACGACCTTGTAGTCGTGAAGAACAGCCTAGAGGCACTGTCTCAGAACCAGACAAGACCGTATTTCTATGATGACCGGATCGACCCAACTACGGTCCATCCTTATGTTCTTACAGATTACTACTACAAGCTGTCCAATCTCAAAATGAGCAATTCTCTTTTCATCTATCCCTTTGCCTCAGATTCTCTGTTGGCGAACTCCTCGCTCTCATATTCCTTATCGGGAATTATATTCAAGTATGCATATTCTGGCTTAACCGGCACAGGAGCAAGCGCAACGCCAGCATACCAATGGACATGGATTGATTGGAATTCTTCAGCAATAACAGACCATCTGCTGGCAGCGACATTTAATTTCTCTCCAAAAAACAGGTCCGCGTTTCGTCAAAGCCTGAATTTCTCTGCTACTTTGCCTCCAGAGGAGTCCAACTATGTCGTATCCTATACCCTTGCCAATTCGTGGCTTCA
>AMWB02058034.1_pt1 | contig 13173 bp, 12 predicted proteins | sample 200311 | NCBI WGS metagenome assembly AMWB02 (sample SAMN02737377, study PRJNA173069) | bioreactor metagenome | biome: anode biofilm in microbial fuel cells | place: USA: California | collected 2010-12-16 | reverse complement strand
GTGTTGACAGCTGCGGCGCTTTCTATCCCAGACACACTGGCGAGTAATGCTATTCGAAAGACTGAGTGGTACCGCGCGCGAGAAGATATGCCGATCATGCGCGAGCTTGGGGCCATGACGGTTGGTGGTCTGGTGAGCGGCGGAGTTGCTACTGTTGGCGCGAAGCAAGGAATGGGTGCGCTGAAGATTGCAGCTGAGAAGGGAGCTGTTTCTGAAACGACGCTGAAGAATTTCTTTAAGGATTCTACGGCTGAGAATATCATGCGGGTTGGAGCAGCACGGAAGGCAGAGAAGGCTGCGCTGGGTGATGTGGAACACTTGCTGAACAATGTCGCAAGTAAGGATGAAAAGAAGTTGTGGTTTGAAAGAATTGCAGCTGACGAAGAAAGTTTCCTCAAGAAGTATAATGACGACTACGCGAAGGAAAGCGTTATTCAAATGGAGCGGAATGCTCTTGACGAAGAACTAAAGCTGAAGTCGCCAGTTGAGAGTGGGCCTTTTGGTTGGGGTGGAGAAGGTAATGGGCCTACTGTGTTTAAGGGAAGAGCACCAGGATATACGTCTAGGACAATTCCTACTTCGGCGTTTGAAGGGCTTGAGCCTGAATTTGGCTGGAAGGGAGAAGGGTATCAGCCTATTATGGGTACTACCTCCCCGCCGCGAGAAGCTGGGTTTCCTAGATTTGAAGTGTATCCAACAGGGCAAGCCAGGCAAACGAATTTACAATTTGCTCTTCCACAAGGGCAGCAGCTGGCACTTCCGCGTGGTGAGGGTCCTGGGTTCTTTGGGCTCGCAGACAGGCCTATTGTTCCTGATCCTTGGTCGTCGCATCCTGGTCCACCGATTGATCCTTCTGGTGGGGCCGGTGGTGGAGGAATTTTTGGTCTCTCTCAAAGGAAACTTCTTGCGCCTTTCGAGGAGATTGAGAAGAGCTTTGGCTGGACTGGGGAAGAGGTAGCACAGGCTAGTACAAAGAAATCTGTCTTTGGTATTCCGCAAAAGAAACTGGAAGCTAGCTTTACAAAGCTGGATACAGACGACGCAGCGTTTGTTATTGATGAAGTAACAAATCGCGGGAAGAGCTTGGAGGAATCTCTGATTGGTATGGAGAGGACTAAGATTCTTCGTAGCGCGGTGAAGAATACTGAGGTTAGGATTGCGGAAGCGAAACAGAAGACTACAGTGCTGCCCCCGGACAAGGCACTTGGGTATGAAGGTACACAAGCTGCTGCGGACAGTGGTAAAGCTGGGAAGGTACTGACACTTACGAATGAGGTGAATGCTGCGAAGGGTGAGATTGCAGCAAGGAAAGCGGCGGAAGAAACTGCTGTTAAGAATGTTGCAGCTGAGGCAAAGAAGAACCTTACCTTTAGGGATGTGGTGGAAGGGCCTGAAGTTCAGGCAATGATTAAGGATATTGGGGATGAGAGGCTTAGTGCAGTAAATATCTTTGATGAGAACCTCCCGCCCGAAAAGGCTGATGATCTCACCGGTGCAATGCTGGAATACTTCGGCGCAAAGTTTAGAACGGAGAGAACTGCTGTACCCAAGATGAGTGCAGAGCGCGCGGCGATTGCTGAAAGAACGTTGCGGGGTAAGGAAGTTGCAAAGCCCAAGGGCGAGCCTGCGGTGAAGGTTAAAAAATCTGATGCCGCGGTGATTGATCCTGAGACGATTGAGCCTGATTTCCTGAAGGTCGCGAAGCAGGAAGCAACTGAGTCTTCGTTTGTACAGAAGATGGTTGAGGATCCTGGATATGGGGAACTGGAAGCAAAGAGACTTTGGAACCTTGCAATTTCTAAGGGAGTTCCTGAAGAGCAGATTGCGAATACTAAAATCTTTAGGCAGTTTAAGACTGTACAGGAGAAGGCGCAGTATATTCGTGGTGAAGTACTTGATCCGGTGGTAGATGATATTGCTGAGTTTGGCGGGATGAGTTCTGTTTCTGATAAGGCCGGCTTAAAAGCTATCATCCCCATCACTGCGGTAGGAACGATGTCTGTTGCTGCAGTACTTGGGTTGCCAGAGGATTCCCACGCGAGTGTAGCTTCTGCGATTGGGGAAGCGGCGGCAAGGGGAATTAAGTCCCTTCCAAAGGCTTGGATCAACACCATCAAGGAACTGCAGGATGTTTCGAAGCTTGGGCATGACGCAGTTAAAGCGAAGTTCGCGAAGCTTGTGAAGGACGCGGAGGCTGCGGGGTATGTAGCGCGGCAGGTTGGGAATAGTAAAGTACTCCCCGCGCGGATGAAAGTACCTGACTTCACTGCACTTGCAAAGGAACTATACGGCAGTACCACCGCGGCTATTAAGTCCACAAAGATGCACTTCCTTGGTGCAGAAAGGATCATGAGCCCTTGGGCAAGGGGAGCATTGCATTATAAGACTGGAGTTAACCCAGCGGTTCACCTTGCTGCAATGCAGGCGGCTACTACTGAGAATACCAAAAATGGCTACACTGTACTCAATAATATTATGAGCGGTGTGTCTAATGGAAAGACAGCGGCGAAGGAAGTTGCTGATCTTTTTGCGCCATTGGCTGATGAATACGGCGGGGTAGTGCAGACGCATCAGATTGTCAGCACAAAAATCAAGCAGCTTGAGAAAGCCCTTCCAGTAATGGAAAAGGTTCTTAAGGATGAGAAGCTGGACTCGGTGCTGCGGCAGAAGTACCTTGGTAAGTTTAATGAAGCAAAGAAAAAGCTTGAAGTGTACACCACCCACATGCGGGAGGATATTGCGCCGAAGCACGCTGAGTTCATGGCGAAGCACGAGGCAACCACGAAAGAAGCTGCAAGGAAGTATGCCTCTACCAGGGTCTTCCTAGCGGCGAATGATACAGAAAGTTTTGAGTATTATCCCTGGTTGAAGGGAATGCTTTCGAAGGAAGAGAAGATTGCTGCGACGCATGTTAAGGCAATGATGAAAAGCTACGAAGAAAGCGCGGTGGAAAGTGGGTTGAACGTTATTACTGAAAGACCCTTCATGCATTACTCCTGGCACCCCAGCTGGAAAGAAACAGCAGCCAAGGAATTTGCGGATGGTATTAAACTGGACTTGCCTATCACTACTGTGCCGCATAACCAGTTCCATTCAAGAATGGTTGGGGCTGTGCCGATGCTGCCTGACGTGTATCATTCTGTGCAGAGTTATATCCCCATGGCTGAAAAAATCCTTGGGTGGAGATCCTTTTGGAATAAGAATGGCCCGAAGGATGCGTCTTGGTACAAGCATATGATGTCTAGTACGGTGCAGAGTAACTCTGGTCTGAGAAGTTACTGGAACGCTATCAAGGACGCGAGTGTACCTGCTGAGCAGATGATGGTTGATAAGTGGATGGATCGATACACTTCCTTTGAGGTGCTGCGGTTGCTGGGTGGTTCCCCCAGTGTCGCGTACAAACACTTCTTTAAGAACATCGGTACATGGGGATCACTGGGGTTTGGTGAAGCGGCGAGTCACATGGGTGAAGCTGCCACCACCGCGATGAGGAATAAGATAACCTCTCCTGAGGGGCTGAAGTTTCTTTCGAAGATTGGTATTGACGGTAGCAAGCTTGAGAAGAAGTTCTTCGATGATGCTGCGAGAAGTTACACTAGCCAAGTGCGAAGGTTGAGTGTCCTGGATGACATTGACCTCCGCCCGGCGAGTCAGCTTTCGTGGTTCGATAACTTCATGGGCGAGGTAAACCACAAGGCTGGGTTCATGGTCAACGCAGTTGAAAGTTACGACCGTGTTCACTCCTTCCTCGCGGCGGGTGAGATGGCAGCGAAGCGTGGGCTCACAGCACGCGACGCTAGCTACGCGATCTATGATACTATCTTGAAGAACAACTTCCTTGGCGGTGCATTGAACCCAGCCTGGGCAAAGAACCCCTCTGTAAGGGCCCTGATGCTGTTCCAGACCACTGCCTTCAAGATCTTCGAAAGAAGACTTGTCACGGCGCATCAATCTGGGAGAGCCATCGGTGAAGCCTGGAAGGAAGCGGCAAAGATGAACTGGACTTGGGACAAAGCCTTTAATGAGATCAAAACCCTTAAAGACTTCGTGACAAAGGGGGAGTATGAATTCAAGAAAGGAATTATTACCGACGCACTCGCAGGGGAGCGAGACTTCCTTGGACAGTTCGCCGTACGTCAGCAAATGCGAGAGATGCTTTATGCAGGAATTGTGCTCGGTGGGGGATCAATGCTTGGACATGACTACGCCCACCACATTAGCCACCTCCCGTTCATTGGGACTTCCCAGGAAGGTGAGCCGGTCGTAGGTCTTTCCCCCATCGCCCGTGCACTGTGGGATACCAAGGAAGGTAAGGTTTACGGCGGGGAGGAAAGCGAGTTCGGTGTGGTTGGGGACTTCCTGAACAACTGGTTCCGAAGCCAAGGCCCCATCCCACAGATGGTAAGGAAAGGAATAAACGTAGCAGCTGATGACATCCCCGAGGTCTACCGCGAAGAAGGTTTCCTCCCGAAGGAGTTTAGATACTTCTGGGCAATACCCTCTACCAAGGAAAAGGAATAAAAGGAATGGGAGAAAGGTCAGGAAATGACTTTTCTCCCAACTTTTTACTGTTGACAAACTTTGACTTTGTGGGTAGAGGTTAAGTATAGGTGTGGAATCTTTAGCGCGATAGGAGGTTTAGGATGTCGACACCTGTTGAGCCATTTGTGGTTATTACCTCCGGACAGGTTATCGCATCGGCTGTTATGCTTGGCGTAGGAGCGGCTGGGATTGTGGCAGCGGTGATGAAGTGGAGCTTTACTAGGAACGTGAAGAGTATTGATGATTCTATTGCTGGGTTGAGGAATGACTTTAAGCGGATGAGTGATAAGCAGCAAATTATCACTGACCGCCAACACCAGATGGAGTTGTTAGCCATGTCAAAACCTGAATGCGCAGTGTGTAGAAAGGAATGCCAGGATAGGTTAGTACAGCAACAGAACATGATGATTGAGAATGATAGGATTCAGAATCAGAAGCTGGACAATTTGCTGATGATGATGGCTAATATACATAATGGAATTGGCGGAGTGCCTAATGGGTTGTCGAAGCCACCGAAGCCGTCTACTGGGAGTTAATTATGATTGAGACACTTTTAGGAACTATCTTTGGCGGGCTTTTTAGACTTGCTCCAGAGTTGTTGAAGTGGCTTGATAAAAAGGACGAAAGACGGCATGAGCTTTCTATGATGGAGTATCAGCTTAAGGCTGACGAACTTCGTGGAAAGATAGCGATTGATACGATTAACGCCCAGGTTGAAGGGCAAATTGGTGTTGCTGAGGTTGACGCGATTATTGAAGCTACGAAGGCACAGGCTGTGAAGAGTGGTGTGAAGTGGGTTGACGGGGTTAATTCCTTAATGCGTCCGCTGATTACTTTCTGGTGGGTGATTGTACTGTATACAGCATCTATGGGAGTGCAGTATTATTTATTGCTGAAAAATGAATTCTCTGCTGGGACTGCGGTGTTGATGGTTTTTGGGCCTGACGAAAAGACTATTGCAGCAAGTATTATTTCCTTCTGGTTTGTGGATAGATCGCTGAGGAAACGATATGGGAGGTAGTGGTGAAGTGGCTTCTTGCTTTGATAAGAAAGTTTGAAGGGTGTAAACTGCTTGCGTATCTTTGTCCGGCTGGGGTGTGGACTATTGGGTGGGGCGCAACAGGGCCTGATGTAAAGAAGGGATTACGCTGGACACAGGAACAAGCAGACACGAGGTTAAATAAAGATGCAGTGGTTTATTGGCTGGGTGCTGTTAAGCTGTCTCCTATCTTGGGTAGCTCTGAAACTAAACATGCCGCCATTGCTGATTTTTGTTATAATCTTGGGCTGGGTAGGTACAAGGCATCGACGCTTAAGAAAAGGATTGATGAAGGGGAGTGGGAGGAGGCAGCTGAGGAATTAGGGAAGTGGGTCTTTGGTGGTGGGAGGAGGCTGCCTGGGCTTGTGTTGCGAAGGGAAGCAGAAAGGATAGTACTACTGAAAGGGGAGGTGTAGGCCTCCCCTTTTCTTTTTATTCAGTCCAACTATACCAAATCCCTACCTCTCCGCAATCAGGTTTATACTGGCGTTTTACTTTTCCAGTTTTGATTGCAGTCTTAATTACATTTTCAAACTTCAGTGCATCCATGTCACGCCAGACGATAGAAAGAAGTTGTTTCTCACTGATGGATTTGTACTGCCGTACGATGGACATGACAGTATCAACTTCCGCAGTTACATTTGAGCGGCCGATGGCAGTGAATACCCGGCCCATTGTATGCTCGACTTCCTCGATGTCTGTGATTGAGCGGTGGAGTATTTCTGGAGTGATCTCCATTGTAGCTCCTGACTGTGCCGCCGCGTTTATCTGACACATCTTACAGACGAATACATGCTTCCGCGAGTACCATCCGTTGAAGGAGGGGTCTGGGCAGATGCGCCCAGTATCCTCGATGTCTAGAGCGTTATACCATTTAATCCACTCTTGCTCCGCGGCTTTGTTGAAGCGATATGATCCAGCGATTTGCGAGATCTGAAAGAGATCCTTTTCCAGAAGTCCTTTGATACGAGTCATCTCCGGTGTAATGACTGGAATAGCAACCTTCTTAGCCTTACCTCTGGCGTAGACAAATAGTATGCGAGATGTAAGCCCACCACCGATAGCAATAACAGGAAGAGATGAAGCCAAGGATTCAGGGGTGGTAGCACCAAGGATTGAGAGGAACACGCTTGGAACAACTGTTTCGCCTTGCGTTTTCGTGCGGTACTTAAATTCTTCGTCACCGCAATCAAAGAATTCCGTAAGGAGGACGAGCATTTTTGTGTTGTCATTTTTCTGTCCCAAAAAGGTTTCAAACTCTGTCGAACAAATTGTTAAAGATGAATGACGAAGGATCGTACCAGTAGGAAGAATCGAATCAGTTGCTACATTAGCGCATTCCTCCAGTAAAGCCTCGCGGGTTACTGCATCTGATGCGACATTGATGTCTGGAATAACCTTCATAATACCCTTGCCATATGAAATAGCTTGGGATTTGCGTGCCACTCCAGGCTCCGCTACCAACACAACATACAGGTTAGGGTAGATTTTAATTCTACCGAGTTCAAATTTTACCTTCTTACGAAGTGCCGCAGAGATGATACTACACGCTACCCACTTATTGAAAAGCGGATGACTTTCTGTGTCATTAGTGTAGTCACAGTAAGCATCAATCCAGTTATTTAAGTTTCTCATGCGCGCCTCCAAGAAAGGTCACTTATTGACTTTTCTTGGGATGCCAAGAAACAGTTTCCATTTCGCCCCAAGTATCTCCGGCGGAGAAGTCTACGTCGATTGTGAACTGCTCACCCTGGTCGGTGTAGAGAGGGATGATCATGTTTTCTCTCAACGCCTGAATTGCATCAGTTAGTTCGTATGGTCTGACGTAGACATAGACTGCGTCGTGAAGTTGTAGTGCAAGATGACACCATGAATTGAGATTGTTATAGATGTTAATGAGTGCATGGTTAAGGAGATCGCCAACTGTGCTTTGTGGTATGAAGGAATAGGCACTGCGAAAGAGAGAGTCTCCCCAACGATCAAGGAATCTATGTTTGCGTCCAAATAGGTTTGTAAGGATTCGAGTGCGCTGAAGCTCGTCTCGTATTCTTTGGTGCCATAGATGGAGCTGGGGAGTGCCCGCATGATACTTGTCAAGATAGGTTTTAGCTTCTTTACGAGTAACTCCAAGTCTATTGGCGACGACGTCTGGCCCGGCCGAATAGTTCGTAGCGTGACGGATTGTTTTTCCTACAGTTCGTTGGTCTTTGGTTACGGAGGTGACAGGGACTCCGAACATCGCGGCGGCAGTGATTTTGTGTACGTCCCAACCCTGCGCGACACACTCTTCGTCGCTCTTTCCAAAGGAGTCTTGGAAGAGTTTCTTTAGCTTGACATCGTTGATGAGGTAAGCAACGACGACGGCTTCTGCTTGTTTGTAGTCAGCCTGCAGCATGATGTGTCCCTTGGGAGGGATGAAGATCTTGCGGGCGGCTTTGGGAATGTTTTGAAGGTTGCCTGGGCCGTATGGAAGAATGATTGAACCAGAGGAAGACCACCGCCCAAAGGAGCGGTAGGAGTCCTCGTCGTCTACTACGAAGCCTTTTGCTTCCCGGCGCATGGTAGCACCAGTAATGTTGTAGCAGGTATGCACTCTACCTTCAGGGGAGATCTCGATGTCGAGGAAATTAGATACCAGTTTGTCGAGCTTTTTATGTCGCATGATAAGAGAGAGCGCAGGGTGCTTACAAGTGCGTTCAAGATTAGCGAGCGCTGTTGCATCCGTAGTAATTGTACGAGCTTCGTTTGCAGACTTGCGACGCTTATACTGAACGGGTAGTCCAAGGTCGATATACAAAAGCTGCTGCATTTGTTTAGGGGAGCGCATGTTGACGTCGCGCTTGAGGATGCGGTTGAGACCTTCTTGGATTTCATCCATTTCCTCCTGCGCGAAGCAAGCAATCTTTTGGCGGCGGTCCTCGTCGATGAGGATGCCTTGGAGCTGGAGCATAACCGCCGGGTAGATCTGGGACATTTCAAACATAAAGACTTCGGAGAGGCCCTGCGCTTCGAGCTCTGCTTTTAGGCCTTGGTAAATGCCGAATGTGTTAGCGCAGTCAGCGGCGTTGTACAGTCCATTGTCGTCGCCGGAGGTATGCTTCCAAGCGGGGACATTCAAAAGGACTGACGCGAGGTACGAAAGACTGCGCGGAGTTTCCGGCCAGCAAACATGAGCGGCAATGTGAGTGTCAAAGTAAAGTTTACGAGGAAGAATACCAACATGATGAAAGATAGCACCAATATCGAAGCTGCCGTTTTGAAGTATAACAGGGCAGTGGTCAAGGACATTGGATACTGAATCCCAAAAAGCAACTTCATCGGAGGTGGAGTATTTGGGGTATGTTCCATTTAAGATTCCTATGGACATGCCGAAGTTAGGGTTGTGGGAAAAGCCTACGCGGTGGGTATGGCAGCGATTGCCGGTTGTTTCTATGTCGAAAGCGACAGGGCATTCTTGCTCCGCGAGGAAGTTGCAGTACTTTATCCATTCGTCAAGGGTGGCTTCGGGGATGAGCACTCGCTGGTCTTGGGGCATGGAAGGAGTGACGCTTTCCTTTACAGCCTTGCGGAGGTCCATGACTACTGTGAAGGATTCCTTCCAATTCTCAATGACATAGCGGGGGTGAAAGGTTGGAAGGACTTTGAAGCCAGGGACAAGGGAACATTCACAGAGGTATCCGCGGAAGACAGAGATCTTGGTGAAGCCGGTGAGTGCCCAGAGGGCAGTGCGACCGAGGGCCACGATGATGTTGGGCTTGTATGCGAGGATGTCTTCAGCGAGCATGTGCATCCACTCCCGAAGCATGGGCTTGGGCTGGGTGCAGTTGCGGTCTTCAAAAAAGAGTGAGATGTTATTGCCAGGGGGTTGCTGGCGGGCGACGTTGGTAAGGAGACACGCTTGGCGGTACAGACCCGCCGCGGCCAGGAGCTGGTTGAGCACGCGACCAGAGGAACCCACGAAGGGCTCCCCTGTGAGTTGCTCTTCCTTTCCTGGGGCTTCGCCAACGAGCATTATGCGGGCGTTGGCTGGGCCAGAGGTGCGAACAAGTTGAAGCATAGGGACTCCCTTAGCACATTGCGGCAATCAGTTGCTGGTTGCGGCTCCATTCAATGAGCCTTTCGATGGTGACGTGATAAGATTCTTCAAGGATGTCGCATCCCTTGGCAAAGCATTGCTCGATGCAAGCGGCTTCGATAGTGGAACCTGAGCCCATGAAGGGGTCAGCGACTACCGCGCCGGGGAGGGCTACTCTTTGAAGTAAGTTTCGAAGCAGTGCAATAGGTTTTTCAGTTGGGTGGCGCTTGGCTCCTGCTGGAATGGGAGCACACTCGATCCAGTCTGGTTGTCCTTGGCGGACGAGGGTGGAATCGACTCTCCGTGCGTAGAGAAGTGTTTCATAACAAGATGCTGGCCAGGCGTGAGGTACATTACACTGTCCAACTTCTCGTTTAATCCAGATGATAGGTTTGACGTAGCACAGCCATCCGACTGACTTGAACATCTCTCGGACTGTCCAGAAGTGCTCTGGCCCAGTGAAGATGAAAGCATGGGAAGACGGCTTTGTAAATACGATACTTCTTTCAGCGAGTTCACGATAGAGAAGTAATGCTCTATCGGTACTGTCGTCAAAGGTAAACCCAGCTGAATTAAGCCCTCCTGTAATACCTCCAGTTGATGTTGCAATACTGTCAATCTCGATTCCATACGGCGGATCAGTAAGGAGGACGTCAACACTTTCTGGGTCGAGCCGGGAGTAGAAATCCTGCGCCGGCATCTGAAAAACTTCGTAAGGTTGAGCATCATTCGTTGCAAGGGATATAAGTTCTCTCTTATACTCCTCCGCCTTACCAGCACGAGTCGCCACTGCCTCGATTGCCTTGACAGCCTTTTTAATTTCAGAAGCTTTCTTGCAGCTTTTAAGCTCAGGAAAGCGTTCGACTGCCTGGGCGAGGGAAATGGCTTCGATGACTTTTGCTTTGGATTTGCCAAGAAGGTTAGCTGTGTCCTGTAAAGTGTGGCCGCCTTTTCGTCCAGAAGAAGCTTCCCCAAATCGCTGTTGCTTAAGGGTGTGAAGCTCTGCGATGGCCTTGAATTCCTCAGCAGGCGTGAATTGTTTCCTTTGGATGTTTTCTTCAATTTCAAGCTCCCTCATGGTAAGTACATCCACCGCATCGTTGAAGATGCAGAGGACTTCTATCTGAGCTTTGAGGCAGGCAGCCAAGCGGCGGCCACCAGCAATCAATTCCATTTCTCTATTTACAACGATAGGTTGAAGCTGACCTTTCTCCACCAGTGAAAGAGCGAGATCGTCAACATCACCCATCTCCTCGCGGAAGCGGGGTAGGTCTTTGTTGACTTTCACCTGCAGAGGGTTGATGTAGAATACTTCCTTTTGAGGACGAGATACTTCTGCCATTAGAATTTCTCCCAGTGCGTGTTGTAGAATACTATTTCAGGAGAAGGATTTCTCTTTTCCTTGAACCAATCTATTTCCTTTGCGATGCCTTTAGACTGCTCCCACCCTGGTATCTGAAAGACAACTGCGTGGGTAGCTTGCTGCATATAGTGGAGGTTAATGTTCCACCAGAAGCCGACGTCGCGGGGCAGTGAAAGAGAGCGCATGGCTACCTGGTGGTAGTGGACTACCGGTGAGAAGAAGACATAGTCCTTGAACTCAGGCTTCTCCATCAGCTGCGCGATCCCACAAGCTGCCATATGCGCGCGGAGGTTCATCTCGCATTCGTCGCGGCTGGTATATGGTGAAAGGACATAGACAAACGGCATGAATTACTCCACGGTTTTAAGGGATTTAAGTGACACGCCGAGCTTTTTGAGTAGTGCTTTTTCTGCAGCTGAAAGCTTCGGGGTGGATGACTTTGAAGTACCGTTTGCTTTAGCAGCTTTAGTAGCTTTAGGCTTTGCGATGATGGGAGTTTCAAGTTCCATCAATCGCTTAGCGCGATAGGTGTGGATAGCTTCCATGCGCTCAGTCGGCGTAAGGTCTCGGTAGTTAGGACGGATCTGGTGGAGTAGCATTTCCCTTCTCCTTTTCTTCGAGCCAAAGCTTTTTGATGAGTTCTACTTCATGAATGATTTTATCAAGGTCTGTCATCCCTTTACCTGTTGGGTGGTCAAAGCGCAGTATCCGGCGGATGATTGCAGCTTTATGATGCGGGATGTTGTTCTTGTAAAAGAACTCGTAAGGTTGGATGGTGTATTGCTTGTAATGATTCCCACCAACTTGTCTTTCGAAAGGGTCAGTGCTCATAATTACCTCTTACATTTTGCCGGGATTTCAGGACAACTTTTATACACCCACCACTCGGAACCGTCATACTCCCCACGCTCTGACCAAGTACCGTCGTCATACCAGATGTATCCAAAGATACACTGCCCACCGTACCCGGAATCATAGGTAAAGTTAATGGACTTTAAGAAGGCATCGTACTCTTCAGCAGTGTAGTTTTCTTTAAGGATGTAATCTTTATATTGATCGTAATCAATCTCTTCCATGATGATTACACAGAGAATATTAGGTTCATTATCCGCAGTGTGGGATATAAATTCGTCCTTACAATTTGTATCAGAGTAACTCATATAATCTTCCCTCCATGTCTATGCGGTCGAGTTTTATTGTACTCATGCTTCAGCTCGATGATATGCTCAAGATCCACTTTATGAGCACCCGCCAAATCCAGAATGCGGATAACAGCATCAGCCACCTCAACCCAAAATCCTTCAGGCTTTCCACCCGCGCCGAGATAAGTATCCATCCGTTGAACACGATAGTCCTCCGTGGCCTCTGCCAGTTCAGTGATGATAAGCAAAAGCTTCTCAGGAATGAGGGCGACCTTTTCTTCCTGGGTGGTTGCGTTGTCCCACCAGCCGTGCGTTACAGCATTTTCATGAATCGCATCTTCCCATAGGCGGATTGACTTAGCCATGTACTCTCCTTAAGGTAAAAAGAAAGGGCCGAAGACCTTTCGATCCCGGCCCATTCCAGAAAGGTCAGAAAGTGACTTTTCTCTTTTGATTGTTACTCGCTCTTGATCGACTTGATGTCGTTGAAGATCTTGCCTTCGTACTCGCGCAGGGTGACGGACAGCTGGACGCGGATGCCAACCCAGTCGTGGTTCAGTAGAGCGTCCTGAATCATCTGCGGAGTGGACATGTCGACCTTCATGTCGTCAGCGAAGCGCTTCAGCATGTTGATCTTGGTCTGGCGTTTGGTGGACTTGCCAGAGGAGTTGGGGGTGTTCTCGTCACCGGGGTTGGGGAGCCAGTTCTTGTAGGTCAGGGCAACGCCATCGACAGGGGTCTCGCCGTCGGACATGACAGCTTCGTTGCCGTCCAGCACGAGCTTCCAGTTGATGGTGTTCTTCTCGCCGTCGAACCAAACCTTAGTGACGTTGGCGAAGTAGGTTCCCTGGGGGACGATAGGATCAGCCTTGTACTCGTCTTCGAGATTGAAGTCGGTGGTGATGTTGGCAACAGTGCCTTCGCCAGGGGTACCAGAGTAATCGAAATCGCCGGGCTTGGAGGTAGACATGGTAATGCTCCTTGGGTGGTAAGTGGTAGTGCTTACGGGTTA
>AMWB02150829.1_pt1 | contig 13175 bp, 15 predicted proteins | sample 200311 | NCBI WGS metagenome assembly AMWB02 (sample SAMN02737377, study PRJNA173069) | bioreactor metagenome | biome: anode biofilm in microbial fuel cells | place: USA: California | collected 2010-12-16 | reverse complement strand
CGCCCGGCATGAGCCTGACGCAGTTCGCACTGCGCTGGATATTGATGTTCGATGCAGTCACCTGCGCCATCCCCGGCGCAAAGCGCCCCGCGCAGGCCGAAGAGAACTTCGCTGCGGCTGACCTTCCCCCGCTTTCCGACGAGGTGATGAGGGCGTCTCGCATCATTTATGAAAAATACATACAGGGGTTGGTGCACCACTATTGGTAGAATTGGTGGCTGCACGGATACACTGGTTGATCGTAATATTCGCATAATGTTCATATCCGGTTAGATCATAAAAGGAGACCCGCCATGCCGCTGACCAAGGTTTTACCTGTTGGCGAAGTTCCAGAAAATGCTCGCAAAGTGGTCGAAGTGGGAGATTATAAAGTCCTGGTCATTCACACCGACGGAAGGTTCATTGCAGTGGATAACCGCTGTCCTCACATGCATCTGCCTCTGAAGAATGGCAAATTGGAAGACCACGCCATCGTCTGCCCGTTCCATCATTCTGCTTTCGACCTGGAGACCGGGAACGTGAAAGAGTGGTCACCCTGGCCGCCGGTTGTCGGTAAGGCACTGGGTGCCATTGCGCGTGAAAAAGCCCTGCCTGTGTTCGAGATCATGGAAAAAGACGGCTGGTTGTGGATCGCTGATAAACCGGAAAACTAGTTACAGGCTACGACTCCTTCTAACAGACCTCTCCGGATGGGGCATCTTCTGACCATTCTTTCTGATTGATGTGTAATTAATGACTAACCATGCGAGGTGCGTAAAATGGATCAAAAACAGTCCGGTTACACTTCGATCGACGAATACATTGCATCCTTCCCGCTTGATATTCAGCAGAAGTTGCAGCGAATTCGCGCCGTCATCCGTGAAGCCGCCCCGGAAGCCACTGAAAAGATCAGCTACCAGATGCCCACTTTTTACCTTAACGGCAACCTGGTGCATTTTGCTGTGCAAAAGCACCACATCGGGTTTTACCCCGCCCCTTCGGGAATCGATCATTTCTCCAAGGAGCTCAGCTCTTACAAGACCAGCAAAGGCGCAGCCCAGTTCCCGCTCGACCGTCCCATCCCCTATGACCTTATCCGCCGGATTACCGCTTTCAGGTATCAGGAGAACCTGGTACCCAAGAAATTGAGAACGATTACCATCAGTAATAAATGAGAGCTGAAGCCGAAAAAGGAGCGACAAAAACCCGTTCGTTTTTCGGTTTCTATTTAAAGTCAGCCTAACGTATATAGGTCAGGTGGCGATTGGCGTTCATTGGGTCCACCTTGTGATAGGTCTCACGCTTTTGCATTTTTACCGCGTCGATCATCGGGGTCGGTTCAAAATCCGTTATCAGCAGAAGGTGTCTGCCCGCTTCAAGTTGCGGGAGCAGCTCGTTCACCCGGTTCAAAGGCACTCCGCCACTGGCAAGAATTTCCTTGCCGTCTACAACAAGCTGAGCCTCCCCTTTAATCCACTCTGGTTCGGCCACCACCGGTCGGGTATCCATCACCGGAATGACCAGGTCGGGGGGCAACAATTCAGGCTGCCCCACCTGCCTCCGCAGCAGGTTAACGAAGGTTGTCAGATCCAACCCACCGATTTGCACAACTTTTTCAACGGTTGCCATTCTCCCCACTGTCCGGCGCAGAATCGGATTCTTAAGATTTTGAAAGACAGGTGCTGCCTGGATGATCTGTTCCTCAAGCTGGGGATATTCGTTCAGCACATCGAGTAGCTTTGATTTAGCTGTTATTTCCATTAATCATTCTCCTTCAATTGCCGCTTACACGGACTCCGGTCCGCTTTCATCATAAGCCAGCAGACGGCGTTCGCCTTCCAACTGGCGGATCTCGCTCACGTCCTGGGTGATCTCCAGGGTGCCCATGTACTCACCCCTGTCGTCGCGCACGGCGTAATACACAATGTACACCAGCTTTTCGCCCATGTTGATCCAGAACCGGGCGCGTTCCTGCCTGCCGGCTTTGAAATCCGCAACGATCTTATTGACAATGTGCACGCTCTTTGGCGGATGGCAGTACTGCACCTTGCGTCCCAGGATGGCGCGTGTGCGCTCAAAAATGCGCTCCTTACCGGGGCTGAAGTAGCGCACGGTATCATCCTTATCCACGAAGGTCACGTCGAACGGAAGCGTGGTGAACATTCCGATCAGTTCCTCCAGGCGGAAGGTACCGGTCGGCATCTGCACCCTGCCATCCTTGTTTTCCGGCTTGCGCATTTCTTTCGTAAAATCACCTTCCGGTGTCCACTCAAACTGCGGAACGTACAGGCAATACCCGGTTTCATCGCTTTCCAGGTAAATTTCGTACCACTCCTTCTCGGTCAACAGGTCCAGCGCAGTGGGGAAGAGGATCTTTTCCTCTTTGTAGATCATGTCATCGATCCCGTCCAGCACCATTGCCACGCTGAATTGGTTAAATCCGTTGGCTTCACTGGCAGAGAATTGCGATACTTCCTGAAGTCCTTCGAGGGTTGTCTTCAACATTTCCCTCACCTCATCATGCTTGCCCCACATCACAGAGGGAGGTCCGGGCAGATTATTCTTTTCAAAGTACGGGAAGAGCAGGTTCTCCTTGCGCCGGTAATGCTTTTCTACATCCATCAGGTTGTTCAGCAACTGGTGGATGACCCCCATCTGAACGGACACATCGCTGTCGGCGGGCAGTGCCGCGATCTGCCCCATGATCTGCCGTACCTGGGTGGTGATGCGGGTAAGTTCGCGGTTCTCTTCGATGAAAGTGTGCACCGGATGCCCGGGGATGGTCTGGGGTGTTTCCTGCAGGTCAAGATGCTTCTTGAGCACCCGAGTATGGGTATCGCACAGGTCCTGTACAACTTCAGCCGGGATGCCTTCCTGGATCAGCTGTACTTCCATCACAAAGACGTCGTTGTAATCTGCCTCGTCCAGCAGGGTTTCGAGCTGCATCCTGATACGATCCTCGGCCACCCCCTGGTGCAGCTGCCGGATCAGGCTCTTCATCACTTCGATCCGTTTTTGTTTGTTGTTGATCAATTCGCTCATACGTCCAATCCTTTTTGGCAGATAATTCGGAATAAATAATCCGATATATTTTATCTTATTAGTCTCGTGTTGGCAATAATATTTTTAATATTTGTTAAGAATAATATGTTTAAAGTTACTGTTCCTTCCTGCCTGTCATTTCAGGGTGATCATCAAAGAAATGATTGACAAAACTAGCAATAACATTTATAATCATATAATAATTCTAATTATAGAATCGATATAAAATGGAATCCTACGACATCAATCAGATCAAAGCCGAGTTGGAAACAAAAGGGATTCGTCCTTCTTTTCAACGGCTGAAGGTGATGGAGTACCTGCACAACCACAAGAACACCCACCCGACCGCGGAAGAGATCTACGCGGCACTCTCACCAGAAATACCCACCTTATCCCGGGCAACCGTTTATAACACGCTGCATTCGTTCAGCGAGCATGGGCTTGTCAATTGCATCAGCCTTGATGGTATTGAAACCCGCTATGATGTGAGGATCGATACTCATGGGCACTTTAAATGTGAGAAGTGCGGGACGATCCGCAACTTTTCCATAAAGCTGGAGGGATTGCAGTTGGAAGGACTTGAAAATTACGAGGTCAAACACAGGAACATTATCTTTACCGGTATTTGTCCTGATTGCACCAACCAAATCAAATCAAAAAAGGGAGATCAACAATGAAAGACAAAAAGAAATTGACTAAACTAACCACCGCTGCCGGTGCACCTGTACCGGAAAACGACAATGCAATGACCGCCGGTCCGCGCGGCCCCATGCTGCTTCAAGACGTGTGGTACCTGGAAAAACTGGCTCATTTTGATCGAGAGGTCATCCCGGAACGCCGCATGCACGCCAAGGGCTCCGGCGCTTTCGGCAAGTTCACCGTTACCAATGACATCACCAAATACACCCGCGCGAAGATCTTCTCACAGGTCGGCAAGGAAACCGAGTGCTTCGTGCGCTTCTCCACCGTTGCCGGTGAGCGCGGCGCTGCCGATGCCGAACGCGATATCCGCGGTTTCGCCATGAAGTTCTACACTGAAGAAGGCAACTGGGACCTGGTGGGCAACAATACCCCCGTCTTCTTTATCCGCGACCCGCACAAGTTCCCCGATCTCAACCGCGCGGTCAAGCGCGACCCCCAGACCAACCTGCGCTCCGCCACCAACAACTGGGATTACTGGTCCAGTCTGCCGGAAGCATTGCACCAGGTCACCATTGTGATGAGCGACCGCGGCATTCCCGCAACCTACCGTCATATGCACGGTTTTGGCAGCCATACCTACAGCATGATCAATGCGAAGAACGAACGCGTATGGGTCAAGTTCCACCTCAAAACCATGCAGGGCATTGAGAACCTTACTGACGCGGAAGCCGAAGCTGTTATCGCCAAGGACCGCGAAAGCCATCAGCGCGACCTGTTCGACAGCATTGAAAAAGGTGATTTCCCGCGTTGGAAGATGTTCATCCAGGTTATGACCGAGGAACAGGCCAAAATGTTGCCGTACCATCCCTTCGATCTCACCAAGGTCTGGTTCAAGAAGGACTTCCCGCTGATCGAAGTGGGCATCATGGAACTGAATCGCAACCCGGAGAATTACTTCCAAGATGTGGAACAGGCCGCCTTCAATCCCGCTGCCATCGTGCCCGGCATTGGTTTCTCCCCGGATAAGATGCTGCAGGGTCGCCTCTTCACCTACGGAGATGCCCAGCGTTACCGCCTGGGTGTCAATCACCACCAGATCCCCGTCAACAGCCCCAAGAACGCCCCGGCGAATGCTTCACACCGCGATGGTTTGATGCGCGTGGACGGCAATCACGGCGCGAAACTCGGCTACACTCCCAACAGCTTCGGTGAATGGGAAGCCCAGCCGGAATTCAAAGAACCCGCGCTTGATTTGAGCGGCGCTGCCGATAACTGGGACGCCCGCGCTGACGACTCTGATTACTATACCCAGCCCGGCAAGCTCTTCCGCCTAATGAGCAAGGCGCAGCAGCAGGTGCTCTTCGAAAACACTGCCCGCAACATGGGCGACGCTCCAGAGTTCATCAAGATTCGCCATATTGGCAACTGCCTCAAGGCAGACCCTGCTTACGGCAAGGGTGTGGCTGATGCGATGGGAATTTCATTGGATAAAGTGAAGTAGGGTATTCACCCTGTACACAAAAAAGACAGTCATTCTCAGACTGTCTTTTTTTAATTGAGTATTCATTGGTCGTGATTTGATGAGTGCAGGTAATTCACTTCGAAAATTCATCATAGACTCCCGTGATCCCACACCGAAAGGTTGAAAGGAAGAGGTGAGCATGTGCGATTTCATAAAAGGCATTGATCTATGCGAATCGTTTTTCCACGAGATCGCCAAACCGATCCTCGTCCGTGCATTCCCCTCTTTACGCTATTCCGCCGGCCTGATCGGGTACGGCTCGGATGTGCTTGGATACGATGATGCCATATCTACTGATCACATGTGGGGATCGCGCTTTCTTCTTTTCCTTCCTGCAGATGATTTCGAGGCGACCAAAGCCAGTGTAGGCGCTGTATTTTCCTCCCGGTTTCCATACCAGTACAAAGGCTATTCCGTTCACTTCAGCCCTCCGGACGCGCAGGATTGCGGACGGAAATCAAATCAGGAAAGGTTGATCCTTTGATCGAGTATCACACGCCATGCTCTTTTTTTGAGGAGTATCTCGAATGGAACCCCGACCTGGAGGTGAGCGTTCAACAATGGCTGGCCATTTCTGAACAACGTTTCTTAGGCGCCACATCCGGCCGGATCTTTCGCGATGATTTGGGGATCGAGGAAAATCGGCGTAAATTGTCTTACTTTCCGCGTGATGTCTGGCTGTGGCTGATGGCCAGCCAGTGGAAGATGATCGCCGAAGAGGAGCCGTTTACCGGCAGATGCGGGTCTGTGGGAGATGAACTTGGGTCAAGGATCGTCGCCGCCCGCCAGGTGCAGCGGATAATGCGTCTGTGCTTCCTGCAGGAAAAACGTTACGCCCCGTACAGCAAATGGCTGGGCACCGCTTTCAGCCGGTTATCCATTGCTCCTCGATTGATCCCGGTGTTTGAACAGATAATTAACACGATTCATTGGGTGGAGAGAGATGAATACCTCGGACAAGCCTACACAATCCTGGCGGAAAGCCACAACGTGCTAAGTCTGACGGAATACCTGTCTGTAGAAACCACCCCCTTTTTCAACCGCCCTTTCCATATAAAATCCGGAGAAAAGTTTACCGCAGCCTTACATAACGTGATTCAGGACCCCCTGTTAAAATCACTACCACCGCTCGGTTCCGTCAGCCAATTGACCGATTCTGTCACAGTGTATGACGATGTTTTGTTAAGTAGAAAAATGGCTGTTTTATACCAACAATAAGCTCTTCGACAAATGGCGAGTTAAACGGTTAACTCGCACTGCAATATCATATTCACTTTGATTTGCGCCACAAGGATCCGCGGGTCTGCGCAACCATACCTGATGGGAACACGCCCTTCTCGGTGGATCGCACCTCTTCGATTGAAACAAAAGCATTCGGCATGAACTCATGGATGATCGCCAGCACCTGATCCACGTTTTTACGCTTGACAACCGTGTAGATCAGGTTGACTTTCCCTTTGGTCCCTTCGCCTTCCACACGGGTAACACCAAACCCCGCTTTACTCAGTCGAGTGACCATTTTCACCGTATCTTCCGCAGTGATCATGCGTAGAATATATGTCCCCAGTGCCAGTTTGTCCTCCAGCCACATCCCCACATAGTTGCCTGCCGCGAATCCGGCTGCATAACCGATGTAGGCGGTGAAACTTTCCAGGTTTTGCACCAGCTGGCTGATGACCACAATCCAGATCAACACCTCAAAAAAGCCCAGCACCGGAGCCAGGTTGCGCTTACCGCGCGATACGAAAATAATGCGGATCGTCCCCAGGGTCACATCAAAGATCCTGGCGATGAAAATGATCAATGGCAGGATGACCCAGGCATACCAGTCAAAACCGTTGGTTGATAAATTTTCTAGAAATAATTCGGTCATTAGTCCTCCATTAACACAATCCTATTAATTGAGAAGTATTCACAAGTGAGTATAACAAATAAATCCCGGCGATATAGATACAGACAGATGCGAGTCGTTTTTTGGGGCCTCACTTCTTGATGTCCGCTATAATTGAGGTGATCATGAGCCTACAATCAAAATACAGCAATCTCAGGAAGGAATTGCTCAGTCATCACCCTTCCGCGTTCCTGCTGGCCGCGCAATTCGTCCTGCTTTTGCTCTACGCGGTCTTTGATGGCAGTGAAGGTCATCGCCTGCTGATCAGTGCTTTTGGTCTGGTGGTGCTATTGCTGGTATTGTGGGTGGTCACCAGCAGCACCAGGGTGCAATGGGCAGCCTGGATCATTGCGGTTCCTGCCATCCTGCTTTCATTGCTTGCGGCGATCTTCGATCATCCAACCTTGATCGCTCTGGCTTCTCTGCTCGAAGCCATCCTGTACTTCTACACAGCCGGCCCTCTGATCGCCTACATGCTGGAGGATACCACGGTCACCACCGATGAGTTGTTCGCAGTGGGCGCTACCTTTACCCTGCTGGCCTGGGGTTTTGCGCACGCCTATTACGTCAACCTTATGTGGGATCCGGGTAGTATTTTAAACACCTCTGCGCCAGGCCGCGCACCTACCTTCCTTGAGCTACTATTCCTCAGTTTTACTAACCTTTCTGCCACCGGGTTGGGCGACATCATGCCAATTTCTGCACCTGCCCGTGTGCTGGCCATGCTGGAGCAGTTCTTCGGGGTGGGCTATGTGGCCATGGTCGTCTCGCGTCTCATCGGACTGATGTCCACCATGCACAAGCGCCAAAAACAATAATTTCTCTGCTTATCATTGCAGAAGATTAGTTGGTAATGAAAAAATCGAGCAAACCTTTGGTCATTCTGCTCGATTCATTTCCACCTGATGAGAGTCCACAATTGTTACTTGATCTTCTTGATTTGAAGGGTTAACCTGGAGTCCTTCATCATTTTCCGGTTTTTCCTAAGAGACCGAATGAGGGTTTTACAGATTCCCAATTCGCTGTGACGGATGAGCCATCGATTTACATCACCTTTGATATACCATTTTCGTAGTTCAAATTATCCATTGGTTGCGCGCGACACGGTAAAAAAACCTACCCAGAAGTCACCCTCGTCCTGATAGTTGATGGATTGCAGGCATTGCCTCGGGAACAACATCCGGGAAAGTGAGTGCACCAGATCGACTACCGGGTGTGATCATAACGGATGGAAATCCAAACATCTTGAACTTTTTCGAACATTTGGTGAATCCTCTCACCTTTTACGTGACGCACGCTTCCAAAACTTCCAGCGACTGTTCCCCTGTGTCCATCCGCACCAGCCCTCCCACCGGCAGGACGGTGTTCGGACAGTTGTGCCCGAAATCATTCACCTTGAGGATGGGAAAGTCGTACCCCGCGCTCTTGCGTGCCAGGATCTCTTCCATGGGACTTACCAAACCGCCTTTTTTCTGCGCGCTGTGTATGTATCCAACGATCACCCCATTGATCCGGTCGAACACCCCTTCACCTTCCAGTTCATCAAAATACACCGCACATGCAGCGGGAGTGACCCGCAACCCTTCCATGAAGAGGATCGCCCCCGCCATGTCCGGAAAGTACGCGGTGCCGACCAATTTGAGCAGGCAGCGCAGGTTGCCCCCCAGCAGCCTGCCCTCCGCCCTGCCGGCGCGCACCACCAACCTCTCCCTGTACGCCGGTATGTCCCCGATCGCGCCTTCTACGAACCGGTCAATAAATTCGCTTCGATCATACTCCTGTGGTTTGCGGCCAAATCCCCAGACCACGTCGTTGCCGTGGAAGGTCACCAATCCGCTCTCCTGGTAAATGGCATTCAGCAACACCGTGATATCACTGATGCCGGTGAAGATCTTGGGATGCTGCCTTATGCAATTCCAATCAATGTAAGGCAGACATTCCTGGGCACTATCCCCGCCCTGTGAGCAAATGATCGCCTTCACCTCCGGGTCAGCAAACATGCGATTGAGATCCTCCGCTTTCTGCGCAGCAGTGGGAACCTCTCCGGACGGTGCGACGCGCACATGATTGCCCTCTCTGACAGCGAATCCCTGCCTTTCCAGCCAGGCAGCTCCCGCCGCGTAATGTACTTCCTGTTCTGCGTAGACTGGTTCTGAGGGTGATACGATCCCGATCACATCGCCTGGTTTCAATTTTTCTGGAAGTAAATTGCTTTTATGCATGGTCCCTTCATCCCGTTGTGGTCTTTCGCGCCTGTAGAAATACCATCTCTTAATCCATGTACATATCTCTTATAATACAACTAACGGAAGAATGCTGAGGGAGATTGAAAACAAATCCAGCTCTGAATCCAACCGCGTTCATTGTGCTCAATCCGGTTGCCGGGCTCACCAACGCGCAAATATTACAGCGCCACATTGAGAACCGCTTTCACGCCTCTGGTTGGAACACGCGATTTCATGTCACTAGGGCTGAAGACACCATAGCTGCCCTGGTAAGAGAAGAATTGGCCAACGGCGTGGATCTGGTAGTGGCAGTGGGAGGTGACGGCACGATCGCGGCGGTATCCGGGGGCATGGTCAACTCATCTGTTCCGCTCGGCATCATCCCCACCGGAACATGGAACGCCATCGCGCGCAATCTTGCCATCCCCTTCAACGTGGCGCGCGGCGTTAAAGTGATGACCGGACGCCACCACATCAAACAACTAGATCTGATGCAGGTGGGCGGTTCCTACCAGTCCATGAATCTCAGTATTGGCGTGAGTTCTTCTATGGTCGCCAGCACCGGGCGGACCGAAAAACGGCGCTGGGGAAACCTGGCTTATTTTTCAAATCTTTTCAAACAGATCTTTGGTCTCCAACAGCACCGTTATACCATCGTTGCCGATGGCAAGCGTTATCGCGGCCGCGCGGCTGAGATTTTCGTGGCCAATTATGGTGTGGTCGGGTTTAATGCGATCGAAGCCGCCCTGAACATTAAACCGGATGATGGCAGGGTGGATGTTTTGATCCTGCGCGCACGCACGATCTTTGATGTGCCGTCTTTGCTGTGGGAAATATTGATAAGGCGCCAGAAACGCACCCCCAAGTACCGCCAGATTTCGGCTGAAAAAACGCTGACCATAAATACCAGTCCTTCGGGGATTGTGCAGGCGGATGGCGACGTGATCGGTAAGACACCGGTATCGGTCAATGTGATGCCGCGTTGCGTGAAGGTGATCGTTCCCCAACCCAGGCCGATTACCCTTCCCCGACCAGCCAACCTGAACCTGCAGGAGATCATACCACCCAGGAAACCAGGCATAAATAGTTAAGCTTTATTTTTGGCAATAGTGCTCCCACAGGGTAGTGGTTACAGTTTCAAGCCGCTCCCCAAGCGCTTCTCCGCGCCCGGTGGTCACGTCATCCGAGTTATCAAATACTGCGTAAGGCACCCTCTTCCCCTGGATGGACAGGTAGGCCGGGTCATCACGGCTCACTTCCTCCCAATCCGTATTGCGGTAGAGCCGTTCAAGCTTGTCATCCTCCAAACCATGCTCGAGGATGCTGTCCGGTCGATCCGGGTTAAAACGTTTGCGGTTCTTGCGCAGCGATTCCTCCCAGCTGACGTCCAGGTAGAGCACTGCCATCCTGTTCACCACCTGCGGGGAGAGGTGGTCAAACGCGGAGCGGTAACCGCCGTGCTGGCTGCCGCGTGAAAACTCGATCAGCGTTGTAAATTCTTCAGCCAGTCCGGGCACATCCCGCTGCCGTTTCTGGTACTCCAGGCAGATCCTTTCGATGAGTAGATCCCACAGGTAATCCCCGTTAAAATAACCGGCGGAATCAGTGTGCAGGCGGGGGTAGCCCATCTTTTCCAGTAACGCGTCCTCTTCAAACCATGTCCACAGCATCGGGAAGTCATCGATCTCCTCCAGCCTGCCCACGTGAAAACGCTCCCGGCGCTCCGGCAGATCGGTGCGTTTGAGGTAATCGATCACTTCGCTTTTTCCTGCTGCCGGTCTGGCGATCAGTACCAGGATCTCAAATATCTCCTTGCCTGCCATGTTAACCTCCTGTCAATATCGGTTTGATTGTGACGGAAAAGAGCATGCCTGTCAAGCCGGGCGCAGAGATGCGGGTGTTATAACCGTCTTCTATCCGTGATGGGAGCAGTACGAAGCCATGGTAGAAGACACTTCCACCTATAAAAGAAAATGGATCATACTCCTTGCCGTCGGCATGGGCGCTTTTCTCGCCACCATCGACGGTGGGATTGTCAACATCGGTCTCAATACCCTGGTCAAGGAATTCGGTCGTCCGCTTGTCGTCATCGAGTGGGTGGTTTTAGCCTACATGCTCACCGTGTCCAGCCTCATGCTTTCCATCGGTCGGCTGGGCGACATGCTGGCAAGAAAAAAACTCTACCTTGCCGGTATCATTATCTTCACCATCGGATCTGCCCTGTGCGGGCTTTCCCCCACCATCTACTGGCTGATCGGATTCCGCGTCCTCCAGGCAGTTGGGTCGTCTATCCTGATGGCGCTGGGCACTGCCATGGTCACGGAAGCTTTTCCCACTAATGAGCGCGGGAAAGCACTGGGTATTTTCGGTACGCTGGTTTCAATGGGCATCATTGCCGGACCCACCATTGGCGGCTTGTTGCTTGAATCTCTTTCCTGGCATTGGTTGTTCTTCGTCAACCTGCCAGTCGGACTGGTCGGTGTTTACCTGGTGATCCGTTTTGTGCCAGCCAACCGCCCCGGCACCAGGCAGCATTTCGATTTTCCCAGCGCGCTCACCCTGTTTCTGGGTCTCTGTGCGCTCCTCTTAGCACTCTCTCTCATCCAGGGCAGTGGTTTCAGCCGGCCCCTCACCTTTGTCCTCCTGGCAGCGTTTGCCATCATGCTGGTGATCTTCATCAGGCTCGAAACACACGCAGCCGCCGATGATCGACCTTTCCATCTTCCGCAACCGCCTTTTCTCGATGAACCTCATCACCGGATTCTTAACTTTTATCGTCACTGCCGGCACCATGATCCTCCTGCCGCTTTATCTGCAAAATGTACTTGGTTTTGGTCCGCGCCAATCCGGTTTGATGCTGGCGGTCACACCCGTCATGGTCGCCATCACCGCGCCGATCGCGGGCACATTATCTGATCGTTTCGGGTCACGCATCATCACCTCGGTCGGGCTGGCTGTCCTGCTCTTTGGTCAGATCATGGTCTCAACCCTTGCTAAAGATACGACGGTGATCGGTTGCCTGGTACGCTTCATCCCAGTCGGCATCGGTATCGGGCTGTTCCAGGCTCCCAACAACAGCGCTGTGATGGGATCCGCCCCGCGTGAACGTTCCGGCGTGGCCTCCAGCCTGCTCAGCCTCACCCGCACCATTGGTCAAACCACGGGCATCGGGCTTTTAGGCGCGTTCTGGGAGCGCCAGGTGAGCGCGCTGGCTGGCAATGTTCATTATGAAAATGTAACTCTCGCCCCGGTTACCGCCCAGGTAGGCGGCCTGGTCAATACCATTCACCTCGTCATCTTCCTTGTTACCATCGGCCTTTGCCTTTCACTGTGGGCACTGGTCATCTGGCTTCGCTCTCGCAACAATACACTTTCCGCAGCATCGATCGAAAAATAATATCTGTCCATCCAGAAAGCGGGCATGATGGCGCCTTTCTTGCAACAATAACGCAGGAGTTGCGCCATGAGACTACTTGCTTTTGGCTTAAATTATCTATTATCGCTCGTTCTGTTAATCACACCGGTTAGCCAGACGCGTGCCACCAACGCGTCCACCCTGCCCGTCCGGGTGGATGGTTTCGGTGTCGAGATGAGCGCTATGCCGACGCTCACTCTTGAAAATATTGAGCCGATCCTGCTCAAGGTCAAAGAAAGTGATGCGGGCTACATCCGCCAGGAGATCAACTGGGGGCAGATCGAAAACTCGCCGGATGTTTACGACTGGTCAGCAGCCCTTCCGCTTGACCTGCTTTTCGCCACAACCAACACGCACAAGTTGAAAGTGGTGGCAGTTCTTACCGGCGGCCCCGCATACCTGGCGGCTTCCGGCGAACCGGTCGAACAACAAGCGCTGCGCGATCGCTGGGAGAAATTC
>AMWB02046964.1_pt1 | contig 13185 bp, 12 predicted proteins | sample 200311 | NCBI WGS metagenome assembly AMWB02 (sample SAMN02737377, study PRJNA173069) | bioreactor metagenome | biome: anode biofilm in microbial fuel cells | place: USA: California | collected 2010-12-16 | reverse complement strand
CCCTCCCCCGTTTGGGGGAGGGTTAGGGAGGGGGCTGAACCCGTTTGGGGGAGGGCTGGGGAGGGGGCTGAATGCCGGTAAAGATGTCGCCGGCCGGAAGGGTTACATTATAATTATTTTCTTTTAAAAAGCTTTGAGTTCTTGTTTCTAAAATATAAATACTTGTTTTTAATATCTAAAGTGTCATTATTAAAAACTTCATAGTAAAATAGGTCGTCATTACAATTCCAATCAAACTCATATACATTGGAATTGGAGTCATTAACATTATATACGATAGTTCCGACCGTATCTCTGATTTGATAAGGAATTCCTTTATAATCTGGACATGTGTAAAGTAATTTAAGTGAATTAATTCTTGATAGTTTTTTAAAATAGAAATAACTATTATTACTTTCAATCTGAGTACTATCATTTATTATTAAAACATAACAACATGCACTTTCATTTACGAAATCAGAGCTTATTTTTATGTATATTGAATCTTTTTCATCCAGATTCTTCCCTTCAGTTACTTTAAAAGGCGTATTAAGTATATCCATATAATTACTTTTAAGTATCAGATTATTTTCTCCATCTATACGCCATGTCCCAGTGGATATACTTCTTTGATAACCAATACGATGCTTGAATTGAAAAGTGGAGTCATCCAATAATGTCAAATTATACAGACAATCCTTTGAATAGTAAAAACCCGGCAGATTTTTTTCTCTAATAAAAGCACTTAGTATAATAACTGCTAAAGTCAAAACTAGTGAGCTAATATATTTAAGTTTAATTGCCATGTCGATAAATATAATTTCCAGGATCAGTTGCTGCTTGTGCAGGTGTCAATCCCATAGGAGTATTAAAAATTTTATAAATATTTTCTTTTGTAATATCATAATAACCCATTTGATGTACAATAGGGAAAGAAAAACTTCCATTAGTATTAAAATATGGCATGGTCGTGCTATTCAACGCATATTGCCTGCTATATGCTTCAGTTTCAATTCGATCATTTTGAGGTTTCCAATCAAATGGGCCTTTACTACCGGGTAAATTTTCCTTATTTAATGCTTGATATGCATGTTTTAATTCATGACCCTTATTTTCAGTTGTTCCATTATGATTAATTGTTATTAACAAATCTTGTTTGTTACCTGATGTTAATCCGTGTTCAAGCTCAGGAATAATACCTTCTCCTACTTCATTGAATGTAAAAGCTATATTAGGATCTGTTTCCAAAGCATCAACTTCACAAATAGCATTATCCATATCATTCTTAAACCCTTCAGCCCTTTCCTTTCTTTTTTCATTATCTGCAATATTTTTACCTTTATCAATTCTATCTTGGAACTTTTGTTCCCTTTTTTCATAATAATTCCTTAGAGAGTTATATTTTTCCCGCATTTCATCGGCTGTTGATTTGTCCTCCTTCTTATTTAGCCAGTATCTACCATCAGGATCAATCCTTTTGATTGGGTTGTTACCTGCATAACAATACGGACTATTATCAAAATAACCTTCTGCCAACTGATCCACCGCATGCCACCTCCCCAGCACCGGGTCATAGAATCGTGCCCCGTAGTCATACCAATCCAGATTGGCTTCGGTTTGTTCAGCCCCTATCCCCGGCCCTTTCCCCACCCGGGGAAAGGGAGAAGTGTGGATCCTATTCTTAAAGTATAGATTCAATTTTATTTATGACCTCTTTAGTTTGATTCAGGACTTCTTCATTGGTAAAACGAATTTCTCTTATTCCTGACCTTTTCAGGATTAGAGTCCGTTGTTCATCTCTTTCAAGCTGTTTACTTTCCTTATGAACAGATTCATCCACTTCAATTACCGGCAATCCTCAGTATCTCAGGTCCTGCTCCGAAATAGATCGGGTAATCCTCTTGTCCTGCCAACTTTGCCATTTTCCGGATTAATATTACGAAGATAAAAATAATGATTTTCTATATATAAAATACTCTTCCCTCCCCCGTTTGGGGGAGGTTTAGGGAGGGGGCTGAATGCCGGTTAAGATGCCGTCGGTTAAATATTAATGCCCAGTATTTTCATGGCATTTTGCTGTGCACATTCCAGATCTAATTCACTGCCACAATCTCCACTTCAAACACCAATATGCTGTAAGCCGGCATATTCGGCATTTCCCTGCTGCCGTACCCCTGGTCCGATGGAATGATCAATATCGCTTTGCTTCCGGCCTGCCGCAGCCAGAAAGAGTCCTCCCATCCCCGGATCACCTGCCCGGCGCCCAGTTCAAATTCAATGGGCTCATTCCGGTCATACGACGAATCGAATTTGGTCCCGTCGAGCAATTTACCGGTGTAATGCACCTTTATTTTGCTTCCCAGGCTTGTTGCAGGCCCTGTTCCGGATTTGGTCTCGATGTAATATACCCCGGAGGCGGACGGCGTTCCTGTAAGCCCGTTTTTGCTCATGTATTCCCTGATCTTCTCCTGTTCCTTGACCTTTCTCTGTTCGGGCGTATACTCCAGGATATTGTTGAAGGATTCATATTTCGTCCTGACCGCATCAAAATAAGCCGGATAATTATCGAAAGGCAAGTTATTTTCCATTTCTTTTAAAACAGCCTTTGCTGCCGTGGTATTGTTCTGATCATTAAAGGCTGTTATAAGCTGCAGATATTCGTTCCGGATATAATCGATCACGATCCGGAGATCGGTCGAGGGTATTTTCGAATTTTTGATCTCCGTAAAACTCATGCTGTTCATTTTCTGCTGCTGCGCAGTGCCCCGCCCAGCGAAAAACTCTGTTTTCAGCTTGTACACAAGCCCTTCCGGTACAAGATATTGGTAGAGGCCCAGGGCATCTTTACTGAAATCATAAAAAGCGCTGAAATTAACCGGAACACTGAATTTATTCGAGGTGATGATATCAAGCATGACCTGATGGATAACAGAAAGTTTTTGCGATTCATTTCCAGGGAGCCACCAGGTGAAGGGCGTGCCGGTCTTTATGTTTTCTGCCACCACATACTGTCCGGCCCAGGGTTTGTCCGTCATCAGGCCCAGCCAGGTACTTCCAAATGAAAAAGAGATTCCCAGCGTGTTATTCAAATAGTTGAAGTAGTAGTCTTCCTTTAAATAAACCGGATTGACCACTTTAACATCCTTTCTCAGGTTTTCTGTTTCCTGTAGGTAAAGCACCGGGCACTCAACGATATCCCACCGCAGGAAAAGGATCGCGTCCCGATCGCAGGAATTCAGTATATTCCGGGCATTTTCAAGGATCACTTCATTAAAGCCTCCCCTTAACTTTCCTTCGCGAAACGCTACCATGACAGAGTCATGAACATTCTTTATCATATACTTCATGGCCAGGCTCCCCCAGACGGCTGACAGCGCGGTATACGGATCGTTCAGGCCGGCTTCGCTCAAATAATCCGGCTTGATCCGGAGCAGATCCTCGAATGCCTGGCTCGAGAGCTCCATCTGATTGAACGTCAGGTGTTCGAAATCGGCCGAATCCGTCATGGTCAAACGGTACAGGGCATGTCCCAGGTAAAACTTTGCATCCGGCGAAGCCGGATCAAGCTTTACCGCTTTTTTAAGGTAAAACACGGCCGAATCATAAGCTCCGGCCATGATCTCATTTTTAAACTGGGCTTTCCCAAGGTCCACAAGGTGCAGTGCCTGTGCCCGCCTGGCTTCCTTATTCCCTCCAAAAATGTCGGTAAACAAGGATGGATAGAACTTCAGGACCATGAAAATGAGCACACCCAGTATGCCCAGGGCGGTAATGATCATGTTTCGGGTCTTCTTTGCACCGGAAGGCTTTTCCTTCGCGGGTTCAGGCGGTTTGACAGCTTTTTTGTGAGCGACGGGCGGAACAGGCTCTTTTTTGGCTGGTTCCGGAATATCGATGAGGGTTTTCTCCGAATCGGCAGGGGCCACGAACACCGTTTTCTCCGGTTCTGCTTTTTTGGGCTCTGCCGCTTCCAGCAGCGCTTTCCTGAATTCCATGCAGGTCTGGTAGCGCAGGTTCCGGTCCTTATCCGTAGCCTTCCTGATCACCTTTTCGATGTCGGGATATTTGCCCAGTTCCGGCAGGGGTTCATGGACAATCTTCGTGTAGATCTGGAAACTTGAGGTCGTTGTGGCGTCATAAGGCGGCTCACCTTTCAGCATGTAGTACAAGGTCACACCCAGCGAATAGATGTCGCTGCGGTGGTCCAGGGTTTTGTCGGTATTGACCTGCTCGGGGCTCATGTAGACGGGCGTGCCCATCTGGGTCCCGGTCATGGTCATGTCTTCGGTGTTCCCGATGAGTTTGGCGATGCCGAAGTCGAGGATTTTGACGATGTTGCCGGGCTCGATGAAGATATTGGAAGGCTTGACATCACGGTGGATAATGCCTTTCCGGTGCGCGTAATCGAAGGCGTCGAGCACCTGGGTAAAACAGGTGAGGGCTTCGTTCAGCGGCATCGGGCCGTTTTTCCGTATCATCACATTCAGGTCTTTCCCTTCCAGGAATTCGAGGATGATAGCCAGGAGATCGGGACGTTCTTCATAATCAATGACCCGGGTAATGTTCGGATGGGTCAGGCTCGCCATGAACCTCGCTTCGTTCTCGAACCGCTGGCGGATATTACTGTTGGCGGCCAGCATCGGGTTGAGCACCTTGATCGCCACTTTGGTCTGGAGCTTTTCGTGCATGGCCTCATAAACCGAGGCCATTCCACCTTCACCGATCAGTCGGGTGATGATATAATGATGGATCTTCTGGTTTAGCATAATTTTTTCCGGTGGAAATTAGTCGTTTTTAAAGATGAATGTTGTATGGCCGAGTTTAATCCGGTCGTTATGATCCAGGTAGACTTTATCGTAGCGGGTCAGCCGTGTGTCATTGTGAAAGGTGCCGTTGGTGCTGGGTTCCCCGCTGTCGCTGATGCTGCCGTCATCGGTGAGGATGCAGCGTTGTTCGCCGGCTTTTTCGACGACTTCGATGAGGCAATGTTTCCGGCTGATGAAACGGTCGCCCTGGAAACTGATGGCGGCCTCGCGGCCCAGGATATTTTTACCCGGTTTCAGGGGATATTCCACCAGGCTATCAGGATCACAAAGCCGGGGTTTTCCGGGTGAGGGTTTCTCTTTAGCCGTGGAGATCACCGTTTTTTCGCCCTGGGGGATGGCGTCTCGCAAAGCCCGGGGAATGGTGAACGAGAGTACCTGTTGGCAGCCCGGGCATTTGATCATGACCTTTTCCCTGTCCCTGGGCAGCTTATCATCGGCAATAACGATCAGCTTCTGGCAACGGGAGCATTTAATCTGCATAAATTAACAGGTTACGACCAGTTATTGATTTCATCGAAATTATCTTCCAGGCGGGCGACATCATCGGTCATCTGGTCGAGCACGTCCTCACTCACATCTTCGGGCATATCGGCGGCCACTTCGCCGGAGTATTCCACCTCGGCCGGCCCGACTTCGTTGCCTTCCATGGCTTCAGGATCCAAGATGATCACTTCCGAATCCTCGATGTTCTGGTCGCTGTTCTGGTCAATTCCGGCGGCATCGGCCACCTGGTCGCCGCTGACATCCACCAGCAGCACTTCATCGATCCCGTCCATATTGGTATCGATCGACATCATCGACGGATCGGCCGGTGTTTCCGGAGTGTCAAGATATTCGGGATCGTGGATCAGGATCACCTCATCTTCGGCAATGACACCGTCTTCATTCAGGTCTGCATATGCAGCATCGGCGCTGCCATCCTGGTTCAGGTCCACATAAACCTCATCGATGACGCCGTCAGCATTATAATCGGCAGCCATCATGCCGGGTGAATTGCCGGCTTCTTCCTGCCCGGCCGGCGGCTCCTGGCCGGTCTGTTCTTCATATTCCATCGACGGGGCCGGATCATATTCTTCCAGCGGTTCCAGGTCATGGGAATCGGTCACTTCATATTCTACCACGGGCTGGCTTTGATCATTTAGTTCTTCAGCATAAAAAGTATTGTAATACTGGCCATGCCATGCGAAGACCCCACCGGCGCCCAGTTCGCTGCGTGCCGAGGAAAATGCTTCGGCGAACGACATCTCATCGTTCACGGTTCCGGCTGCAGCCATTGGTGCCGTGGCCGGATTCCAGGACTGCTGGCCCGCATCGGAGCCGGTCACATCTTCAACAACAGCCACTTCGGCAATCTCATAGATGCCATCTGCATTTGCATCCGACAGAACAGTGTCGCCGGTGCCGTCCTGGTCCATATCAAGCAGGATATCGCCGCTCATAGGTTCTGATTTTAAATCGTTCAGTGCGGATCCTGCCATTGCCGAGCCGATCGCCATGATGGCCGCCTTTTTCCGGCTGATGGTTTTACCTGTCTTAGGATCGGTGATATTATCCCCGCTCTCAGCATCATTGAAAGGTGTTTTTTCTGGTTGGTTCATTGAGTAAGATTTAGTTATTTGATCCATTTCGTTTTACAAACCAGGCAAAAGCCTCGTTTTTCCAGATTTTCAAAAGGTTCGGCCCCGAGAAATTTGAAACATCCCGGGCAAATATATTTCTTTTTAAAGTCCTCTTCCAGCTCCATCATTTCACCCTGAACGTTGCCGGTGACCGTACCCGATAGTATTCCGAGGGCCGATCCCACCACCGGGATGACCGATAGACCGGCTTTGATACCGGTGCTTTTCAGGTTATTGACCTGCATGATCCGGCGCTTCTTTTTCAGGTATTCCTCATAAACATCTTTCAGTTTTTTGAATTCCAAAAAGATCTTTTCCTGCTTGATCAACTCTTCATAATTCAGACCGGCTTTAATCTCGCCGGCTTTGAACAGTTCAAGAAGAATATCCACGTCGAGTGAGTAATTGGCAAGAATGAGCCGGTCGCCGCATTGCAGAAGGCTTTGCCTGATCCGTTTTCCGTTTAAAAATGTGCCATTGCTGCTGTCCAGGTCTTCAACGACAAAAGTTCCGTCGGGTAATTTCGTGATGCTGCAATGCTTTCCGCTTACGCTAGGGTCCTTGATGACCAGGTGGTTCTCAGCCTTTCTCCCGATGGTTATTGCTTCCGTCATGCTTAATTTTTTATTTTAAGAAGATACGCTGAAAAATTATCTTTTGATTTTTTATAACAAAAATGATAGATCTTATCCAGCTTAATGTTATCCGGGTCTTCCGAAGCCATGATCTCAAGGAGTTGACTATCTTCAAGGCTTTCATAAACACCGTCCGTGCAGAGGAACAAGTAATCGCCGGGCATCAGGCCGGTGATGACGCGGATATCCGGTTTTGGCTCAGAGACGACCGAACCCTGGATAGCACGGGTGATAATGTTGGATTTAGGATGATGCAGTGCAGCTTGAGCGGTGATATATCCTTTTTCAACCCATTCTTCCACCAGTTTATGGTCCCGGGTCCGCCAGAGCAATTCATGGCCCCGGAAATGATAACAGCGGCTATCTCCGCAATGAACTACGGCCACAGCGTTCTGAAAGAAAAACGCTATGACCAGCGTCGTCCCCATGCCTTTCGATTCTAAATTCTTGTGGAGATATTCGTTAAATGAATCCTGAACGGCAGCAAAGGCATCCAGGAAATACCGTTCCGAAAATTCAGCCTGAGGATGCGTTTTAAAATACTCTGCAAATCCTTCACAGGCGAGCATACTGGCCACTTCTCCCTTTGCGTGGCCGCCCATCCCGTCACAGACGATGAAAAAACGGTCGGCAGATGTGGCCGTTCCATGCCAGGGGAAGATACTGTCTTCCATATTTTCCCGCTTACCCGGATCAAGGATTGAGAGTGGTTTCTCCAGTTGCATTTCGGATTTATTTTCAATCAATTAATTACACCGATAGGCATATACCTTGAAGCATTACCTTCGATGAACGGGGTTTGACGGTTACCGGTGAAATTAAGCACATTGGCTTTCACATAAGGGAAGAGCTCTTCGAGGGTAATGATGTTGTCATCGTTCCGGTCAGCGCTACCTTTAAGACCTTTGATCAGGTAATAAGCAAAAGCGCCCTGGCGCATTTTTGGATTCTCCTGCGACGTTTCATCCGGGGCTGACGACATCATTATAATCACGGAAGTTTCTGAATTTTCGGCTGAAGATTGTGCAGGAGACGGTGCACCCTGGTATATACTGCCTGAAAAACAAGCATCTGCCAGGCATATCTTGTATTTAGCCGGATATTTTTTAAAGATGGATTTCACTTCGTCATGATAAAGCAGGGAATTGTAATCATCGGTCATATCGGCCGGGCAGAAAGCACCCGGTGCACCATGGCCGGTGTAGAAAAAGATCAGCATGTCCTCAGGGCCTGCCTGTGAAAAGACCTTATCCATCGTATTGATGATATTGGATTTTGTAGCAGCTTCATCGACAAGCACGGCAATATGCTCATCCGGCAGGCCACCACCTTCACAACTCTTCAAGTAGGCATAGAACCGGTAAGCATCATCATCAGAATACCTCAGGTCCATATCCATATTCTGATAGTCGGCACAGCCAACTACGACAGCATATTTTTCGAAATCCTGTGCAAATAATTGATTGAAAATAAGGAAGCTGAATAAGCAAATTGTGTTTATTCTCATCATAACCAGGCTTTTTGGGTTTATAGACTCCACTAATTTTGGAATGCCATAAAATTAGTGTTTTCTTTGAATTGGCCTAATTTATCGGCTCTTTGTCCGGCTGGATTTTTGTTTCTCTTTTTGCTTTGAGTTGATATTATACTTGCTGACAGGTAGAATAGTCCTCAGCATCCCGCTTTGAATGGTTTTCCAGATAAAATTGACAGGCCCCCGGTTTTTATCCCGTTCAACCCCGATTTCAACGCTTTTAACATACGATTTCCCGGGTTCGGGATTGTTGGAATTAGTCAGTTTATCGGCTAAATAGGAAACAAATCCGAATTCTTTTCCGGCGTTTTTTTTCAGCACGACAATATCCACATCTTTATAAAGAAATTCCATCCACCCGTTGGAAGTATTATCATTGCCGGAGAAGGAAAATGTCATCCGGGTTACAGTCCCTGCATTGAATTTGATATTCAGGGATGGTTCCAGCATGGCGTTCAGAGGGCTTAGATGCATGGCTCCGACACTGCCCGTGCATTTGACCTGTCGCAGGTTTCCTTCAAGGGGAAAAGTCACCTGCACATTCATCGGGCCTTCGCCCATGATCATGGCCTGAATATCAGCCGTTAAAACATTTTCAAGGGTATCGTCCTCCGGATGGGTCGTTAAGTGATAAGATTGCAGGTTAAAATCATTCAGCATGATCTTGCCCACCTCGGTTCTTCCTTCGGCCAGTTCATTGTAAAGAATTGCAGAACCTGCTACCGACAGGGTATCGATATCAAGCGGTATGGTAAGTTTGAGAAAAGATTCATTGAAAAACAGCGGGAATTTTTGAGGATCGAATGGAATGTTCTTATCCTTGTAAATATCGGCATTTATATTTTCAAGCAACAGCCTTGAAATTTCCAGAGGTTGCCCGTTCAGCAGCCTTCTGTAGCCTATCCTGTTTATTTCTATCTTACCCATCTCAACGTCAAAACGTTCGGTCTGAAATTGAAGTTTGGTCGTGAATTCCTTCTTATCATATTTGGGTTTCATTTTAAAACCACTCAATACGATCGAAGAATCTTTTTTATCGATAGAAAATTTATCCAGGCTTATATCGTAAAGACCGGTCTCAGAATGCAGGCTGACGTTGGAAAGTGTTACCTTGATTTCACCGTAATTATAGCCCAGCGGTTCGTCCTTGCTGTTTTTCGACAGGCCGATCTCCCTGGCCAGGAAGCTGATATCATGGGTGCTGGCCAGGATCAGATCATTGCGGATTAAACGGAAAATTCCCCCGGTAATGAGCATTTTATTGAGAAAGATCTTTTTTAACAACTGTGGCTTTGGCTTGGCACTGGGATCTTCCGCCACTTCCCGGATGGTTTCTTCGGTCACTTTTACCGGAAGATGAACATTGACTTCGGGTTTTAGGAGAATCAGATCTCCGATAATGAGTTCTTTTTTCGTCAGAAGGTCAATAATTTTAAAATCAGTCATTTTAATCACGCCGACGGCCACTTCCATCCAGATATTTTCATCCCTGGCCAGGCTTGAATCAGGGTACATCCTGACATCTTTGATGTTGATGGTCCGATTGATCAGGTTTACGCGGATTTTTCTGTAATCGATCTTATGCTTCATCGGTTTGTTCTGCTCGAGTAGCGATCGCACGAACGGATCGACAAGCCGGTCAGCATATCGGGCGGTAAAAAAAACAGTCACGCCACCGATAAGCAGCAACAGGGCGATTGCCCACAAAAATTTATGTTTCATAGGATTAAATTGAATGATTACGCATCTTCTTCCTGTCCCGGAGAGGATGTGTAATCATCATCAATGAATTCTTCAAACGTGATTTCCTCCGGCATCGTTTCTCCTTCCGGTAAAATCATATCCAGGCTTGAATCAACAGCCCCAAGCTTTTGCAATGATTCTTCATTTAAAAAGGTAACGGCCTCGCATTGGATATCCTGGTATATAAATTCGTCGATCAATGAAATGACATCGCCGTAATTCCGGCTTTTTATTTCTCCGAAAAGCTCCTGGAATTCGGGATCGTTTTTCACCTGTTCACGGATATCTTCCACATAATCATCAAGTTCTTCGTAATCACCCGTTTCAATGGTCTCACGAATGGTCTCCAGGTATTCAAATTTCCTCGTATCCATGATAGTTCAAATTAGCACTTCAATAATTCATAAAACAGTATCTGTCATATTTATATATTTACAGTTTAAATTTAATCAATTTTTTTCGAAAATCAAGGGATTTCAAGAAAAAAACTTTGAGAATTTTATGTTATATTTAGTATAAAGATATGGATAATAACGCATTTCGCCGCAACGCTCATTATTTCGTCGATTGGATGGCGGATTACCTGGAAAAGATTGAAGAATTGCCGGTCAAGGCACAGGTGGAGCCCGGGGATATTTACCGCCATATCCCGGATTTGGCTCCTGCCAAAGGTGAACCGATGGATAAAATATTTTCCGACTTCAGGGAAATTATCCTTCCGGGAATGACCCACTGGCAAAGCCCGAATTTCTTTGCTTATTTTCCGGCCAATTCGAGTTATCCTTCGGTACTTGCTGAAATGCTGACCGCTACAATGGGAGCGCAAAGCATGAAGTGGGAAACCTCTCCGGCTGCAACAGAGCTCGAAGAACGGGTGATGAACTGGCTGAAGCAAATGACGGGCTTGCCTGATCATTTCCAGGGCGTGATCCAGGATACTGCGTCTACAGCAACACTAACAGCTATCCTGACGGCCCGGGAAAAGTACACGGATTATCGGGTAAATGTGGATGGTTTGAGCAGTTACAATGCGCTTCGTGTTTATTGTTCGACCGAAACCCATTCTTCCCTCGAAAAAGCGGTGAAAATCGCTGGCCTTGGCAGCCGGAACCTGGTGAAAGTAAGTGCCGACAGCAATTTCCGTCTTGATCCGGATCAGTTGGAGCAAGCCATTGTGTCCGATCTCAAAACAGGCAACAAACCCATCTGCGTCGTTGCGACCCTGGGCACGACCGGCGTCACGGCTATCGATCCGCTGGAAGAAATAGCAGCGATATGTCTGAAGTATGATCTCTGGCTGCATGTCGATGCCGCTTTTGCCGGCTCAGCACTTATTTTGCCTGAATACAGGTGGATGATCAAAGGCATCGAAAATGTCGACAGCTTTGTGTTCAATCCGCATAAGTGGTTGTTTACCAATTTCGATTGTTCCGCTTATTTTGTCAAAGACAAACAGGCTTTGTTAAGGACGCTGCAGTTGGTTCCCGAATACCTGAGAACGCAGAACCAGGGGAGGGTGAATGATTACTGCGATTGGGGCGTACCGCTGGGGAGACGGTTCAGGGCGCTGAAACTCTGGTTTGTACTTCGCAGTTTTGGGGTGAATGATCTTCAGTCAAAACTCAGAAATCATATCCTGATGGCAGAAGAGCTGGCCGAAATAATCCGGCGTGATCAGGATTTTGAGCTTATGGCTCCCAGGACCGTGAACCTTGTTTGTTTCCGGTTTAAACCTGCTGGAATTGCTGATGAGAATGAGCTGAACCGGATCAACGAACACCTGCTGAGACAAATCAATGAATCCGGAAAAGCTTACATGTCACACACCAAAGTGAACGGAAAATTCACCATCCGGATGGTGATTGCCAATACTAATGTGGAAAAACGGCATGTGGAGGAGGCGTGGCGATTAGTTCAACGTGAAAAGCTCAAGTTGCAGAGTTTGTAAGGTGGTGGAATTACTCCATTGTGAATCAGGGTGATAAAAAAGTTGTACTACCACTATAGTGGGACTACATGTTTTCACCAACAACTAGCGAAGAAATCTTATAATGAAAGTGTACTTTTGCCCCGGATTATTATGATTTATAAATAAGATGAAGGAAGAAAAACATAAGAAAGAACGACCGTTATATAAGATTTTCACGGCTGTACCACCCAGTTATGACCTGATCAACAGGATATTTACGTTGCGGCTCGATGAAAGGTGGCGGAAAAAGGCGGCCCGGGAATGCTTTGCAGTAGATCCGTCAAGGATGATGGATTTGTGCACCGGCACGGGGGATTTGGCGGTTAGGCTGGCCAAAATGAACACCGGGAAAGAGGAAATCATAGGCTATGATTACAGCCAGCCGATGCTCGATCTAGCAAAAGTCAAAGCCCAGAAGAAAAAAGCACCGGGTATCTCTTTTATCCAGGGTGATGCGGCAGCGATGCCTTTTCCTGACGGTCATTTTGATGCGATCGGAATCGCATTTGCTTTCCGAAACCTGACCTTCAAGAATTATGATACACCAAAGTTCCTGGCGGAAATCAGCCGTGTACTGCGCCCTGGAGGAAGGTTTGTGATCATCGAAAGCAGCCAGCCGAAATGGGGATGGCTCCGTTTTTTATTCCGCATCTGGACAAAATATTTTGTCTATCCCATCGGAAGCCTGATCTCCGGCAACCGGCCGGCGTACAAGTACCTGGCATATTCCGTGGTAAATTATTATCAACCGGAAGAAATCTGTGAACTGCTAAAACCTTATGGATTCTCTGAAGTTACTTTCACCCGGCTGACAGGAGGAGTAGCGGCGTTGCATGTTGCGGTGAAAGAGTCTTGAGTCTTGAGTTTTGACTCTTGAGTT
>AMWB02069954.1_pt1 | contig 13189 bp, 15 predicted proteins | sample 200311 | NCBI WGS metagenome assembly AMWB02 (sample SAMN02737377, study PRJNA173069) | bioreactor metagenome | biome: anode biofilm in microbial fuel cells | place: USA: California | collected 2010-12-16 | reverse complement strand
AATTTAAAATTTCTATTAACTGGTAATTCAGGATCAGGTAAAACGCATTTCACTACAACCTACACCAAAGGTCCTATTCATTATTACATGTTTGACCATGGAGGTGAGAAGACAATAGAAAAAGTTGCAAAGAATCGACAAGATATAACAATTGATAATTTCTCTGATAGCTCGATTCAATTTTCTGATTTTTGGAAAACTTTTCAGGAGGACGAAAAGGCAGGATTATTCGAATGGTTGAAAGATAATTCAGGTTTGTTGGTTCTTGATTCTTTAACTAACGCTAATCAAAGAGCAATTATTGAGATTGCAAAGAAAGCTGGTGTGACTCCTAGTGGTATTGGTAAAAAGATTGATATGAAACTTGGAATGGCTCCGCCACACTGGGGTCAGTTGTTGAACTGGATGACAACTTTGATAACTGCTTTGCAAGAACTTCCATGTGCAGTAGCTGTAACTGTTCATCTTCACACCTTGATGAATAGTGATCAAGAAGTAGTTGCTCGTTATCCGGCAGTTAATGGTCAGTTTCGACAGTTGCTTGCTACTGATTTTGATGAATCGTATTTGTTGGTAACTCAAGGAACTAAACGTCAGATTTATTTTACTGAGAAATTAAGTTTTGAAGCAAAGTCAAGAGTATTCGATATGCCAAAGGTTGAAGGTATTACAATGGATCAACTAGTTGGAGCGTATCTAGCTGGTAAAACAGTTATTCAATAAAGGTGTTATTATGTCAAGAATAGCACGTTTAGTTATCTTTGATGGAACTGATGAGGCATTAGCAAAACAACTTGGAAAATCATTATCAGAAGGAGTTCATAACTTATCTGACAATATTATAATTACAGTTATAAAACTTTCTGTAGAACCAGTGTTAAATGATTTAGTTACTAGATCAATTGAAGATGATTAATTTTTGACTAATGAATGGTTCGTTAGTCTATTTCAAAAATCCTAATTAAAGGAGTTTTAATCATGGCTATTATTCCTAATCTTTCCGAAATCCCTGATAAGAAACCGGTCGAAGGTGGCGAGTACGATCTTCGTATCAGTAAGGTTAAAGAAACCAAATCGAAAAATACTGGTAGATATGGTTGTATGTTGGTAATTGATATTACTAACGAAGATAATGCAGATTCTATCTTTCATACTCTCTGGTATGGTAACTACAAAGATTATCAGGGCGATGATGATGACAAGAGCAACACCATGTGGCGAATGGTTAAAGACTTTCTTCGCGCATTGGGACTCGATCCAGATAACGAGACTGATGAATCTGATCTGATTGGATTGGAATTTACCGCTGAACTCTCGTACAATGATGGTATGAGTACTGATGATGCTGGGAATCCGATTAAGATTGGAAATCCGCGAAATGAAATCATTCGTATTGTGTAAGTGATTGTTTTAATTTAAACTTGCCGTTCATATTTGAACGAACTGTGGAATGGTTCGCGATAATATGAACGGTAAAATTTGTTTACTTATCAAAATAGGAACAAGAATGAATAAGACTGAACTTGAAAAAGAAATTCTCCAGGCAAATATTGCTTATTCTTCTGGTATTCCTTTCATGACTGATGAAGAATATGACTTGTTATGGAAATCTCTATATGATATTGATCCTAACAATCAGCTTCTTTATCATACTGCACAAAGTCACGAACCAGTCTTTGGAAAAACCTGGCATAAGTATCCAATATATGGTACTAATAAAGCATTTAACATGACTGACATGCGGCCATTTCTTACTAGATTTGGCTCATTAGATTTAATTATCGAACCAAAATATGATGGCTGTGCAGCAGTTCTTACTAAAACAAACTCTGGACTAACTCTTACTCTCGAAGGCGATGGAAGAATTGGCTCAGATATAACTAGATTGCTTCCATACATTTCGATTGATTTTGAATTACGGAATTTCCAAGCAATTGAGATTATTCTTCCTTGGAAAGACTGGAATCCAGAATATGGAAAAAATCCGAGAAATGTTGTAGCTGGCTGGTTAGCTCGTAAGCATGAAGCACCAGGTGCAATGATGGAAGCTATTCCACATAACTTTGGTCCATTTAAGAAGGCATATCGTTATTCTGGTGATCTGCTCGATATGAATAACTTCTTACTTGATGCTCATGCAGAATGGAGTAAGTTATATCCAATTGATGGAATAATGATTAAGGTTGCCGATGAAAAACAGAGATTAATTTCTGGTAATAACGGCACAACTAATAATTGGTCCATTGCTTGGAAACCGCCTATTCAGATTAAAGAAACCACAGTAATTGATATTGAATGGAATATTAGTCGCTTAGGTCGAGTTATTCCTACAGTAATTTATGAACCTATTGAATTATGTGGAACGACAAATTCAAGAGTAACTGGAAATAATGCTCAATGGATAATAGATAAAGGTATTTATATCGGTGCAACAACTACAATTGGTAAAGCCGGTGAGATTATACCTAAAATTATTGAAGTAAAAAACCCAAAAACTATTTCATTACCTACAAATTGTCCGACATGTAATTCTTTTCTCGATTATGAAGGTGTGCATCTTGTATGTAATGGAGAAAATTGTATTACAAAAAAGATAGTTTCTATTACTTATTTTTATTCTCATAAAGGAATGAAAATTGATGGTATTGGAGAAAGTACAATTGAAAAACTTTTATTAAATCCAGAATGTTATAAAGTATTAATTGATAGTCCTTGGGTTTTGCTTGATCCAGTTGCTTTTAATTTATCTGCATCAATTGCTAATACAATTGGATTATTAAATTTTACAAACATTCTGACTGAAGTAAATAATTCAAACAATACAAAAAATATGGCACACTTTATATCCGCTTTAGGATTACCACAGTTGTCATATAAAACTGCTTTGAAGTTATGTAACTTTTTAAAGTCAGGAAAATTAGAACAAAACATTTCTTTTGTAGCAAGACAATCATTTACACAAGGCGTGATATTGTATGGTCGAGCTATTGGTGAATTGAAAAATTTTTCATTTGCTAAATTACCAAGTCCGTCCAAAGCAACATATTGTATAACTGGAACACTGTCAATGTCTCGTGATGAAATGATTGAATTTTTAAATCCTTATGGATTTGAATTTTCACCTAATGTAAATCGCGAGCTTAATTATTTGATTGTTGGTGAATCGCCTGGAAAATTAAAATTTGATAAGGCAGAGAAATATAATATACCAAGAATCAGCGAATCTCAACTTATGGAAATATTAAAGGAGTATGCAAATGAGTGAATTGGATAGTCGTATAACTGCTCGAATTGATTCTGAGTTATATAATAAAATTCAGGATAACTTTCATCATGGGCAACAAACAAAATTCTTTCGTAACGTATTTAAATCTCTTGAAAAAATAATTGAAGAAGATAACTTTGATGTTATCTTAGATTATTTATATAAGAATAAACCATTGACTTTACCTGGTGTTGGAGAAGATTAATGAAATTAAATGAATATCAAGAAGCTGCTAGAAAGACTGCAAATTATCGTATAGATGATATTATAATTTATCCTGCTCTTGGACTTGCTAGTGAAGCTGGAGAGGTTGCTGGTAAAGTAAAGAAAGTTCTTCGTGATTTTAATGGAAACTTTAATAGTCAAAAACATAAAATCGCTGATGAACTTGGTGATGTTTTGTGGTACGTTGCTGTACTTGCAGAAGATATTGGTTATACATTAGAAGAAATAGCTCAAATGAATATTGATAAACTTGCATCAAGACAAGAACGAAATCAGATTCATGGATCAGGAGATGAGAGGTAAATACAATGTCTTTAATGGAAAGAATTGATTGTATATCATTCTCTGAAATGTCTTATCCAGAGCAACTTTCATTAATTAATAAAGTTCGCACGATTAGAAGTTCCGCTCTAGCTGCTGCTCAAGTAGCTTCTGGAAGGATAACAAAATCTGCTATGAGAAATATTGAAAAGAATAAAAAAGATGGTAAACGTAAAATGATAAAAGATCCAACGAAAGCTGCTAAAGCTGCGTTGAGTAAGTTGTCACCTGAACAAATTGCTTTGATCGCTGCGAAGCTACAAAATAATTAATCAATTGCGAGTATGGTGAAATAGGTAGACACACGAGACTTAAAATCTCGCGAACATTTGTTCATATCGGTTCGACTCCGATTACTCGCACCAAACAATTTTAGGAATTTATATATGAAATGTTTTTATCATAGCGCTGATTTAGATGGTCATTGTTCTGGAGCAATTGTTAAGCTTAAATATCCAGATTGTGAAATGATTGGTATTAATTATGGTGATATTATAGATATAAATAATATTTGTCAAGATGAAGAAGTTTATATGGTTGATTTTTGCCTTCAACCATTTGAAGGAATGATTGAATTAAATAAAAAAGCAAAACTTCATTGGATTGATCATCATGCAAAAGGTTCAATAGATGAAGCCTCTCAGAGAGTATTTCTAGCTTCTGGTGGACAGTTACTTGAAGTAGGTAAAGCTGGATGTGAATTGACTTGGCAATATTTGTTTCCTGAAAAAGATATTCCAAAATGTATTTTTTTACTTGGTAGATATGATGTATGGGATCATAAAGCAGATATTAATATTCTTCCATTTCAATATGGAATGAGAAATAATTCTGATACAAGACCAACTAATATTATTTTATGGCAGAAATTATTTCAAAGTAGTTTCGAAGTACATGAAATTATAAAAATAGGTAAAATAATTCTTGATTATGAAATGAATCAAAACATAAAATTTTGTAAAGCTTATGCATTTGAAACTACTTTTAATGGTATGAAAGCTATATGCGCTAATAAAGGATTTACTAATTCAAAACTATTTGATTCAATATATAATCCATCAATTCATCATCTTATGATAACATTTTGTAGAAAGAAACTTCCATCAAAAGTATGGACTGTTTCTTTATATTCAACAAGAAGTGATATTGATTGCGGAGAAATTGCAAAAAATTATGGTGGTGGTGGGCATAAAGGAGCAGCTGGATTTCAATGTTCAGAAATTCCATTTGAAATTTAATTATTAAGGATTCAAAAATGCATCTTTTTCAAATAGAAAATCGTAAAGTATCTGATATTATCATCAAAGATCGTACTCGCGTAGATCCAGGTGATATTAAATCATTGGCTGATAATATTAATCAAATCGGTCAACTTCATCCAGTTCTTATCAATGCAGAAAATGTATTGATTGATGGTTTCCGTCGATTGTCAGCCCTCAAACTTTTAAAACGAGACTCAGTAGAAGTTCGAGTTGTTGAAGGTATCTCTCATGACGATCATTATTTGATAGAACTTTTATCAAATATGGATCGAAAAGAATTCCTTTGGCATGAAGAAATTGATCTTAAATATAAACTTCATATTTACTGGCAAAAAGCTGCGGCAAAAAACAATCTTGGTAAGTGGGGATATCGAGAGACTGCTAAAAGATTAAATTGCAGTATCGGTGGACTGTCTACTGATCTTGCCTTTGCCGAAGCATTGAAAGTGTTTCCTGAATTAAAAGAACAATCTACTAAGAGTCGAGCAAGAGAATTATATAAACAACTCGGTGATCAGGCTAAAGCTATTCAACGAATGGAAGCTTTTAGTCAAGAAGAAAAAGATCGTTTGGCAGAACTTCAAAAAGGTGTTATAGAAATTCCAAAGCAAAAAGTTCTTCAAGCACAACCAACTGTTAAAGATCAACCAGACATTAAACTTGAAAAAGCTCGTGAACTGGTTGAAAATATTGAAGAAGCTTTTGAAGATGACGAGGAAAATAATGATATTGAAGAGTCTAGTAATGTTAAAGTTTCAAAATATGCAAACATTCAAGTAATTTATGTATCTGAAAATTATAAGACATTCTTAGATAAAATTCCAGATAACTCTGTGGGAATGGTAGAACTTGATCCGCCTTACGCAATTGAGTTCAATGAAAATTATGGCAAGACTTCAAAGATTCAAAGCAAGGCAGAAGACTGGGATGAGAAAGAATTGTATGAATTTTACTTTAATTATCTTCCGTTAATTTATCAAAAGATGCTTGATGCCAGTTGGGTATTATGCTGGACTGGCAAAGAACATTTTGTTGAAATCTCAAAAATTGCTGCTAGTATTGGATTTATTGTACAATCACCTGGTGCATGGATGAAAACTGGTGGAAGTACCAATCAACCAAAACGTAACCTCATTAGTAATTGGGAAATGTATTTGTTATTTCGCAAAGGTGATGCACAATTCAATACTAATAGCTTGCATTCAGCTATAAAAATTGATAATGTAAGTGCTAGTGAGAAGATCCACCAATGGGAAAAACCAATTGAACTTTATGATCATTTCTTAGATGCATTATGTAAACCTGGTTCGATATTTTTATCTCCATTTGCAGGTTCAGGTAATTGCTTGATTAGTGCTGCAAAACATATGATGACTCCAATTGGTTGTGATAAACTACAAAAGTATATTCCACAATTTTATCAGCGTCTTTATAATTATACTGGAATAACTGCTAGTGTGGAATCAGCATGACAAAGAAAAAAGAATTATTAAGTTATTGGGATTGTACACATTGTGGATATACAAATAATCCACAAAAACGTCTTTGTGAAAACTGTAAAACAGCAAAGAAAATATGGCAAATGACAAAACGTACTAGAAGAAAGTATTATTAATTTAATGGTTATTGGCTATGACAAAATATGAATCAGGTCAAATAATGGCAGACAAACCAAAAGAAGATCAGAAATTTTGTTGTGTTCATCGTAACATAACTCCTCTTGAAATTGGTTTTGCTTCTAAGACATATCCAAATGGTTATAAAAATGAGCCTAATTATAACTTTGCTACAAACATAATCAGTGCAAATATAATTAGAGTTAGGAGTTATTTATGTCTTGATTGCAAGCAAGAGATAAAAGCACCAGAACCAGGTACACTTAAAAAGGATCGGCTATAAAATGATTATACCTAAAATTGATTCTACTCCATCAAAACAGAAAGAAGGTTCTTTCGATGTTCTGGCAGTAGATTGTCCTCCAACTGATAATATCAAAACTACATTGATTGCAATGGTTGGAGAAGCTCCAGGAGAAATAGAAGTATTAAAATCAGAGCCTTTTACCGGACCAACTGGAAGTCAGCTTAATCGTATTTGTGCTGCAATCAGACTGGCAAGGTATCAAATTTATTTGACCAATGCTTGTAAGGCGAAACTTCCGAATAATAATACAAACGTACTCTGGACTGATAAAGGATTTCGCCATCCAGACTTTCATAAACTCCAACAAAACCTCATTGACGAGTTAGCAGAATTTCAAGGTAAAGTAATATTGTTACTTGGAGCAACTGCTATGCGTCTCCTCATTGATGAACCACGCTTTGATTCAATCACAAAGTATCGTGGTTCATTCTATCACGCTGAACAATTTCCACATTTAAAAGAAAAGCTATCCGGTAAGATTATCGGATTGTCTTATCATCCATCTTTTACAATGTATGCTGGTAGTCCAGTTCATTTCTATACTATGATTGCTGACTTTACTAAAGCAATGAAACTTATAGATGATCCTGAACTTATGGCTGATAATACATTGATAAAGATTAAGCCATATTTTGAAGAGATAATTCAGTTCTATGCCTTAATTAAAACAAAAGAACATGTTGCTTTTGATATAGAAGCTACACCAGAGTTCATAACTTGTTTTTCACTCGCTGTTTATGATGATAATAAGATTAAAAGTATGTCTGTTCCTTTGATGAATAATCAAGGTTCTTATTGGACTCCAGAAGAAGAAGTTAAAATATGGATCGGTCTATCAGAGATATTAGAGTCCAATAATATTCGAAAGATTCTTCAAAATGGAATGTTTGACTTGATGTTTATTCTACGAACTATGAACATCAAAACAGATAACTTCTATTTCGATACAATGCTTGCTCAGCATATTTGTTATACTGATCTTCCAAAAGGACTAGATTATTTAACTTCCACTTATACATACTATCCATATTATAAGGATGAAGGAAAACAATCACATCTTAAAGTAATTAAAGATTGGAATCAATATTGGACGTATAATGCTAAAGATGCAGCATACTTATTGCCAATTTCAGAAGCATTGTTGAAAGAACTCGAAGAGTTTGATGCGCTTGATGATATTCAATACAATATGGATTTGCATAAACCATTAATGGAAATGGAGTTTAATGGTATATTGACTGATCCAAAAGGCATTGAAGAAAAGAAGAAAGAATATGAAGAAGAGTTACTTAAGTTACAAAAAGAATTAGATGAAATTGCTGGAAAAGAATTAAATATTTCATCCAGTAAACAGATGATTGCTTATTTTTATGGTATATGTATGATTAAACCATACGTAAATCGTAAGACTGGCAATGTTTCTTGTGATGCTGTAGCACTTCATCGAATAGCTAAGAAGGGAGTTAAAGGATCTAAAGAAGCAAAGATTATTATTAAGATGCGAGAAATTCAAAAACTCGTATCAACATATTTCAACGTATCAGTAGATGCTGATAATAGACTTCGATGCAGCCATAAAATTGCTGGTACTGTTTCAGGTAGAATTTCAACAGAAAAGACATTTTTTGGAACTGGAACAAATTTACAGAATCAACCGTACATCTTTAAATATTTTCTCATCGCTGATCCAGATAGTATTTTACTTGAGTTTGACTTAGCAAAAGCTGAGGCTCATGTTGTTGCATATCTATCACAAGATATTAACATGATCGAGTCTTTTGTTTCTGGTATTGATGTACATTCATTTAATGCTAGTAAAATTTTCAATGTTTCAATTGAGGAAGTTATTAAAGAAGCAAAAGAAAAGAAGATGGATCAAAAACTTACCATGAGATATATGGGTAAGAAGGTCGTCCATGCAAGCAACTATGCAATGGGTGGCCAGACATTTTCAGACAATCTTGCAAAGGAGGAAATTTTCAAATCAACTGCGGAATGTCAATTGTTACTCAATAGTTATTCTGATAGATTTCCTGGCTTGCGTAGATGGCATAGATCAATTGAAGAAGAAGTTCAATCAACTAGAACTCTTTATAACTTATTTGGACGGCCAAAAAGATTTCTTGGCGAAATGAATGCAGCACTTTTCCGAAACGCTTATAGTTATAAACCTCAATCAACAGTAGCGGAATTATTGAATCGTGGATTGATTAAGATGGCTAATGATTCACGACTTGGAAAGAATGGCTTTAACATTAAAATGCTTACTACTGTTCATGACTCTGGATTAATTCAAATTCATAAATCACAATATAAGAACTTGTTGCAAATATTATTAATTATTAAAGATCATTTAACTCATACATTTACTTATAAAGGAAAAAGTTTTACTATCGGACTTGATGCAAAGATAGGAACTCAATGGGCTGGCAATACAGCTGAAATCAGCAAATTTACGCAAGAAGAAATCAATAAAGCATTGAAGAAAATTGGGGTAGAACTATGAATATATTAATAGGATGTGAAGAATCTCAGATAATTTGTAATGCTTTTAGAAATGCTGGATATAATGCTTATAGTAATGATTTAAAACCTACAAGAGGAAATCCATTATATCATTTTCAAGAAGATGTCTTTATTTCTATTAAAAGAAGATATTGGGATTTAATTATACTTCATCCAGATTGTACTGCATTAGCTCTATCAGGAAATAGATGGTATGGAAAAGGAATGATATATCATGATAAGAGGGAAAAGGCAATTAATTGGACTTTATCTTTGTGGAATGAGGCTAAAAAATACTCTAATTGTGTGGCTTTAGAAAATCCAGCAAGTGTAATATTTAAATATTTACCTAGAGTACAATATATTCAGCCATGGCAATTTGGGCATGGAGAACAAAAGAAAACTGGATTTGCATTACATAATTTACCAAGATTAATAGCTACTGATATAGTATCAGGAAGAGAAGAACGTATTTGGAAAATGCCTCCAGGACCAAATAGAAAAAGAGATAGAAGTGTTACTTATGTAGGAATTGCAAATGCTATAGTAGATCAGTGGGGAGCCCACATAAAGAATCAATTAAAAGGATTTACTAATGTCACGCCAATTATCTGATTGGTTAGAATATTACATGAAATATACTCAGAGGACGGAACCACCAGAACTTTACCATTTATGGAGCGGACTAACTGCAATTAGTTCAGCATTACGCCGTAAATGTTATTGCAATTGGGGAGCATTAAGAGGATTTGTATATCCAAATATGTTTGTATCATTAGTTGGCCCTCCTGGTGGTAGAAAAGGAACTGCTATGAAAATAGCAAAATCATTTGTTCAAGAATTAGATATTACTTTAGGTGCTGATTCGTTAGGTTCCACTCAAGCATTGTATAAAGAAATTATTGATAGTGAAGATTCATATGTCGATCATAAAGGTTTAACACGCAAACATAAGAGTGTGTCAATATGGGCGGAAGAATTTCAAGTATTTTTATCTGATAGAGATCAAATGCTTATCCCATCATTGACTGATCTTTTTGATTGTGCTGATATTTGGAAGTACAAAACACTATCAAGAAAAACTGAAGATATATCTAATTGTTGGATCACAATTATTGGGGCAATCACGCCATCATTGTTGCAATCAAAGTTATCTCAAGATGCTGTTGGAGGCGGCTTAATATCACGAATCATCTTTGTAGTAGGGCATGGTCCGAAACAACGAAAAGCTCTACAGTTTTTAACCGAAGAAGAGGAGGATATAAAAACTAAACTAACAAATGACTTACAAGAAATCGCTAATCTTTCTGGACAATTCACTCTTGATAAAAGTTTTCTCAAGGCTTATGTTCGTTGGTATGAACAAGAATATGATGAAACTGGTGTACCATCAGATAGATTCTTAGGATATAATCACAGGAGGCCATTACATTTAAACAAGGTATGTATGTTAGTTGCGGCATCTGAATCGAATGATATGGTATTGACGGATAAACATTTTGAAAAAGCATTAGCAATAATGCAACTTACTGAAAGTGAAATGCCAAACGCTTTTTATGGTTTGGGGCTTTCTAGTCAAGCAAATGTTTATGCAAAAATTCTATCATTTATTGAAGAACATGAATCATTTGATTGGACTGAACTTTGTCGTACATTTCATTTAGATGTGGACAATATTTCGCAACTTCGTGGATATTTGGAAATGGCAGAACAATCAGGTATTATCAAATGTGAAGCATCGGCAACATCGTCAAGATACAAATGCATTTCTACAAAACCATCACTTCGTGATCCAGATTTCTTAAATAAAACGGTATTTAGATTAATGGATCGTAATATTATAAATACTTGAAAGGAGCAATAATGAACAAAGAAACAAAAATTCTTTTCTTCGATACTGAAACTTCTGACTTTATTAAAAAAGACTTACCTGCGAATGATCCAAAACAAGCATGGACTGTACAAATCGGAGCATTGCTTGCAACTGCGGAAGAAACTATAGATTCTATGAATACAATCATTCAAGCAAATGGACGCTCAATTAATCCATACGCTGAAGAAGTTCATAAAATTTCTGTACTTCGAGCTGATGAAGAAGGCATTCCAGAACTAGAAGCAGCAGAAAAGTTTGGTTTGCTTCTTCGACAAGCAGAATTAATTGTTTGTCATAACTTTGATTTCGATTGGAAATATGCTTTACATCTTCTTGAAAGAAACATTGATTCATTATCTGATGAAGCTCGATCAGCTTTTTATCTTGACTTACCGAGTCAATGCACAATGAAGGATAAAAGAATTGTTAAATTTTGCGGATTGAAAAATGCTCGTGGTGCTGCGAAATGGCCGAAACTAATTGAACTTCATGAGATTTTATTTGAACGTGGTTTTGATGGAGCACATGATGCATTCGCTGATATTACGGCTACAAAAGATTGCTTTTTTGAACTTGTCAATAGAGAAGTTATTACAATAGAATTATAATAATGATTAAATATTATATAGTTCCTGGATATATTAAAAGTAAAAATGATGGAGATATTCATTATATTAATCAGTATATGTTAATGAAATTATATAATGTAAATTTTAAAGAATGTTTAGTTTTATTTGAAGATAATCCAGTTCATATTAAATTAATTAAAAATGTAGATAAGACTAAAATAAAAATACTAAAACCAAAATATAATGGAGATTATCTAATGAGCGAAAATGGAACTATTCGTGGAGATGATTGGTTAATATTTTCTGAAAAAGTATATAATCATATTGAGCTTTATACTGTTCCTCAGTATGGTGATAAAGGAGAAGATCAATGTACAGAATTTACCATCCAAGACTTTCAAACTCAAATTAAAAAATATGTCAACCGCATGGGAAAAAATTCTCGTCCTGGACAAGATAAATTAGACTTACTTAAAATCTGTCATTATGCACAAATGTTGCATGATTTAATTGAAGAATAAAACTTTTTAATTTAGGTAGCATGGAGAACCTTCAAATAACAAATAGAGAATTTCTCCATGCTATCTTTGGAGAACATTTCATCTGGGTACATGTAACTGATTTCTTTCATGATCCATCAGCTGATTTTAGTTTAGAAAGTAAACGTGCATGGAAAGGTAATTACTTTGTTAATTCAGAATTACACCAATATGCTAATCAATATTTTTGTATTAGTCTTTTCAAAGAATTATTAGATCAACATCCACGAAGACGTAAAGAATTATTCGATGCTGCTTATTGTTTTGTTATCGACGATGTTGGTGAAAAGATAGATATTAATTTAATGATTGGAATGCCAACTCCATCTTGGATTTTATCAACATCTCCTGGAAGTCAACAATGGGGATACATATTAAATACTCCTTGTACCAATCGAGAAAAAGTTGAAAAGTTATTGAAAGGTTTAGTATTGAAGTTTTGTCCGAATGGTGTTGATTCTGGAATGTTGGGAGTGACTAGATATGTTAGACTTCCAGAGGGATACAATACTAAAAAAAGTAAAATAAAACTTAATCAAAATAAAATATATAAATGTAAATTACTTCTCTGGGAATCAAATAATAAATATGATATAGATCAATATGCTGATGCATTCGATATTGATTTAACAAAAATAATTTATGAAAAAATATATAACGATTGCGAAGGATATAATGAAAGTTTCTTTATGAATCATCCGATATGG
>AMWB02023009.1_pt1 | contig 13195 bp, 16 predicted proteins | sample 200311 | NCBI WGS metagenome assembly AMWB02 (sample SAMN02737377, study PRJNA173069) | bioreactor metagenome | biome: anode biofilm in microbial fuel cells | place: USA: California | collected 2010-12-16 | reverse complement strand
GGCAGCATCATCTGGCGACTACAGCAAGGCAGAATGTTCGGGGAAGAATAGCGGATGCTCTGCACTTGGTTATCGCGCAGCCGTTAAGGGAGAATCTGGTAACCTTCTAATGGCTTCAGAATATAACAAAGACGGTGTGCTTATCGGCGGAAAAGCCGATCTTGTAGACGGTAAAATTCTAAAACCGAATTGCTGGTATATTGTTGAAAATAGCGAGTGGGTCGAAGTAGACTATACCGACGGTATTTTTTCCTATGTATTGTCGAACAAGAAAGGTGTAAAAAAAGTCAAGACGGAAGCAGGAAAAATTTTATACATCGTTAGTGATGAACAAGGAAATTCAGCACACGGCGACACGATAGAAGAAGCGCGAAAAGATTTGATTTACAAAGTCGTCGCTAAATCGGATGTTGAAATACCCAAGGAAGCCACCGGAAAAGAATGGATCGGTATTTATCGCGCTGTCACGGGTGCTTGTGCTGCTGGCGTTAGGGACTTTGTGGAGAAAACAGGAAAGAGCCTTGACGACACTTACACGGCGGAGGAAATAGCGAAACTTGTTAAAGGTCACTTCGGCGCAGAAAAGTTTGCTGAAAGGCTAAAATAGCTTCCCTTGGTCGGGAAGGCCGGAGGGGAGAAATCCTCTCCGGTTTACTAAGCAACACTAACCCCACGAGGATGATATGGGAGAGATTGCAGACATGATGTTGGAAGGTGACTTATGCGCCCAGTGCGGTGTCGCTATACACTTAGAAGATACTCCGGGTTATCCTGTGTACTGTTCGGTACAATGCGCTAAAGATGCTGGAATACCAAAAAAGGACTGGCATTCATGTGTCGAGCAATATCTACAAGATCAACCATAACCCCAGAGAATAGACATGGTAGCGATAAACTTCAGGAAAGAGTTTGCGGAAAAGGTAAGATCAGGCAAAAAGCGCCAGACGATCCGTGAAAAATGTCGTGCTTTCTCCGGATGTAAATTGCAGCTTTATTATGGACAGCGCACCAAACTATGCAGAAAACTCAAGGATGCAGTTTGCAAATCTGTTTGCTCAATCACTATTACGTCGCTTCACATTTATACGTCTAGGGACGGCTATATAACTAACGAAGATTCTTTTGCTAGAAAGGATGGGTTCAAAGATTTCCCTGAAATGTGGAAGTTTTTTGAGCCTAGAGCAAAAGATGATGGGGCCTTCCACGGATGGCTTATTGAATGGTAACATACTAACCCCTCCTGTTTATCCGCTGTTCGAGCGGCAAGGTTAATCCTGAATCGTGAGCGACTTCCGTTGCAACGCGCGCCTTGTGCTGCATTTGCAGTGCCGCTTCTGAAAAGCTGATGTAGCCTTTCTGGTTTTCTATTATGATCTCGACGGCACGGATCAGCGACGCGATAACAGCCGAGTCCGTGAGAGCGATCAAACGCTCAAGGAGTTCGGCTTGCGCGCTCACAGGATCCCCTTTCGTATGAAACGAAGATATTCGTGCTGGACGATAACCGTCTCGGAATCAAACACGCAAACGCACGTCACGAACTTATCGCCGGCGCGCTCCACTTTCAGGTCCACGATCTGGCCTTCGATTTGCTTCTGGTCATAGACGCGCACGACGATGTTGCCGGGCTCGTGGCCGGGATTCATGAAAAGAAAGTGCTTTATGGCGCAGTAATTTTTGTAATCAAAGGTCATGGCAATACCCTTTCATGTAGGCTCGGTCCTGCGGCGACATTCTTTCGCAGCGCGCGGCGCGTATGCCGTCGTTGAAATCCTGCTCGCGCACGGCGGCGTCAAGCACGAAGCACATGGCGCCATAGATGGCCGCAAGCCCGATCAGCATAAGGAAAAATCCGTTTGCTATGTCATTCATGCGTGTCATGATGCCCTCATAGGATGATTGAAAAAGAGTTCGTTCGACTGCCAAGCACGGGGCTTGCCGTCCGGATAGCGCGCAATAGAATCGCCGATCTTCGTAAAGAAAACGTGACCGGCCTTTTCCTCGACGAGGAAGCCGAATTTTTCGATGTCCGTTGCGTGGCTGATGTCAAGGCCAGGGAAGTGCGCGAGCCTGTGGTCCAGATAATGCGCCTTTCCATCTATGACCTGCGCTACTAACGACGGCGAAGGCCGGTCGGTTTCGTTCACGATGACATATTTCGGTGCGGGGATTTTCTTCGAGCGGTTCGGATGATTAACCATATTTGAATCTCCATGCCCCTGAACCGCCCGAGGCGCGGCGTCGTTTTAATGAACACAACATTGACACAACATCTTTCCCGTGTCAATATGCTTTTTCAAAAAATCTTTGGGGTTGAAAATTATGGGCAAAAGCAGCGACTTCGCGCGCAAGCCACGCGATTATTACCCGACGATTTTTTATGCTTGACGCGCGCCTCGACTTAGGCAATCATTCGCCCAAGCAAACTTACTGAAAAGCGGGTTGTGCGGCTGATCCCCGCCTGACCCTGCTCCTCGAAAGGGGGTCAACCCGTTTTCAGTATCAACTTTCGAGGAGCAAATGGCTGAAATATCAAACAATTTTGAAGCCTTTTGGAAAATCTACCCCAAAAAAGCGGAAAAAATCTACGCGCTTCAATGCTTTAACAAGGCTTTGAAGTTTGCAACTGCTGAAGAAATCATCGCTGGCGCAACGCGCTACGCCCATGACTGCCTTTCAACGGCACGCCCGCGCGAATACATCAAAAACCCCTCGACATGGCTCAATAAAGGCTGCTGGGACGACGAATACACCGTACCCGAGCCCGAAGTCGTGTCCCCAGAGGAATCGCGCCGTAAGGCCCGCCTGAAGGGCTTTTATGAGCGCGGATTATGGAATGAAGAATGGGGGCCAAGACCGCCAGAAAACAGCGACGAAAGGAAGGTCATAAAATTTCAAGCGTGACGGCTTTAACGTCTATTGCGCGGCCTTTCTTGGGTCAACCGTCTTTGCCGCGCGAAACAGCCCAGATAAGAACGAACAAAGGGCAACGGCAGGGAGCGAAAAGAGGTCGGCCGGTTCGGAGATAGCGGACGTTCTTAAACACCTCAAAACCATTGCGGCGCCGCTGCCAAAATGGTCCAAACGCGACGGGCTGGCTCCAGCTAGGCTTGATCGCTTATGGCAAAGCTCAAGGCTCTTCACCGAGCCCTGGGGGAACTTTGCCATTTGCTCGGGGCTTTCCAACAAGGCTTGATAAATATCAATTTTTAAGTTACTGTTCTTTATAGGTTATTTCTTAAACTGCTTATTTTTTGCCGCGATTTTAACGCAATTTCGGACGGTCCTTAACCATTTCAAAATTACCTCGCTGTATTTGTTGAAAAACCCGCGCGATTGTGTCATTCTACGGGCGGTTTAAACAACATCAACCGCGGGGGAAAATCATGAAGATGCGGAACACGTTGCTTTTATCGGCGTTTTTGGCGCTTTTTGCGTTTTCCGTCCATGCGGACGATAGGCTCAAGCCTTATCAATCTGTCAACGAGTTCACCACGCTTTCTGCGTCCAGCGCGGCGTCAGGAGATTATTCTCTCGTATACGACGCCAGCGCCAATGACTGGAAAAAAGTTGACGCTCGCGCATCTCTCACGGCTTTTAACGGAACGGTCGGCGCGACAACGCCAAGCACCGGCGCCTTCACAACGCTCACGACGACGAGCACGATTGGATCCGCCGGGAACGTGACGCTGGACGACGGATCTGGCGCGTCTCCGAGCCTTACTCTCACTGACGGGACCGACGAAACGGCTGTGTTTTCCAAAGCAGACAGCGGATTTTTGTCTGTCACGACGTTAGCGGCTGACGGCCTAAGTGTGTTAACCGGTAATCTTAAAGTTGGCAATGGAACGCCCGGAACGGCCCAGGATGGCGAGGACGCCTACGTCGAGGGAGTATTTGAGGTTGACGGCACGGCGCGTTTCGACGGCGCGGTTAACGTCAATGGGGCGCTGACCGCACCGTTTGAGGACGTAACTGCGACAAACGTGCTTACAAGCGCGGAGTGCGGAAAAACAATGACGCTGAATAGCGCAACCGAGTTCGTCTCAACTCTGCCCGCTCCTGTAGCTGGTTGCAGATTTAAGTTTATCGTCAAGGCCGCGCCCGCAAGCGCTTCTTACACTATCGTCACGAACGCAAGTTCGAACATCATCATCGGCGGGATCAACGAGCTTGAAGTCGATACCGGTGACGACGGCCCCTACGACACAAACGCCGATACGATAACGTTCTATGACGGAGTGGCCGCTGTAGGAGATTGGGTAGAGGTAATCAGCGATGGCACATCTTGGTATCTGACGGGCCAGTCAAATCTTGACGGCGGAATCACGCTCGCAACTGCTTCGTAGGAGGAGATATGAAGAAGATTTTTCTTGCCTTGGCCGGTGCGCTGATTTGCATTCCGGCCTTGGCGAACGAGCACGTGGCCGTAAACATCACCACGGCTGCGCCGACAAAAGCGATATGCACGGTCGGCGCCCCTGGGTACGTGAAAGTTATCGCAACGGGAACGTGGGGATCAGGAACGCTCACGCTCTACGAGACGACAGATAACGGGACGACGAAAATAGGCATCAACGATCTCACTGGCGTTGCGACGACGCTAACAGCAGACGGAGCTACGAACGACATATCAGTCTTTACGGCTGTTAACAAAGGAAAGACAAAGAAAATCTGGGGTGTTCTTTCAGGATCAACGGGCGCAACGCTTTCCGTTTACTGCCAAGACTCGAAAGGCTAAAAATGAAAAAAACACTTCTTTTTTCTGCGCTGATAGCAATCTTCGCAGCTTCTTATGCACATGCTTATGAGAAAAAAATAAGCATGAATAAAGACGAGTATTCTTTGGCTTATAACAATATTAATTGCGATGGAATGGAATTAAACGATGTAGCGGCAACGGCTGGAAGCAACGTCGCTGATTCCACGGGATACGAGTTCACCAATTCCGATGTGGGTAAAAAAATATCCGTGATGGGGGCCGGAGTATTATTCGGGGCCGGAACAGCGGCAGAACAATACCTAGCATGGAACAGCACGATACAGTCTGTGTCGTCAGGTAACGCCGTTTTGTCGTCCAACGCTACGACGACAGTTAGCAATGCGCGTGCGGTTTTCGGTACAGATTTTGCGGGTGCAATAAACGCGTTATCAACAAAAGTTTACAACTCTGGTGGGGGCACTATAATTTTATCACCAAAAACATGCGTCGTAGGGTCGTCTATCACTGCTTTAAGTAATGTCTCGTATAAAGGCGCGCACAGAGATAAGAGCGTTTTATTTTGGTCGTCAGCAACGCCGATGACGACAGCGGTGTTTTCTGGTCTTTCTGCTAGCAATGAAAATCCATATAAAGGCATTTCGTTTGAAAACTTTACGATTGACGCTTACGCGGCGGTCCAAAGCTCCTATAGTGTTGGTGGGAAAGGTATCTATATCCAGTATATGGATCGCCCCGTCATATCGGGCATGAGGATATACGGAACCCCGGCGACGGCGATAGGCACAGATTATTTACGCGCCGGAGTCGTAAAAGATAATTACGTCGTGGAAGGCGGCAGGCTTAACGACGGAACATCTTTGGGCGGATCATGTATCGGCATCGCCGTCGCGGGGCCCAACTCAATTCAGGAGCCAATAGAAGGCGTGGTTATTCACGGGAATTACGTTAAAAATTGTGGAAGGTTCGGAATATTTTTAGAAGGCTATAACAACGCGGCGCAACAGGACTTTATCACGAATAACGGGGTCATTCTTGCGAGCAACAAAGGCAGCGGCATCGCCATAAGCGGCAGCGCCAACGCTATGGTTTCGTCTAACAACGTTTTATCGCCGACAAACACATCGCCGTCAGGACAGGGGCGAGGCATAGCGATTACGAACGGATCGTATTCATCGCCGTTCCCGGGAAAGTACGCAACAATCGCAAACAACGTGATTAGGGGAACGAGGGAGGGTATTGTTATCGACTACTCTGTCAAGACTCCGGGGACAGCCTTCGACATGCACACGATAACTGGCAATAAAATAATTTCTCCCGTGAGTTATGGGATTTATGCCATCTCCGGATCGGCATACGAGATTACTAATTTGATTTTATCAAACAATAGTTTTTATAAAACAGGCGGGAACGCAATACGGTTTGAAGGTTCCGGCGGGTTCAAAAACGTTTTATTAACAAAAAACACAATGTACGACGTCGCCTCGTCTGGCATAGCTGTGCTGTCAGGGTTAACAGACTCCATGATTGACGGCAACATACTTACAGATGGGCTTACGTATACCCTTACGAACGGCATCTATTTCTACTCCGCGACCGGGGTTGGGTCGAACGTGAGCATCAGAAACAATCACTTCAACTCTGTAACAAACCCCATAAACACAGGGAGCGGCGGAAGCTGGACAGGGGTTGCAACGAACAACACGGGCTATAATCCTGTTGGCGCAAGCGCCGTGTCACCCGGCGCGAGTCCGTGGACGTATACGGCTGGCAAGTCGCCAGAAACGCTATACATATATGGTGGGACGGTCTCTGGAATTACGATAGGCGGAGTCACTGTTGCGTCGGCCTCTCCAGCTGCGATTGATCTCCCACAAAACACGGCGGCGATTATAACCTATTCGGCCACGCCCAGCGCGAGTAAATACATAAAATGATCGACACGCCTCAACAAAAGCTTGCTTTTGATATGACTGTGAAGGAAATTGTTGACAGAAAAGAGGAAGACGCTAGGAAAAAGCTTAAACGATTGCTCAAATGCGACGAGGGGACTTGCGGCTATCCGATCAATTCGAGAGACGCAACGATCCTCGCGTCTTACAAAAGAAACCTGAATTCGGTTTTAAGGGCCGCGCCGACGTGAAAAATGGCTGAAACGACAAACAGAATTTCCGCAGGAAACAATCAAGCCTATGAGGCTCGCGCTATCATCGCGCGCCTTGTCATTGTCGGAAACACGCTGCGAGGCCCGATTGTCACGCCCATCTACAAGTTTTTGACGCTTTACCAAGGGGAGGGCCGGCCAGCGATCCCCGTCGAGTTCATCGGCCCGGCGCCTGTTGACGACGACGGAAACGGAAATCGTTTCCTGAAGCTCGAAGCCCTGAAAGAAGGTGATTTCGTCGTCGATCCCGGCCTTGTTTATCGCAAGTGTTTGTGGTTCGATGCGCTCACGGCGGCGCACCTCAAGGCGTTCGCGACGTTTAAACCCAAAGAACTGACCGTGCCCGAGCGATCAGATTTTCCCTCTTTCAACCTCGGGACGCTTGACACCACGAAGGATCAAGTCACAAAGCAATAACCAGTAACCGAAGAAAGGAGTAGGTGAAGATGGAAAACCAAACAATGCCAAAAGAGCCTTATTTCATCCCAATGAATAGGCCCTATTTGACCGAGGAAGAGCTTAGCCGCGAGGTGCAGCTTTGCCGTATCAAAGTCTGGGGAAAATACACATGCCGCGGCGATCATCGCAAAGAAGTCATCGAAAAGGACTTCGATGCGCAGATCATCTTGCCCGTTGGCTTCAACAAAGGCCATGTGAAGCTGGTCATCAATCAGCACATCAAAACGATCCTTCACGGGATCCGGGCGCGATTCTTTGACTTCGACGAACTTGCCGCACCCGAGCCCGTCACGGGCACGAAACAGGTGCGCGATTTCATGTCGGATCGCGGCTTGCGCGAGAACGAACGGGCCAAGCGCGCCTATGAAAAGGCGCTCGCGGATCGAAAGTCCGAGGAAGAAGCAACGCGGGATGGGCGCCCGCCGCACTTCAGCGACACAACGCAGTACGGTCCCGACGGCCTTCCGAAGTTCAGCGATAGGCTTTATGTCGCGTGACGGACGAAGCGCCCGCCGCGCTTGTCCCTCCCGACGAGATTAAAAACGCGCCCAATATCTTAGGAGGGAAGGACAAGCGCAAGCCGAACCGTCATTTGCGCCCGGACATTCCAGACGGAAGCGTGACGGCACATTCTGCCGCTGAAATGATGCGACTGATGGGCTTTGATCCGACGAGTCACATGACGCCGTTGCAATTTCTTGTGGCCGTTATCAATGACCGTACCGATCTTGTTTACAAAAACGAATCTAAGCGCAACATGATCGAGCTTAAAGGCGGCATCGGCATAAGCTATCGCGTGCTTGCCGCGCAGACGGCCGTGAAGTACATGCACCAGGAAATGCCGAAGCTTCAGGTCAATATCAACCCGGAAGGAAAGTTTGCCGACGCGCTTTCAAAATCCTTGGCGCGGGCCGAGCAGCGCGTCTATGACCGAGCGGCCATCATTGACGAGGCCGGGCGCTTTGTCGTCGAGGTGCCTCTTGGCGAAGCGAATTACCCGCCTGTTTTCAAGGAAGGCGCGGAAGATTTTCCCGGATCAGAATCTTTAAACGGAACGAATGCGGAAGGAGACACAAATTACAACCCCGATAATCCAGGCTGACGTCGGCGAGATCATGGCTAAGTTCGAGAACGATCCGCTTGGATTCGTTCTTTGGGCCTTCCCGTGGCAGGAACCGCGCACGCAACTTGCCTTTGATTTTCCAGACAGGTGGCAAATCGCGGTCCTTGAAGATCTCGGCAAGGCGCTCGTCATAAATGCCAACCGTCCGAAGGACCAGCGCGTGCCGATTCAGATCGCCGTCGCTTCAGGTCATGGCATCGGAAAAGCACAGCCGCTTGATCTTGAAATAGATACGCCGAACGGGAAAAAACTATGGGGAGATCTAAAACCGGGCGATCTATTGTTCGGAAGAGACGGCAATCCCACAAGAATAAAAACAAGGCACGATCACAAAAACGTTAAAATGTACCGCGTTTTTTTCGACGACGGAAGCCATACAGATTGTTGTGAAGATCATCTGTGGACAGTAAAGGGAAGAAACCAAAGAAGAAAAAAAGAGGGCTGGATCGTTCTTTCAACAAAGCAGATTCTTTCGTTTGGAGTAAAAAGAAAAAATGGAACGAAAGAAGCACGCCAATGGGAGGTTCCGCGCAATTTACCCGTACAATATCCTGAAAAAAACACGCCAATTCATCCCTATGTTTTGGGTGTTTGGCTAGGTGACGGAACAAGAAATTCGTCAAGAATTACGTCAAATGACTATGAAGTTATAGAAAGACTTAAGGCAATCGGAGAGAAAATAACAAAAGAAAAAACACCTTTTATGTACGGCGTTTCGATGCTTAAGAGAAGATTGAAACTGCTCGGCATTTCCGACAGGTTTAGCTATCAAAAATCTGTGCCACCCATTTATATGGAAAACTCGGAGAAAGTTAGGTCCGAGATTTTACGCGGCCTTTTGGACACGGATGGAGAGGCGGCAAAACATGGGAGCGTTGTTTTTAGTTCTACAAGCAAGGCGCTTGTTGAAGACGTTGTTTGGCTGGCAAGGTCTTTAGGCGGAAAGGCGAGAATACAACCAACCGCAAAAAAAACAACGCATAAAGATTGCTATAGGGCGACGCTGACCATGCCTTGCGGATTCCGTTGTTTCTATATAGAAAGAAAACAAAGCAGGATTCATGTTGTTGAAGAACGCTATCTTTCAAGATGGATTGACAGGATCGAAAGTCTTCCGAACGCTGACGCAATGTGTGTCACGGTTGATGCAAAAGACAGTTTATATTTAACGAACGATTTTATTGTAACGCACAACACTGCACTTATAGCATGGATTGTGCTTTGGTTTTTGTCCACGCACGTCTGCCCGCGTGCCGTCGTCACAGCGAACACCTTCAAGCAGCTTTCCGGCAAAACATGGGCCGAGCTTCATAAATGGCACTCGATGATGCTGCACAAGCATTTGTTCGAGTGGACGGCCGAAAAATACTACCTCAAGGACAACCCGGCCGAGTGGAAGGCCGAGGCCATCCCATGGTCGAAGGAAAACAGCGAGGCCTTTGCCGGCACGCACGCCGTCAATGTGCTCTACGTTTACGATGAAGGCTCGGCCGTTGACGATAAGATCTGGGAGGTATCCGAGGGCGCCATGACCACGGAATGCTGCCTATGGGTCGTTTTTGGGAACCCTACGCGCAACACGGGACGCTTTCGGGAATGCTTTGCGAAGTTCCGGCATAGATGGATCACGCGCTCGATCGATAGCCGCACGGCGCGGAAAACGAACAAAACCAAGATAAAACAATGGATTGAGGATTACGGCGAGGACAGCGATTTTGTACGGGTCCGCGTGCGCGGGCGCTTCCCGAAACTGGCTTCAAACCAGCTTTTCTCGGAAGAGCGCGTCGATTATTGTATGAATGTTTACAAAGCGATAGGTTATGAATTCTACCCGATTTCGATTTGCGTGGACGTCGCGCGCAAGGGCGACGACATGACAACCGTGGGCGTGTGGCAGGGAAAGAAGGGCCACGAACTTCGGGGCTTTGCCAAGGATGGAAACGGAAAGCGCACGGTCATCATGACGGCCACGGCTGCGGCCTACGCTTACCGGCACTACCAGAAGCTTTATCCGCGCGTGCGCATCAGGATTTTTGTCGATGATTGCGGCGTCGGCGGCGGCGTGACGGATGTGCTTGAATCCTGGGGCCTTCCAGTGACGGGCGTGGATTCCGGCGCTGGCGCGCACGATCCCGAGAAGTTCACGAAGATCAGGTCCGAGATGTGGTGGCGCGGCGCGCAAGCCGTGGAGGACGGTTACGAATTGCCTAAGTGTGTGCAACTTAAAGAAGATTTGGTCAACATCACCTACGATCACTCGGTCCCGGCGATGAAAATACAGGTCGAAAAGGTCGAGGACTTGAAGGATCGCGGCTTGCCGTCGCCCGACTATGGGACGAATTTCGTGCTACAGTTTGCATATCCGCAACTTCTTGATATAAAGGACGAAACAGCGGCGCAAGCTGCGCGCTCGACAGGCGGGTCCACGACAATGCAAAAACGCCGCCAGTTAGGTTATGGGCAAGATCCTTCGCAACAGCCGCGCCGCCTTATCTGATGGCGGCATTCTGAAAAAGGGTGTATGCTTGCGCGAAATTCAATAGGGGGCCGAAATGGGACTGGAAACAATAGCGGCTGTTGTAGGGATCGCCGGAGGGCTTTCGAGTATTGCTTCTGGAATTAAAGGCATGACGGGCGGATCTTCGAAAACTTCCTCTAAAAGCACCACATCTACGGCGGAAACACCAGAGCAACAGGCTGCAAAAAAGAAAGCCGCCATAGCCGCGCTCGGAGAAGACCTTCCGAAGACGACGACGAATCTTTCAGGGAACAACGAAAACGTGACGCAAAAAACTCTTCTGGGGCTTTGATATGGCAAAGACCGCAAAGGAATATCTTGAGCGCGAAACGCAACTCGAAACGCGCCGCGCCTTTTGGAAAGCTCAATGGCAACTGACATGTGAATACGTTCACCAGCGCCGCGCGGACTTCACGACGTTGCGCGCACCGGGCGCGTTTATTTCATCGCAGCTTTGGACGGATTCGCCCTCTCACCTCGCCGAAACGTCGGCCAGCGCATTCCTTGGCTATATCTGGGCCGCCGGGGTTAAAAGCTTCAAGCTTGTCGGCAACAAGAACGTCTTTGAAAAAGACAAGGAAATGGAGGATTTTTGGGCAGAAACAACGAGCGCCTTGCAAGATGAAATGGACGATAACGACGCTTCGCTTTCAACGACGCTCGACGAAACGATGCTCGATCTCATTACGATTGGGACAGATGCCGTTGTGACGAATGAGCGAAACGCGGACAAGCCGCTTTTGGGGTGCCTTGCTTTCGATGGCTGGTCCGTGCAGTCTTTTTCTCTTGCCGAGAACGCAAGCGGGCGCGCAGACACGTTTTACCGCCGCCGGGAATACACCGTTAAGCAGGAAGTCGAAAAGTTCGGCCTTGAAAATGTTTCCTCGAAAGTGCGCGAAAAGTTCGAGAAAGGACAGCTTTCGGAAACCGTTGAAGTTCTTCATGTCATCGAACCGCGCCTTGAAAAGGATCGCAAAAAAAGATCTATGGCCGCAAAGGATATGCCCTGGGCGTCGGTTCACATTGAGATCGATACAAAGAAATTCATCAAGATTTCAGGCTTTCAAGAGCTTCCCGTCGCTTGCGCGCGCCTTGCCAAGCGCACGAATGAAGAATACGGGCGCGGCCGCGGGATGAATGCCCTGCCGTCGATCATGATGCTGAATCAAGTCATGGAAGACTGGCTTCTTGCGATGGAAAAGAACCTCGATCCGCCCATGTATCAGCTGAACGACAGCGTAAGCGGAAACGGGAAGATTGATACATCGGTGGGAGCGATCAACATTTTGCGCGTTGACAAGGCGCAAGGGAACGTCGCTCCGACAGGAAAGATTTTCGATATTCAGGAGATCAAGGCCGCGCCAGAAGTGATCACGATGTTAACGGAAAACATCAGCAACCACTTTATGATTGACCGCCTGATCAACCTCAATAACGAGGTCGAAATGACGAAGGGCGAGGCGCTCTTGCGAAACGCGATCCGTCAATCGACGCTGCGCTCCATCGTCTCTCGCATCCTTCTCGAAAAATTCAATCCCATCATCAACACGTCGTTTTCGATCTGCTTGCGCCGCAACAAGTTCGGCTATATGCCCGGCGATCCACAGGCGCTTGCTCTTGAGAAGATGGGCCGCAAGGTCAAATATCTTCCGCAGAAGTTTATCGACGCCATGCAATCCGGCGAAGACCTTTACAGCATCGAATATCTGACGCCCGCCGCGCGCGACATGATGGCAGAGGAAGCACAGGGCATGGTCGAAACGCTCGGTCTTGCCGCGCAAATGGCGGCCTTTGACGACACGATCAAGCATCGGATTGATCCACAATGGTCGCTTTCGCGCTTCGCCGAAATCAACGGAGCGGATCGCCGCATGTTCAACAACCAGGAGAAGGTCGAGCAGCTTGTCGAGCAGGAACGCCAAATGCAACAACAGGCACAGGCCGCGCAACTTATGCAAATGGGCGCCGGCGCGGCGAAGGACGTCTCTCAAGCCCAGAAAAACGCACGGGGTGAATAGTGAAAAAGATTGATCGCGCTCTGCCGCCGTCCGAGGCAGCCGAAGCAAAAGCAAAGCTCTTGGCTTCACAAAAAAGCGTTTCTGCAAAGATCGAAGCCCTCATGAAAGAGGATTTTGGTCGCACGTTTCAAACGGATCACGGAAAACGCGTGCTTTCTTGGCTTGCGAAGCGCGCCGGATGGGGACGCCCGCC
>AMWB02086025.1_pt1 | contig 13201 bp, 8 predicted proteins | sample 200311 | NCBI WGS metagenome assembly AMWB02 (sample SAMN02737377, study PRJNA173069) | bioreactor metagenome | biome: anode biofilm in microbial fuel cells | place: USA: California | collected 2010-12-16 | reverse complement strand
ATCGGAAAATTTATTGAAAAACGCGGCGAAGGAATTCATCACTGCTCGTTTGAGGTTCCGGATGTCGCGGCGAAACTCGAAGAATTAAAAAGCAACGGCGTTCAACTAATAGACCAGCAGCCCAGAACGGGAGCGGAGGGTATGCTTATAGCATTCCTGCATCCGAAATCAACCGGCGGTGTGCTTATGGAACTGGCGCAGCACAACAAATAAATTGTTTTGCGTCAATTGTTGATTTTTGTGTAATATATCAAATATCAAAAATAATCCGTCGCGGCGGACAAAAATTAAGAAGAGACTCTTGAAATATTAAATGTAACCGAGAGTCCCCAAGAACGGGGAGACTCTCGGACACAAAGGGGTGATATATCTTAATAATTGTGTTCTGCATTCCCGAGCCGGATATTGGGAATTAGAGTTGGTGTGTGTTTCTCTTTCTTTTTGATTTTTAATATGTATTTTTAATATTTTATATTTGATTTTTGATTTTGTTTGAAACTTTTTACACTGTAAAGCACTATATACATATAATACACAAACTTTAAATAACATTATGAAAAAACTTCATTTTCTTTTTGTATTAGTACTTGCCGCGTTGTTTACGTTTGGTTTCGAAGCAAACCTCAATCCGGTTAACGATTTCGAACACCGGTACGTTGTTATTGTTGACGGCAAAGAAATAACCATTCCGGCGAATGTATTCGACAAAATAAGAGCGGATATCGGCTCGGCCGACCTTCCCGACTGGGCGCTTATGTCGCCCGATAAAGACGGATATGAAGGCACGAGAACGCTCGAACTTTACGAATACATTAAGACGCTCAACCTCGAACCAAAACCGCTGGTTGTCGCCGTGATGGACTCGGGCTTTGAAATGGACCATCCCGATTTGAAAGACAACATCTGGAACAACGAAGCTGAAATCAACGGTCAGGCGGGAGTCGATGACGACGGCAACGGATACGTAGATGATTTTCACGGCTGGAATTTTCTCGGCAAGGCAGTCAACCTCAATCTTGAAGTAACCCGCGAATACGCGAGAATGAAAAAAGAAGGCGTATCGGAGACCGACTCTTATTACAAGAAGGTAAAAGCCGAATACGACAAGAAGAAAACCGAAGATACGGAAACCTATGAATACATAAAGATGCTCGCCGCCGACCTTCGCGACGCTGTGGCGGTATTAAAGGAAAACAATGTAACGTCCGACCCGAAGCAGTTGCAGGAAATATCCGACAAACTCACGGGAAAAGTTCAGGAAGCAGCTCAGAAAATTCTCGGCACGTACATGCTCACGGGCGCGGGACCTGACGAAATTATTGACTACGAAGGAATGTACAAGACCAAGACAGAGGTTCTTTACGATTTGAATCTCGATCCTTCGACCTTAATCGGCGATAATTCAAAAGTAATGAACGAAAAGAACTACGGCGATAACGACCCGTCAGTTAAGGTGAGTTCCCACGGAACGCACGTCGCGGGAATAATCGGCTCTACAAAAAGCGGAGTCGGACAGGCGCCTTTTGTCAAGTTGATGTATCTCCGCGTTGTTCCTGCCGACGGCGATGAGCGCGATAAGGACATCGCAAACGGCATCAGGTACGCCGCGGATAACGGAGCGAGCATAATAAATCTTTCAGCGGGAAAATATTATCCGAACAACCCGAATTACGTTAAAGAGGCTATTCAGTACGCCGAATCGAAAGGCGTTCTCTTTGTCGTCGCGGCGGGAAACGAAGGCACGAACATAGAATCGACCTTAAACTATCCCGTAAAGTTTTACAAGGAAAACAACGAGATGAAATATTTTTCGAATCTCGTGTGCGTCGGCGCGAACACCTGGATGAAGCAGTGGAATACCGAAAAGGACCCGTCGAACCTGACGAGAAAGTACGACCTCGCTGCTGTCTTTTCAAATTATTCCGATAAAGTCGTTGACCTTTTCGCTCCCGGCGTTGAAATAAACTCGACCGTTCCTGGAAAAACATACAAGAGAATGAGCGGAACCTCGATGTCGGCTCCCGAAACGTCCGGGGTTGCGGCTATACTTAAAGGATATTTCCCGAACCTCACACCCGCGCAAATAAAAGACATACTCATGAAGTCGTCGCGCACGTTCGCGGGGCTCGAAGTGAAATCAAAAGAATTAAAGAAAGTAGAATTCTCGAAACTTTCAAAATCCGGCGGCGTGCTTGACGCGTACAACGCGTTCAAGATGGCAATGGAAATGAAGTAATATTTGAAAAAGCATATAAATATAAAACCCCGTTCTTAGAACGGGGTTTTTTTATTTGTCGTCTTTTAACGTCACAACAAAATTAATATGCTCCTTTAGGGATGAAATTGAATATCCCGCAAATGCGGCATAAACAAAATCACGGCTTGCGGGGCGACATAGTTTTTAATATCAAGTAAACGGTATTTTGTACTCCGTTGCGAGGGTTGTAAAACGGGTGTTAAAACTAAAATACACTTTTTAAATGATTATCGGATAATGGCAAAAGCGCCGTCTTTTGTATCTTTAAATATTTCCCGTAAAGGAATATTTCTATTTCATCAGTACAATTCTTTTTATTTCCGTAAACGCTCCGGCTGTCATTCTTACGAAATACACTCCGCTGCTCAAACTGCTTCCGTCGATCGTCGTTTCGTAAACGCCGGGAAGTAATATTTCATTCACGAGCGTCCGTACTTCTTTCCCCGAAACATCGTACACTTTCAGTGTTACGCCGCTTTTCATTGAACATTGAAATCCGATGACCGATGATTGATTGAACGGGTTCGGATAATTATCATACAGTTTGAATTCCGAAGGAACCCCGCCCGAGATTTGCCTGATGCCCGTTTCCTCGACTATAAAATTCCAAACGCTTGACCAGTTTCCGTTTCCGCAGACATTAACCGCGGCAAGCCGCCAGTAATAGATTATATTGTATGAAAGCACTCCCGTGCGAAGCGTGACGGACAATCCCGCTACCAGAGTATCGTACATTACAGTTCCGAAGCCGGGCGACGTTGAAATCGAAAGTCTGTAGCCCGACGCGCCGTTCGTCGGATTCCACGCGAAATACGGGGTCAGCGTGTTTATCATTCCGGGCGGCGCTATTGTAATCACAGGCGCGGGAAGCGCGCTCACGAGCATAAATTTCCATACCGGAGACCAGTTCGTCGTTCCGTTCGCGGTTATTGCGCGGACACGCCAGAAATAAGTTATTCCGTATTGAAGTGTTCCCACAGCCAGCGTATAACCGGAATTTGTAAGTCCGGATACATTCAGAACGGGCTGAATAAAGGATATCTCAGTCGCGATTTGAATCTGATATGCAAGAGCGCTGACGACATCCGACCAGTCGAACGTTATGGAATTTCCGCATATTACAGATTCATTTAGGGGGTAAATCAGTGTTGGGGGTTGAACGGGGTTCAAGATTATATTAAACGTATAATATGACGACCATAAAGTCTCCGCGCCTGTTCTTGCGCCGACTCTCCAGTAATAAAGCGTGTTTTCAGCAAGCGCGCCGAAAGGCGTCTGGTATTGAGATACGGGGGTCGAATCATTTATCACGGTGTTAACGCCCGCGTTAACCTGTATCTTATACATCAGCGCGGGAGGATAATCGGACCAGTCAAAGAGCGGTGTAAGAGTGTTAATCGTTCCGGTCGGATAAATCGGTGTCGGCTGCGTTTTTGCCGAACCCGTTACAAGAAATACAATCAACGCGAGAAAAATCAAACGTTTCATATTTCTTAAATAAAATTTTTGTGTTGCCCGAAAAAAACTTTTATTTTATCAAAGCCATCTTTTTCGTTTCCTTGAAATCGTCCGCGGTCAATCGGTAAAAATACACGCCGCTGGAGAAACCCGAAGCATCCCACGTTGTCTCGTACGTGCCCGGCTGAAGCAAATCATTTACAAGAACTTTTAGTTCTCTCCCGGTTACGTCGTAAACGGATATTTTTGTTCTTGTCGTCTTCGAAACGTCGAACTTTATTTTCGTCACGGGGTTGAACGGATTGGGATAATTTTGTTTCAGCGAAAATTGCAAAGGAACTTCGGATGAAATCCTGTTTACGCCTATGGTAAAATTATTATCGAAGAAACCCTGCACGACGTCGGAAAGTTCTTTAAGTTTCGTCACGGAGTTCAGGTTCGAACTTCCCCTCGCGACCAGTTGGGCCAGCCATATCACGATCGTATCGCCGCTGTAAATGCTGTAAGTATCGGCGCCCATTCCCTGCGAGAATACTTTATCCCTTGTTATTTCGAAAGAGGCTAAATAGCCGACAGAATCATTTCCGTAATTAACAATATAACTCTTCGCCGCTGTCCACCCCTGATTTGTTTCCGGGTCGCCGTAATAAATCTTTTTAGTTCTTTTAAAACTTCCCCAGCCAGTCGGCTGTGTCGGGTCGAGCCAGTTCGCGCCGTCGAGTTTAAATCCTTTCATTATTGTATAAGCTTCGTAGCCGTCGTCGGGAAAACACTCGTTATACGGATCAGCGTTACAATGAACAAACCTGCCGAAAGAAGACATGCTATATGTTGCGTTCGGAGACACTCTTTTATTTACCGGTCCTTTAAGTATATCATATCCCACGGCCGGCGGCGCGGCGCCGTATATCTGATCATTATTCGTTCTGTTGTAAACATAACTCATGTTCCGCAATGTGTCGCATCCGACAAAATCATCGTCGGGGTTGCCAAGGTCGGGATCAGTTGTAATTGCGAATCGCGTGCCTGTCCAGGAGTTTCCGCCTTTGTTTATTACCTCAAACTTTGTGAACACAACATCATTTAAAGCCGCGTATGTATACTGCCATTTGGTCATGCGCAATTCCATTCCCATCATAGGGGAAATAATTCCTCCTCCAAATTCTTCCGACGACGTATGCGAGCAGGTGTTTAAATCCGTATAGCATGCAAAAAATGTCCGCGCCGCGTTTCGCACTCCGGGTGTATCTATAAGCGGCTCGTACGTTCCGTTGTTGTTTACGTCAACATAAGGTGCTCCGAACGGCACCATGCATCCCCAATTTTGCCAGTCGGGTGAGGAAGGGTTATCCGTCCGTGAAACTTTATAAAGCCTGAAAATACTGCTGTCGGAGAGCTGGCCGTTTATTACCGCTCCGGGAAAATATTCGCCATAATACAAACAGGAAGTCTGGGCAAGTTGACCGTTTATAAGACACGAGGCTGAAAGCCCTGTTGAGAATATTGCCGTCTTACCCGAACCTTTCGGCCATTCAAAACCCGCTATATTTGAATTTAGAAAAGCCCTATCGAAAACTCCTTTGTGCGTTGCAAACGTGCTTATGTTATTTGCGTTGATTGAGGAATGCAGCGCCGCTGTATCGAGTTCGCGCCTAATAAATATTCCGCCCGAGCCCGCCGCGATATACTTGTCCGCATTATAACTGTATACTTTACCGCTGTAAAAATCGTTCGTAAAGGGTAGTTGAAGTTTTACCCAATCATTTTGCAACTGGCAATAAAGTTTGTTATAAAGCACCGTGCCGGAGTTTCCGAAAATGTACTGCGGATATACATAGGATTTAAGATTAAGCGCAGTGCCGGAATTAATATTGTTCCACGAATAACCTCCGTCGGAAGAAAAGTATATTTTTCCGTTGTCTCCGCAAACAATAACTGTGTTCGGATAAGTATCATTAAAAACCGAATTTAGGTTTACCGTACCCGGAAAATACACCTGGCTCCAGTTCGCGCCCTCGTTAACTGATTTAAGCATCGTACCGTTTTCTCCGCAAATGAAATTTGTAGTTTCATTCGAAACTTCCTTTAAGTTTGCCGTTACCCCGGAAGCAACCTGGGTAAACGGAGAATAACCGGAGCCTAACCACGACGAGACAATAATAACGCCACCGTTTCCGACGGCTATTAATTTATTTGCAGTATAGGTTATACTATTCAACGCGGCGGTTGTGGGAGTATTAATTTGTAACCAATTCACACCCGCGTTTGTGGAATAAAAAACTTTTCCGCTGTCACCGCAGCATACAACCGAAGTATAAAATGGTTTTGCAAAACTGATTGAATTCAGATTAACTGTTGTTCCGGGATTTCTAGGCTCCCAGGTGTTTCCTTCGTCGGTTGATGTACGGACTGTTCCATTTGCGCCGCAGGTAATTAGAATGGGGGTATAACTTGCCGTCTGAACCATCATAATTCCATACAGGTTGTTCGTTGTCCCGGTTGATTTCTGAATCCATTTGTATCCGTACTGAGCGGCGGCGAATGCAGAGATGAGAATCTGCAGAGCGAGAGTTAAAATAATCTTCTTCATAGAATTTGTTGCCTCCTGATTAATATTAGATTTTCCTTTGGAAAATCCAACTGTCCGATTTCTTCGAACAGGATTTTTTACGGAGTCAGCCGCATAAAACACAATTTTCGCCCGGCAGACTATAACCTCGAAAATCGGGGAAAAGTGTTTTTATTTCTTAAATCCTTAACGATTTAAATTTATACTTATAATTCGAATAATACAAGCAAATTATTGATTTGACGGAAGCAAATGCGGAAAACGGCGGTATTGTGAGCCTGAATTTATCGAGGATAAATACCTGATTTATTGTGCTTTGCGAAGTGAAAAATATTTAAAGACGCTTAGTTTTCTTCACCATCCGAACAGATAGAATGTTGTCGCGGCACCTATTGAAACGTCGAATATGTTTGATTCTTCTTTCTTCAGCATAAAAGTGTTTCTGCCCTTGACATAAATTTTCAACGCGGTTCCTTCGGTCAGCGGAACAAAGAGGCTGAGCGAAGCCTGGGGGAATATTCCGCTTTTTTTCGTATCGGTGAAATATCCGCCGCCCGCGCCCGCGAGAAAAGCGAAGAAGTCTCCGGACTGGATTGGAATTAGCAAGTCAGCGAATGCGCGGATGTGGCTGTTTCTTTCCTGCCTGAAAACGTATGAGTATTCTGCGCCCAGCATCGTCAGCACCGGCGTTTTGCCCGCGTAAAATACGGGGAATCCAAGCGATAATTCTTTCGTCAGCGCGAAATGCGCCTTTTTATCCTCGACGACGAGCATCGGATTCAAGGGCCAGGCGACAGCGAGGAGGTATGATAATTCCGAATCGGCGCTTGCGAGAGACTGCAAACTCTTTTCCTTATTTTGAGATTTCTTACCGTAAAGTTCGGGATAATGATTCGTTTTAACCTGCGCGGCGGCAGGAATTACAAGCATAAGGAAAAAGACTGTTATTATGAGTTTTTTCATTCGTTTCCCGAAAAGTTTTCTCATCATATAAAATAATCCGCTATAATGCAATAATAAATTTTTTGCTTTGTGTAAATTGATTAAATTACAAAAATTGATTCAAACAAATTCTTTCTGTGTTCACCGATGTCGGAATTTATACACTTACATAATCATACCCACTATTCATTGCTCGACGCAATCTGCACGGTTGACGGTCTGGTAAATGCCGCCGTCGAAAACAAGATGAGCGCCGTCGCATTGACAGACCACGGCGTTATGTACGGCGCGATGGAATTCTACAACAAGTGCAGGAACAAGGGTGTCAAACCCATCATCGGTTTTGAAGCGTACGTCGCGCAGGGAACATCGCGCTTCGACAAGGGAAAGAAAATCGAGACTGTCGGCTCGACTGCCGACATAATCGACACGGAAAACTCCGACGGGCTTTCCGTAGCCAACATCAACTACGCGCATTTGATTCTTCTGGCGAAGAACGAAAAGGGATACAGGAATTTAATCAAACTCAATTCAATCGGGCACACGGAAGGATTTTATTACAAGCCGAGAATCGACCTTGAAGTTCTTGAAAAATACCGCGAGGGCATTGTCGCGCTTTCCGCGTGCGCGGGCGGCGTTATTTCCTGTTACATTGTCCGCGGCGATATGGCGAAGGCGAGGCAGATGACGGGGATTTACAAGGACATTTTCGGCGATGATTTTTATCTCGAGATTCAGAATCACCTCACGATTGAAATTGAAAAAAAGGTGCTGAAGGCTATGCCCGTATTGGCAAAGGAGTTCGGGCTTAAACTAATCGCGACTAACGACGTCCATTACATAAAAAAGGAGCACGCCGTAGCGCACAACATTTATCTTCACATAAGTTCGAAGCAGAACCGCAACGGCGACACGCGCGACATCGTAAATGATTTGAGGTACGGCACCGACCAGATTTATTTCAAGACCGCGAAGGAAATGTGCGCGCTCTTTAAGGATTTTCCCGAGGCGATTCGCTCGACTCTCGAAGTTACCGAAAAGTGCAGCCTTGAACTCGACACGAAGACCAACCACATGCCGAATTTTCCGATACCCGATAATTCCGGCGCTGACAACCTTGACGATTATCTGAAGAAACTCGCGTACGAAGGAATGCGAAAACGCATTAAGGAAATAACGCCTGAAACCGAAGAGCGGCTCGAGTACGAACTCGAAGTTATCAAGAAAATGGAATTCTCCGGATACTTTCTGATTGTCGCCGACTTCATTCAGGCGGCAAAGGACCGCGGAATTCTTGTCGGACCCGGAAGAGGAAGCGCGGCGGGAAGCCTCGTTTGCTACTGCATGGGAATCACGAACGTGAATCCGCTTGACTACAACCTGCTGTTCGAAAGGTTTTTAAATCCAGAAAGAATTTCGATGCCTGACATAGACATCGACTTTCAGGACGACCGACGCGACGAGGTAATCCAGTATGCAAAGGAAAAGTACGGTGATAAATCCGTCGCGCAGATAATCACGTTCAACAAACTTGCTCCGCGCGGCGTGCTTAAGGACGTCGGACGCGTTCTTAATTTTCCGTTCGACGAAATAAACAAACTGACTAAGTTCATACCCATTGTTTTCGGAAAGGTGAAGCCGCTCGCGGACTGCATAAAGGAAGTACCCGATTTCAAGAACTACTTCATCGCGGGCAACGAGGCTCAGAAACAGGAAAGAAAAAAGATGTTTGAATATTCGACGGTGCTTGAAAACCTTAACAAGAATTCTTCGATTCACGCTTCGGGCGTCGTGATAGCGCCTTCCGACATAATTGACTACGTTCCGCTTTCAAGGGCAAGAGACCCCGAGAAGAAAAACGGCGACTCGGACGAGGAAATTGTTTACTGCACGCAGTTCGACATGAACCGCCTCGAGGACGCGGGGCTAATAAAGATGGACTTTCTCGGACTGAAGGAATTGAAGGTAATCGGCAAGACGCTCAAAATAGTTAACGAGACGCACGGGCTTGAGCTTACGACGGACAACATTCCGCTCGACGACAAAGAAACGTACGACCTTTTTTCGCAGGGCGCGACAGTCGGAATATTCCAGTTTTCGAAAAGCAAGATGCGCGAGTATCTTTCGAAACTGAAGCCGAAGAACATCAACGACCTCGCGGCTATGAACGCGCTTTACCGTCCCGGCCCGATGAAACTCATTCCCGACTTCATCGACAAGCGATACGGAAGAAAGCAGATAACGTATCTTCACCCTCTGATGGAGAACGCCCTGAAGGACACTTACGGAATCATAGTTTATCAGGAGCAGGTGATGCAGATTGCCCGTGAGGTTGCGGGATTCACGATGGCGCAAGCGGACAATATGAGAAAAGCGATGGGAAAGAAAATCAAGGAGAAGATGCAGCAAATCAAGACCGATTTCATAAACGGCGCTATAAAGAACGGCGTTCAGAAAAAAATCGCAGAGCAGATTTTTTCCTTGATACTTGATTTCGCTGATTACGGTTTTAATAAATCGCACGGTGTTGCATATTCCGTCCTCGCATATTACACGGCATACCTGAAAACGCATTACCCGCTTGAGTTTCTGGCTGTTTCGATGGAGGGAAGGAAAGACGACGAAACGGAATTGCAGTATCTCGCGGACGAATGCAAGAGGATGAAAATTAAGTTGAGCCCGCCCGACATAAACGAAAGTTTTGCGGGATTCAAGGTGCGGTACACGAACGAGACGACGAAAGAGGGCGAAATTATTTACGGACTAAGCGCAATTAAAAACGTCGGCGAGAAAGCGGCGGAAAACATAATCGAAGAGCGGGAAAAGAACGGAAATTTTATACGGTTCGATGAGTTTCTCACGCGCGTCGATTTACGGCTTGTTAACAAGAAGACCGTCGAGGCGCTCATATTCTCGGGAGCGTTCGACTGTCTCGACAGGAATAGGAGAAAACTTTACCTGAATCTTGAGCGCGCCGTTCTATTTGCGTCAAAACTTAAAGACGCTCCCGAAATGCGCGGGCAGCACGGTCTTTTCGGCAACACGCCGACGCATAATGGAATTTCAGAACTCCGCCTTGAGGATTATGAGGAATTCCACGAAGTTGAAAAATACAACAATGAAAAAGCGGCTGTCGGATTTTATCTTTCCGGACATCCGCTCGACAGATACAGGCGGCATATCGAAAATTTTGTTAACCTTAGTTTCGGAGACGACGTTAACGAGGTTGACCCTTCCGATATGAACTCCGCGAGGATGTGCGGTGTTATAAGCGATATGCAGGTCAAGTTCTCGAAGAAGGGAAATAAGTTCGCAGTGTTCAACCTGATAGATTTTTACGGACGCGGAGAGTGCGTGGCGTTCAGCAAACTTTATGAAAACAAGCAGCGGCTTTTCGAGGACGATATGCTCGTGTTCGTCGAGGGCAAGGCGGAAGATTCGGGAGACAAGTTGAAACTGATAGTCGAAAACATTCATCCGATAGACCATTTTCAGGAAAATCTCGCGTCGAACATCAATCTTATACTGCCCGGCGGAGAAGACGGCTGCGGAAAACTGAAAGAAATCAGGATTCTGGCGGAAAAACATCCCGGAATCTGCATGCTGTATTTTTCGATTAACGACAGCGGAGTTATGAAAAGGTTCGTTTCAAAAGATATTAAAGTTTCCGCTTCAAAAGAATTAATTTCAAACTTGAAAAATATTCTTGGAGAAGATAACTTGCTAATAAACTAATTTACAAACATTCACATACACTAACTTGAAAGGATTATATTAATGCATCCACTCGAAATAACAGATGCCAATTTTGCAGCCGAAGTTGAAAAGTCCGATATCCCCGTTCTGCTTGATTTCTGGGCGGTATGGTGCGGTCCGTGCAAGATGATTGCCCCGATAGTCGAAGAACTCGCGGGCGAATATCAGGGAAAAGCAAAGATTGGAAAAGTTGACGTTGACAACAATCCGGGAATAGCGGGCAAGTTCGGAATAAGAAGCATTCCGACGCTCCTTCTGTTCAAGGGCGGACAGGTTGTTGACCAGATTGTCGGCGCAGTACCGAAAGGGCATATTGTTGATAAATTAAATTCTCACATAGGTTAATTTACATTCAATATTCTTTTTTCACCGGTGTTTAAACCCCGCAAGAGCGGGGTTTTTTATTTCCCGCATAAAAAAACCCCCGCATAAGCGGGGGATTGTTTTAAACTATATGAATTATTCGGGACGCTATTTCAATATTACCATCTGCTTCGTGCTTGTAAAACTTCCCGTTTCGAGTCTGTAGAAATAAACGCCGCTCGATCTGTTTTCGGCGTTAAATTCCGCTTCGTGCGAGCCTGCGTTTACGAAACCGTTGACAAGCACAGACACTTCTCTTCCGAGCGCGTCGAAAACCGAAAGTTTAACAAATGAGTTCTTCGGTATTTCGTACCCGATTCGCGTGAACGGGTTAAACGGATTCGGATAGTTCTGGCATAATTTATATTCCTTCGGAGTGTTTACGATTCCGGGATTTCCCGTGCCTGTTGCGGGGCTGATGTCAACTCCGAAATTATAGACATACGCGTCCTGCCCCTGCACGCCGAACGGATAAACCGTGCTGTACGTTCTCCGCTTGCCCGTAAGGTAGGTCGTACCCCAACTGTATAACGCGGCGCCCGAGCCGCTCTGCTGCTCTACCTGTATTATCAGACTTTTTGTTGAATCATAAGCGAACGGGTGGTCAAGCGCCATAGAAAACCAGGAACCTGCCGTGCCGGTTAAAGATGTGGACGCCCTGAAAAAGACCGTATCCATCGGTCCCGTGTAAAAAGCGCTTGTCGGAAGACTTGTAATTGTTGCAAGCCCGAACATTATCCTGAAGTTCGTGTATGTAATCGGACCGAAGGTCGCGGCAGCCATCCCGTAAAAAGTCGTGATGTTTCCCGAACCCGCCTGATTCGGGAGATTCAGGTTGCCCGGCAGGATAAGCCACTGTACCATTCTGCCGCTCGTTGTACCGAGCGGAAACGTATTTCCGTTATTTGTTGTGTTGTAATTGTAATATTGCGGGGTTTGAGAATGAAGAAACGAGGATACCGCAAGAAACAAAACGATAAGATAAATTGATTTTTTCAACATTTCCCTTTCATTATAGTTTACAAATAAGGTGATTTCTTTTTTTGCTGTCTTGGCACTTTTATTGCGGACTACATTTCGCGAATAAACGGCGCGGACGCGTGATAAATCTCTATCTGTGCAATTGATAAAACGATGCGTGTCGAAACGCGGGGACGTTCCCGAAACGCATTACAGCAAAGAACGAAATATTGCTATCAGCAAATAAATAATAGATTATAAAAACTGCAAGTCATTTATCGGAATGGGAAATGTTTTACCGGGCAGTTACGGCGGAGTGAATGTTGTTTCGCTGTTGGGCGGGAAAACCCGGAAAACACACCGTGTCCCGAATGTGTTTTACAATCGCCGCCCGCCGCTCTTTGAGCAGAACAGCAAATGGTCATTCGCCTATTATCTTCACGAGAACCCTTTTCTTTCGTTTACCGTCGAACTCGCCATAGAAAATCTGTTCCCACGGTCCGAAGTCAAGCGAGCCGCCCGTTACGGCGCAAACGACTTCCCTGCCCATTATAGTTCTTTTAAGATGCGCGTCGGCATTATCATCAAACCCGTTGTGCTTGTACTGCGAATAGGGTTTTTCGGGAGCGAGTTTCTCCAGCCAGGTTTCGTAGTCACCGTGAAGACCGGGCTCGTCGTCATTAATGAAAACCGACGCGGTTATGTGCATCGCGTTCACAAGCGCGAGTCCTTCTTTTATGCCGCTTTCATAGATGCATCTGCTTACATCTGCGGTGATGTTTATCAGTTCTCTTCTTTTGGTTGTATTGAACCAGAGTTCTTTTCTGTATGATTTCATTTTAAAATTTTATATGCGGAATTTTTGTTTATATGTATGAAGCAAAAATAAACTGAAT
>AMWB02112809.1_pt2 | contig 13203 bp, 6 predicted proteins | sample 200311 | NCBI WGS metagenome assembly AMWB02 (sample SAMN02737377, study PRJNA173069) | bioreactor metagenome | biome: anode biofilm in microbial fuel cells | place: USA: California | collected 2010-12-16 | reverse complement strand
CCGCCGCATAATGCCCTGCCAGCTGCCAAACAAATCAGCCTTAGCCTTTTCCAAGCTGGGCGAGCACGGCGCGCCGACCGCCCTAGAGGCGCAACCCATCTGCGGCCAGGCCTGGAGGGGGGCATCTGTTGTTTCACGTGGAACATAGCAGTAAAGGCTTAAAGGTTTCACGTGAAACATGCGCCACTTCAGCCTGCGGCTGACTCCCCGCCAAGGAATGCCAGCGCGCGGCTGCTTTCCTGATCCATAAAGACCTGCAACTCACTGCCCGGGCGAAAGTCAGCCACACAGATCAGACGCAGACGCTGTTGGAGAGCTTCATCGGCCTCGATCCATTCGCTAAGGCGATTGGGAGTGTCATTAAAAAAGGCCTCAGCGAACAGGTCCAGCCCGTTTTGGATGGTGAGCGGATAGATATTGCCCTCAATAAGATCCTGGAAGAAGTGCGTCCCGAGCGAAGGCTCTGTGGCGACGCCGGCCACAATGCCGGCGATTTCGACCAGCGCCTTGCTGTTGAAGATGTCAGCGTAGTCGACATGAATGCCCAAGTCGGGGTTGGAGGTGCCCCACCGGCCGGGCCCGATGCTGATAAAGGTTTTTCCGCTGAGGGCGGCGTTTAGTCGGCCGATGGCGCGTTCCAGCTGGTGGCGTTCAGCTGGGTTAGGGATGCTGAAGTAAGCGGCTGGCGGCACATACAAGACGTATTCAATCTTTTGGATGGTTCCGCCTGCCACCAGGCTGGTCGCGCTGAAAATTTTGTCTTGTGCTTCGACATGCCCGGGGAGCACATTGAATCCTTCGCGGATTATCGGAAGCGGCCGGCACTGGATCAGCGTGATCTCAGGCCGATAGCTGCCATCCGGGTCGCGCTTGAGCTGGGCGGTGAATTCGACGTCTACTGGGCTGCTGTATTCCTTTTGCAAAGTTTGCAGCATTTCGCGCATCAGCTGGGGGAAGCTGGTTTGTTTCATCACGCCATCGAAGGTGATGACCAGGTCTTCTGGCCGGCCGTCCAGAATGTTGCTGGTCAGGCTAGAAAGGAACCCCTCACTATCCAATTGCGCAATAAAACGCAGCTGTGGGGTCTGGGCATTTAACACTTCCCGTACTGGCAGCGTACAGAATTGGTTTCCCTGCAAGTCGATCAGGTCAATGAATTGCTGGGAATAGCGCCGAATGGACTTCGCCGAGCTGGAAGGGTGCAAGGTGGGGTGGCTGAGGGCGATCAGTTGCGGGTAATCATTGCCGACCCGGTCCACCGCCCGGGTTCCCAGCCCCCATACCAGGCGGATGAAGCCGTCTTCCGGGCGAATTTGGGGAGACCAGCGGTATAAGTTCAGACTGTAGGCGACGCCTGCCATCTGCGGGAAGTAAAAGCGTCCGTTTGCCTCTCCTTCAACCACCTGGATGAGCAACGCCATGCGCTCGTCGTAATCGAGCAAGCCGCGGCTTTTTCGGTAGACCATGGCTGCCGGGTTGAGCGTGGAGGCGTAAATGCGGGCCATAGCCAATTTAAGGGCGATCAGGTTTTCTTCAGGCTTGCCCTGGTTGGGCAGGAAGATGCTGTCGTATTTGCCGGCAAAGGCGGTACCAAAGTTGTCTTCCAACAGTGAAGAGGAGCGAACGATCAGTGGCCGGCGGTTGGCCATGCTCAAAATGGTTTCCAGGCTTTGCAGGACCGTCGGAGGAAAGTCGCCCTGCTCAAATTCGCGCAGCAGGTCGGGGTATTCGGCCCGCATTTGGTCTTCGCTCTTGTACTTCTGTTCGTTCCAATGCAGCAGGTTGTTGACGGAAATGAAATTGTAAAAAACATCTGAACCAATATAAAATGAAACCGGCGTCTTCAGGCTGGCCAAAAGTGCCGGGCTGGCGCGCTCGGTGAGAATGCGCGCAGCAAGCAGCATTCCTGCCGCTTTACCGCCAACACGGCCCATTCCCAGTTTATGCCGGCGGATCTCGGCTAAATCGGCGATGGTAAACCAATCTTTGGCGATATTTATGTAAGGTAATTGGTCGCTGATCATCTTGCGGATGAGGACCACCTTGATTTCATGCAGGCGTGCACCAAAGGACTGCTGCTCCGAAGGTTGTAATTTTTCAATCATCATGCCCTGGTTAAACAGCAGCTCCATCGGTGCGGTTTCAGGGTTAAATTCCATTAAAACGTCTGCCGCGTTGACGCCGCGCTCACTGAGTGCCTGCTGGATCAGTTCAGAAAGGTGGTCGTAAGCAAAAGCATTGGCAAAATAGTAATCGGTCAGCTGGTTCATCACCAGCGAACGCCGATATTCCCAGGTTTCCGCGTCTTCCTGCAGCAGAGGCTGCTGGATGCCCTCCATTTCCTGGGTCTGCATGGCTTTTTGTGAAACTTCAAGCTGAAAGGTGTGCGGTTCAAGGAAACCTTCGCGGTAAAGTTTTTGGCGCATCAGTTCGCGGATGCGCGCCGAAAGCACCGGGTATTGAGAGAGCGTCAGATAAACGCTCAGCAGCGGGTCACTGCCGCTTTGGGGGAGGGTCATGCCCTAATTATACAGCCCCGCTGGCTGCGCGTGCAGGAAAAGATGGCTGCGCGTCCCTGGCAGGCCGTACGCTGCAGGCGCTGGCAGACGGCCAGCCCAGGGCAGACTCGCAGATAAAAAACGCCGGATGGAAAACCACCCGGCGTAAGCTGTTTTGCCCCACCCTAGCGGGTCATGTTCATCGGCATGACGATATGCAAGAAGTTATCATCGCCTACCGGGCGCAGCATGCCGGGTGTGTTGGGCGCGTTGGTCTCGAGTACCACATTGGGCGTCTTGATGACTTCCAGAGCTTCGCGCAGGTAGCGGATATTGAAGGAGATTAGCAGCGGCGTTCCGTCCACCGAGGCGTCAACAATGACCTCCGATGAGCCGGTTTGTTCACTGGTGGCGGCAATCTCCAATTGGGAGCTTTTGTCACTGCCCTCTTCTGGCTGAATGTTCAGACGGGCAATGTAGTCGGCTTCGCGGGCGATAATCTCAGTCTGTTTGCAGGCTTTCAGCAGTTGGGCGGTGTTGAGGACGGTATGCGTCTTGAAAGAGGGCGGAATGATGGCGCTGTAATTGGGGAAGGCGCCTTCAATTAGTTGAGAAACCAGCTCAGTGTCCTTAAGGTGGAAAATGACCTGGCCGCGGCCTGAAGGGAAAGCCATCTGCAGCACTTCATCACCATTCACTGCCACGCGCGCCAATTCGGAGAGGGCTCGGGCGGGGATGAGCGCGTCCAGCTTCTGAGCTGGTTTTTGTGCCATCATCGCGCTGGCAACCGAGATGCGGTAACCATCGGTGGCAGCCATCACCAGTCGGTCCCCCTCAAAAGTCATGTGGACGCCAGTCAGATAGGGCCGTGAGTCATCGGTCGCGGCCGCAAAAACCACTTCCTGGATCATTTCCTTGAATTCTGCTACATTCAGCGGAAAAGCAGACTCAAGTTCCGGGGAAGGCATGGGAGGGAATTCGTCAGCCCGGATGCCCTTGATATCGGTATTCAGCGTACCGCAGCGTACATTCAGGCTGTTTGTGTGGCTGTCGACCGTCAGCGCGACTTCATCGCTGGGCAGGTTGTTGATCAGGTCAGCGAAGGTGCGGGCGGGAACCGTCAGGCCGCCTTCTGCAGTGACCCGTGCTCCGATCCAGGCGGTGATGCCTAACTCCAGATTGGTGGCTGAGAGGCGCAGCCGGCCGTCTTCGGTTTTAATCAGGATGTTGGAGAGGACTGGCAAAGCGCTGCGGGATGTGACGGCTCGCGCAACCACACCGATGCCATGGGCGAGCTGCTGCTGTTGAACGATGACTTTCATAACTTCCTCCCGGGAATTATTACTTTATATCCATTAAAGTATACCGTGAAGCCGGTACTTTTACCAGAAATTTGGGCCCGGGTTTCAAAGGTAGAGCTAGAATTATTCTCGGACCTTCATTTTTTGATATAATAAATTATCGATTTTTGTCTTTCATTCGTTCGAGTTTAATCTGATTTATCACGGTATTTAAGAGAAGTCAAACGATATGAAACAAAGCCAATACTATAATCATTTCATGCGTATTAGTTTTGTCAGTTAGCATCGGTAATAGCTCGTATCATCTGACCGAAAGCCATAACCCAAGAAATAATGATACTGATTTAGAGATAACACTTGACTTGAAAAAGAGTGAATTGACATCCACTTCCTTAATTAGCCAAATTGAGCCACAGCCATATCCAATCGAACCACAGCCATATCAAGTTGAACCACAACCATACCCGATTGAGGAGCTAGGAATGCAACCTGCTCCTGAAGAACCGTTTTCAAATTTCCGATTCGATCCATCAAGGCCATTCGAAGAGGTTCTGGCATTAAGTTCAACTGGCGAAGTGCTCTATACATCAAAGGATTTAGAAGACAAACTTGAAGCCAATCGGAATGCCGATGGTATCGTTGAAATTCAATCTTTGATTCCAAATTCTTTACTTATACAAACAAACCCTGAGCCATTGGAAGTTATAGGTCTAGATGAGAGATTTGCAATAGGTAATGAGAATATAGAATTTCCATTTTCTGCAATAGTTAACTTGAGGTTTAGCTGGCTTGATACAGGGAGTCCTGTCTGGTGTACCGGTTGGTTAGTTAGACGAAGTAGTGTTATCACTGCAGCTCATTGCTTATATGATGCAGTTGCTCACCCAACTGAACCAACATCAGGCAAGGTGACGGCATATCCTGGTCTAAACAGTCTATCTAATAATCCATCCCCTTACGGGAGTTGGACTGAATTTGACAGATGGGTTCCCTATGAGTGGATTTATAACGGACAGCCTTCAATCTGGGATTATGGGGTTGTCAGACTAATTGGTACTATAGGAGACAGAACAGGTCTTTTCGGTTTTCGTGAATTCAACCAAATCAATGGGTTTCTTGAGTTGGCTGGTTACCCTTTTGATAAAGATTCCAGTGGGCAACAGCTTTGGAGTGGATATGGTGGTGTTACAAATTTAGAACCTCGACTTGTCTATTATTCCAACGATACTTACGGCGGCGAAAGCGGTTCTCCGGTTTGGGAAAATGGGTACCCAACGTGTCAATTCTGTTGCATCGCGGTCCATAGCCGTGCAACAGGAGATGGAATTTCTAATAATGGCCCGAGAGTAACTAGCTACTTTCTATATCAATTACTGTATGAAAGGGAGGAATTCCGTCTTTATCAAGAGTTTTTACCCCTGATCAGGAAGTAACTATGAATATTCACCATAGATTCATTTATACAGTACAGATTCTTCTACTACTCTTGAGCGGATGCAGTACCACCCTGGTGGTTGATACTCCGGAAATCACCCCTCCTACCCAAACGAAGTCAGGCATCCGATTGAATGGCATAGTAACAGATACTTCCTACGCTGTTTCTCATAACCTAGTACATATAGCTTTGGTAGATGAATCCAACCAAATTGGCGTCCCAGGAGTCGTAAGTATTCCACCGGAGGCACCAATATTGCTTCAGGAACAAGGAGTTTTCTCTCCTTTTAAGATAGAAAACATCGTGATAGGACAGAAGGTTACAGTGATTGCATCAGAAGTTCTTGAAGGGGTTCCATTCTCAACAGTAGCCACAGAGGTTTTATTGAGAGATACCGGACCTAAGGATTCCTTGACACCCCTATCAACGTGGATAAAACCGCACTTCGAGGGCGTCATTAAGGATATCACCACAGGTAATAATGCAGGGTTCTCAGTCCTAAACTTAACAATAGACGGGGTCAGTATTCAAGATAATGCTAAAATTCAATTTCAGTTCATCTCAATAACTGAGAAATCGATGATTTGGATTAAGAGCAAGGATGGTTATTTACTCGAAAAACCTGGCTACTTAGTACCTGGTCAATCTGTAAGCATTCTTCTGTTCCAAGCCTATGATTCCCAATTTCCAGGCACATTTAACCCAGTTTTGGAAATAATTGTAAATTCAGAATGATGCCTATCAAGCATTAAACGCTAGGTGTTATAAGCAGGATTTTTCAACTCATCTGCAAACTTGGCACTTGGAATCAGAAGGTAACTATCCCGTGAACAAGAAAGCCGCTAGCTCCAAGAGATCCGGGAGCGTTTACAGCAATCAAATGAGAAAATAGATAATCAACAGAATAACAAAAGGACAGAAAAGGAAATGGAGTTGGGCGCATGAAGGCAGCCACCCTCAAGAATCGTGCCCACAGCTCTGGCGATCTCATCCACCAGACTGCGCGGCAGATTCCCCCCACCCAGTGCAGCAGACGTGCCGCAGGCACTAAGCGAACCTGAAGGGAGGCGGCAGCATGAACCGCTTCCAAACCTGAATTCAGGGTGGGCGGAACGCGCACGATCCGGAGCACGCCCGCGTAGGTATAGCGCCCGGGCAGCAATGGCGCGACTATACGCAATAAAAGATGCACCAGGAAGTCAGATGAAAGCAGTACCACCCGGCGTAGTGACGCCGCAGGCTGCGGGGCGAGGCTGCAAGCGTAAGCTCCTAGATCTCACCGCGGACCATCATGTTTCTTGAGGACTGAGAAAGTTTGCCTGTCCAAAGTTGATGCCTGAGGATTTCCCCGTCAATGGTATAGGCAGCCATCATGTGTTCGGCTGCCCGCGTCAGTTCCGGCTGCCTGCGCTGCTGCAATGCGCCAGCTACCATTTCGCGCAGGAGCCTGTGTGCGGGTGGAGGGGGTCATTTTCATGACACACCCTCTGCACATTCTTCTATCATTATTGCAATTACATCCTTATCATCCATCCGAATGCCCCTTTTTCTATGCCCAGCTGGTGTCAGAAATCGAAAACGGTTTTCCTGTAGACGTACCCCTGCCCTGCACCGGGTGCGTGCCGGGGAAGGACCCAGGGCTAAACGGCATTTGCCGGCGACACGAAAACCACCTGCTTTGCTTGGCCAAATGGATGTCGTACTCATTCGACATTATTAAACTATTTTTGCTATAATCAAAGCATATCAATCTGAATGCATACAAAAAAATAGATCCAAGGAGTTGGAACGTGGTCTTTGAGAGGAAAGACCTCGTACTCCGAAGGTGAGCATCACGGTCAAAGAATACGTGTATTTAACGGCCGGGGAAACGGGGGCAATCCGCACCGGCAGCGGTGAATCGGTTGATCTTTAAAAATGTAGAGGTAAAAATGGCAGGCATGTTTGCTGGCAAGGTAGCTGTTGTGACCGGTGCGGGTTCCGGTATTGGACGTCAGGCTGCGTTGAAGTTTGCAAGTAATGGCGCAAAGGTGCTGGCTGCTGATATCGTTGAAGAGACCGGCAAAGAGACCGTCGAAATGATCAAGCAGGCTGGCGGTGAGGGTGTTTTCTTCAAGGTGGACGTCTCAAAATCCGCCGAGGTGCAGGCGATGATCAACAAGGCTGTTGAGCTTTATGGGCACCTGGATATCGCCTTCAACAATGCCGGTATTGAAGGCCCTTCAGGGGGTAACTTCTACGATTACACAGAAGAGGCATTTGACCGGGTCACCGGCATCAATCTGAAGGGTGTTTTCCTGTGCTTGAAATATGAACTCCCCGTCATGATCAAACAGGGCAAGGGTGCGATCGTGAACACCTCCTCCATCGCGGGTCTGGTGGGCTTCCCGGGAATGCCTGGGTACTCGGCATCCAAATTTGGTGTGATCGGTATGACCAAATCTGCGGCAATGCAGCATTCAAAACAGGGTGTGCGCATCAATGCGGTTTGCCCGGGGGTGATCCGCACGCCCATGGTCGACCGCCTGACAGGCAGGGATCCGGCAGCTGAAGCCGCGTATGCCGCCGGACACCCCATCGGCAGGATGGGTGAACCCGAAGAGATTGCTGATGCGGTGGTCTACCTGTGCTCTGATGCAGCCTCATTCATCACCGGCGCGGCGCTGCCTGTGGATGGCGGCTGGACTGCACAGTAATCCCGCAGGAGGGCTGGTGGAACAGCCCTCCTATAGAGAACCACGAAATGCGAAGGGGACTCTCTAGAAAGTAGCCCCCAAATAGAAAGTATTGAGAGTGAAACTGCCGGAACCAAACGGCCGCCAGTTTTGCTATGCTATGGGCAATAAAGAGGATACCCCAATCCACATTTGCCAGCTCTTTGCCTCTCCAGAGGAACTTTCTGAACCGCCAATTGCTTTTCAGCCGGCCGAAACCAGATTCAACATCTACATTTCGTTGCGTAGCCAGTCTTGCCCCTTGGTCTGAGAGTAAATTAAATGAGGCTTGATCTCGGAATTGGTTTAGTGTGGGATTCACTGTGATCGATCGGTATCCAGCTGCACGCGCGCCTTCTGATTTCGTCAGCCAATCATTGCAATTCTGGCATTCATATTCGCGAAAGGTGAAGCGATACCCCAAGTCAGTCTTTTTGTGTTTTTAGGTTGATGTAACATACTTTCTATAAAATACGAAACCTTAACAAAAGCGGTGAGTCAGAAGCATCCTTTAGGTCACGACAACTTAAAAAGGAGGACGACATGACTCACCAAACAGTTAATACCCTTGCTGAAGAACTAGCCGATAAAGAATTGGATACCTACCAGAAATGTTACGAGTGTTGATCAACAACGCCATACAGATTGAAAGGATGAAGCATCTTCGAGCCAGAAAGTATGAACGCAGGCCGGAACGTAAAGGGCATGCCAACGGATACAAACCCAAGACAGTCAAGACCCGTGCAGTCGAAATCACGCTGGAGATTCCTCAAGGCAATTGAGCTTGGCGACGGCACAACTGGATCAGGTACTGCAGGTTCCTAGCGGGAAATCTGCTGACTCTGCTCCCCGTTTGGCGGCATGGATGGAAGAGAACCTTACTGAGGGATTTACCACGTTCGATTACCATTTGGAGCAGCGCAGAATAATCCGGACCACCAATAGTCTGGAGCGGATCAACAAAGAGATTCGCAGACGCACAAGCGTAATTAGCGTGTTTCCGAATGGGTCTTCATGTTTGCGCTTGGTTACAGCGCTATTTATGGAAGCAAGTGAAGAATGGCAGGTTGGCAAGCATTATTGCACCAAAAAAGATTTATGCTGATGACCCGCATGTATTTCTGAAATGAATTTACAGAAAAAAGGTTGCGTAATCCTCAAAAAGGTAGCATCCGGGTCTGTCTTGCAAAAGTTGTTCCTCCCCTTGAATACTTTTTCATACTTCTCATACTTTTCAAGCCGTGGGATGAAATCATTCGTTGATCTTTCAGGCCGATTCTTTCAGTTTCTCTACGTCGATCTTTTGATCGGGATCCGCGATCATTCGGTGACCACACTTACAAGATGCGTCTCTGGAATTGTACCTTCCCAACTCGGTGGCAACGACATTGGTTGGTTCTGTTCATAGAACTTGAATATTTGTCTTTTCATCGCTTGGTTATATTAAATTTTTGAGGCTGTCCCGTTCTTTTGGGGCAGCCTCTTCATTCAACCAATCCTATGAGCGACTTAGCGTGCCGGGTTCAGCACCAGGTGCTCGCTCTGATTCTGCAGCACCTGCTCGCGCCCCCAAAGCATCGGGTAGTATTGCACGGAAGCCCACAGAGGCGCCATGTCAATGTAGTGCGAATGGTAGGCATGGCCGGACTGGCCGGTCGTATTGACCGTGACCGAATTGTTCAGGTCACTCAGGTCCACAATCATGCGCATGGAGGGCAAGGCTTTAACTTCGTAACCCTTGCTCAGCGACCAACCGGTTGCATTGACAATTGACGAGCTACCGCCAACAGGGAACCCACCGCGATTGAAGAGCGACTCAATCAGCGCGATGCCCGATTTTCCCAGGGTTTGGTTGCGGAACGTGGCCGTATGCAGGTCGCCCCAGCGCCAGGCGGCTGGCTCTTTGCCAAGCGACTTTTCAAGCTCTTGCAGGGCTTCGCCGCGGGCTCGAATCACCATATCGGCGCGATTTTCCACCACTTCAGACGTGGTTTGGTCATCCCACCAGGGGCTGTCGGCAGGCAAATTGCGCATCACCTGATTCCAGCGTGAGCCACCTTCAGGAGCGCGCTCCTCAGGAAGATCATCGTTGAAGGTGTCTTGCAGCAGATGCTTCCAAAAGGACTCAAAAAAGGCCGCGGGGGCAGAATCGGCGGCCGCCTGGCCGTCCCAATTTGATAGTTGCGCCATGAAATCGGCCTGTGTGGCCGTCAGGTCTGCGGTTCCCGCCTCTGCCAGCAAGGGCACAAAAACGCTAGCGTTGGGTTCCAAATTGTCAGCCTGCATCTGTGCGATATAGGCGATATCTATCTTGGCAGGGGCTGCTTCGATCAGGGAGGTGATTCGGTCGGCACGGAAGCCATAGTCCCAGTCGGTGGTGATCAGGTAAGGATACGCCGCTGACACTACCGGATTATTGGCAGTTACAATGTAGCCCTCGGGCGGGTTAAAGGCGTATGGCTGCGCCTCAAACGGGACGAAACCAGTCCATTCATAGGCGTCCGTCCAACCCGGTACGGGCAGACTGCCGTCGCCTCCGGCACGAATGGGGGTATTGCCGGGCATTTGGTAGCCAATGTTGCCATCGACATCCGCATAGACCAGATTTTGAGCAGGCACCTGGAACTTGCTGGCTGCAATGCGGAATTCCTCCCAATTTTGCGCTTTATCCAGGCCCCAAATGGCGTTAAAAATACTTGAAGGGGATAAGGCGGTCCACTGAATCGCGATGGCGTAATTGGCTGGGAGGTCGATGCCGCTATTTTCGCGGAATGGCACAAAGTCGTCTTTTTCATATGCGTTTTGGTCCATCAAGGCAGCGAAACTGTCCGAGATGATCGGGCCATGCCGCGAAACCCGGACGGTGATCGTCACCGGATCGGCGCTGCCGGTATTGAAGGTTTCGCTGCGGGTTTCAAAATCTACCCACTCGCCGTTCACTTCATATTGATTGGGGTTGTCGGGGTTTACTTTTTCAATGTAGAGATCCATAACATCAGTGCCGACGTTGGTATAACCCCAGGCAATGCGCTCATTGTGGCCGATCACCACTCCCGGAACGCCGGCAAATGAAAAACCGGAAACATCAAACTGGCAGTCCGCATTTCTGGAGGTGCAATGCAGCCCCACCTGATACCAGATGGAGGGCATTTGGATGCCCAGATGCGGGTCATTGGCCAGCAGGGGTTTGCCGGTATCGGTAAGGCTGCCAGAAACAACCCAGGAATTCGATCCAATTCCGTCGCTGACCCCACTCAAAACGTTTTGAAGCAAAGCGATATTGTGCGCAGCGCTGGTGTAATCCAGCGATTGAGCCAGGACCTGTGCCTGAGGTGCCAGGTTACCCAGGCTGGCAGGGGTGCCCGCCAGCTGGTTGACAATGACCGGCTTTTCCAGGTCATAAGCCGGGTACAGCTCAGCCAGCTGTTCTGGTGAGAGTGTTTTGAGCAGCAGTGCGCGTTCAATCTCATCGTCCATATTCCCGCACAGGTCCATGGCAATGACCTTGCCCCAGGTCAAACTGTTGACCGGTGACCAGGGAGCGACCTGATAATCCGGACTGAGCAGCCCCAATACTGCGTATTCAAGGCTGAGGGCGCTGCCGGAATGGTCTTTGAGATAGGCGTTCACGCCATCCGCATAGGCTTGCAGAATCAGGCGCGAATCGGGGTCTGCGGTCTCCCATTCCACCTCGGCTGTGCGGCCCCAGCCCAGAGTACGCAGGAAGGCGTCAGTTTCCAATTGGCTTTTTCCAAACATTTCGCTGAGCGTGCCCGCACCAATGTGCCGCCAGGCATCCATCTGCCAGAAGCGGTCCTGAGCGTGAACGTAACCCTGGGCAAAAAACAGGTCATGTGTGTTTTCGGCGTATACCTGTGGGACTCCCATCTCGTCCCGATAGATCTCCACCGGCGCTTGCAGACCGCTGAGCGAAATTTCGCCAACTGTCTGCGGAAAAGACAGCTGGGCCACTTTGCCCGGGAGGTAGCTCTTGAAATAGTAAAGCGCGGTACCCGCCGCGATGACCACGAGTGCGATCAATATCAGAAAGATGTTTTTAAATAGCTTTTGTTTTTTCATGATTGCTCCAAGTCTGTTTGAAAATTAATGGATTGGGATGAGCTGCAGCAAGCCTGCAAAATGGCTGGCTCGGGCTAACGGGGAGTAGAGTCCCTGCCTTGCTGTTTGAGCTGGTTTCGCTGAACCAGCAGGAGAAGTGCCCAGTTGCTCCGAGTGTCAAAATCAGGCATGCGGGCTGCTGGCGAATTAAACCGTACCTGTCCAGGTGTAGGGCCAGGCTGAGTGCACACGCCGAACCCGATCTTGCCCGCAGCAGCCGTGGGTGCGGCTTCGCTCAGGCGCAAACCTCGAGAAAATAGATTAAAGCTTTGCGGCATTTCTTAACAAACACGGTTTACGGCGGAAAGTTCCGGGGCCCCCGAAGCCATGATGGCAGGCATGAAGCTGCCGCTGCAGGCGCAGGGCCTTGCAACAAAAAAATAATGGGCAGAAAGTAAGCTTTGGCTGCCCTTTTGGCTGGAAGCCGGTAAAATTGGAGCTTGCAGTATGTGCGCACCAGGCGCGCTGGCGGATATTTGAAGATGAACCCAGACCAAAAAGCCCGCAAAACGCGGCTCAACCTTTTTAGACTGTTTTTCCTGCTTTTTTTCGGCGGGATGGGTGCCATCATTCCTTTCCTCACCCTGCATTTCCGCGAAATCGGCTTCAGTGGTGTTCAAATCAGCACATTGATGATGTCGAGCTCGCTGGTTTTGATTTTGGGTGCCCCTCAGTACGGCCTGCTCTACGACAAGTCTGAGCGGAAGCGCTTGATTACGGTTATTTCCATCCTGCTGGTGATGGCCTGCGTCGTCAGCATGATTTATGCGCGCGCCTTTGCTGTGGTGCTGATCTTATGGACCGTCCAGCGGGCGGTGAACTCCTCGGAAATCTCAGCTCTCGAAAACCTATCCTTTCAGGTTGCCGACCAGGCTGAGACTGGCCGCAATGGTTTTGGATCGGTGCGGCTGTGGGGCTCTCTTGGTTTTGCCGCAATGGCACTGGCAGGCGGCTGGATCTATCAGAACCGTGACATCAGCGTAAATGGAGCAGTGTTCGCCGCACTGCTGGCGGCCAGCATCCTGGCTTTCATGACATTGCCCGAAGACGTGTTCAAAAAGCACACACAGACAGCTGCCGAAGAGCCCCTTCCGATACAAGGTGTACTCAAGCTGATCCTACGCGACCGGTATCTG
>AMWB02135210.1_pt1 | contig 13222 bp, 10 predicted proteins | sample 200311 | NCBI WGS metagenome assembly AMWB02 (sample SAMN02737377, study PRJNA173069) | bioreactor metagenome | biome: anode biofilm in microbial fuel cells | place: USA: California | collected 2010-12-16 | reverse complement strand
CAGATAAAATATCACTGTTATATTTTTCGTACAATATTAATGCGGCTTTTGCAGAATCATTTATAATAATATCTCCCAGGTTCTTTTGAAGTTTAGAGACCAGCATCCCGGCACAAACCGTATCTTCAAGTGCGAGATAATTGTTTCTACCAGAACAAATTATTTCTACATCTGTGTTTAAAGATATTAAATGATTAGTAACCGCAGTGATGTTTGAGAATGAACAAATAAACAGATTTTCAGAATACTTTGCTTTTGCAATGGCTTTTGTTCCATTTGTTGTATAAAATACAATTGATTTACCATCTACAACTTCTTTAGAATACTCAAATGGTGAGTTGCCAAGTGCAAATCCTTCAATTTTTTTTGTGTTTCTTTCACCACCAAGCAATGTTTGTCCGCCAAACATTCCACCAGAAACTTTAACAGCAAATTCAACCGAGGCAACAGGAACAATTTCTTTAGCACCGTTATTTATTGCAGTAATTATTGTGGATGTTGCGCGAAGTACATCAATTACAACAGTGGTTTTACCTGTAAAGTACAGCTCATCAACAATAACTGGCGAAAGAAAAACATTTAGTTTCATACAATGCTCTATCTTTTTACAAAAGGTAATTTAACAACTTTTGCCGGAATTTCTTTTCCCCGAATTAAAAAGTTTACTTCAGAATCAATCTCAGCATACCTAATATCAACATAACCCATAGCAATTGGCTTATCAAGAATGGGGCTTACTGTACCGCTTGTAATAAATCCAACTTTTTCATTATTAACTGTAATATCATAACCATGTCTTGGAAAAATTTTCTCATCAGATATAATCGCTACTAATTTTCTATCAAGTCCTTTTTCTTTTACTTTTAATAAAACATCTTTACCAATAAATCCGGGCTTTGAAAGTTTGGTAATCCAGCCCAATCCTGCTTCCAATGGGTTTGTTGTTTGATCAATATCATTTCCGTAAAGACAAAAGCCCATTTCCAATCTTAATGTATCGCGTGCTGCCAGTCCAATAGGTTTAATATCAAATTCTTTTCCCGCTTCAAAAATTTTATTCCAAACTTCTTCGGCAACTTTTTCACTTCCGGTAAAATACAACTCGTACCCAAGTTCCCCGGTATAGCCGGTTCTTGAAAAAATCATATCTACACCGGCAAGATTTAATTTTGTAAAATGATAATACTCAAGATTAATTTCTGTGTCTGTTAGTTTTTGTAAAACTTTAAGTGAGTTTGGTCCTTGAACAGCAAGCAAAGAATAATTATCACTTAGATTTTTTAATTCTACGCCAAACTTGTTGTTCTTTTGCATCCAGGCAAAATCTTTATCAATGTTGGACGCATTAATTACAAGCATAAACTCATTATCTGAGATTTTATAAACAAGAAGATCATCAACAATACCGCCATCTTCGTAACACATTGCTGAGTATTGTACACGCCCGGGGAAAAGTTTTGAAGCATCATTAACAGTTATGTATTGAACAAAATCCAGAGCCTTTTCACCTTTAACAAAAACTTCACCCATGTGTGAAACATCAAAAACTCCAACTGAATTTCTAACTGCCTTGTGTTCTGCAATTATAGAAGAATATTGAATAGGCATTTCAAACCCGGCAAATTCAACTATTTTAGCTCCCAAGTTTTTATGAATATTATAGAATGTTGTACGTTTCATTTTAGTGTCCATAAATTTTTAAAGTTGTAGTTTAACTAATATTCTAAATATTATTGTCAGATATTGGCAAGCCAAAACTGACAATTAAATTTGTATTAAAAATCTTTTTCTCTCACACAGTGAGATAGTTTACGAAGATGTTTTGTTTTATTTACTCACCTTACGCAAGACAAAAGATGACATCTTTATTGAAGAAAACAAAAATTTATGGCTTGCCATCACCATGTGAAATTTACTTTGAAAACGTAATTTTTATCTGAGTTCGCTGCAAAGTAAAAGATGTCATCTCTCACATAGTGATGGCGCGCCATTTTGCGTAATGTGTGTTATCTAAACTTATCCGTTAAATCAATACCCTTTTTCTTTGAATAGAATCGGAACTTGCCCATCGGTATTGTGCTGTCTTCTTCAATCCTTAGCTTAACCAAATATTTAAACTGAATTTTAGTGAATTTGCTATCCTGCAATCTATTTGCATCTGATGGATGGCATTTAATAATAAGGCTAAATTCTTTTGAAAATCTCCTGAACTTTTTCAACCAATCTTCAATTTCATAAACAAGATGTGATTCTTTGGTAATAAATCCGGAGCCACCACAAACGGGACAAACATCTTTCATTGCCTGCATAATATTCTGGCGAATTCTTTGCCTTGTAATTTGTACAAGACCAAAATCACTCATTGGCAACAATGAAACTTTAGAACGATCTCTGCGAAATTCTTTTTTTAATTCGTCATAAATCTTTTTACGATTTTTTTCTTCTTCAAGATCAATAAAATCTATGACAATAATTCCGCCGATATCTCTTAAACGCAATTGTCTGGCAATTTCGCGTGAAGCCTCAAGATCAGTTTTTAGTGAGTTTAGCTCTTGCTCTTTACTTTTTGCATAACGACCGCTGTTTACATCAATAACAACCATAGCTTCGGTATGCTCGATAATCAGATAGCCGCCGCTTGGCAGTGAAACTTTTCTACCCATCAAAGTTTTTATTTGCTCTTCAATTTTAAATTCATCAAAAATAGATGATGAAGATTTATAAAGTTCTATCTTCTCCATCAAAGCAGGCTGCACAAACTCAACATAATTTTTTATCTGCTTATAAAGCTTTTTTGAATCAACAAAAACTTTTGAAATATCCGGAGTTAGTAGGTCGCGGATAACACTATCGGTTGTACTTAAATCCTGATGAACAATTGATGGTGGTTCTTCGTTCTTAGCAGTTGATTCAATTGTCTTCCAGGTTTTAACAAGATTATTAAGATCATCCTTAACTGCATCTTCAGATTGATCTTTTGCAACAGTACGAATTATCAGCCCATAATTTGGAGGCAAAATACCTCGTGCAATACTTCTTAACCTTCTTCGTTCTTTGTAATCCGAGATTTTTTTAGATATACCAATTTTGTTATCAAAAGGAAGCAGAACACAAAACCTACCCGGAAGTGAAACAGAAGATGTAACTCGCACACCTTTGTTGTTAACGGGTTCTTTTGTTATTTGGACAAGTATTTCTTCTCCTTTACGGAGTTTAGTTATAACTGGTTCGGCTGTGTTTGTGGCGTTTCCATTTCCGCGGTTTGCTTTTGATTCTTCGTCATCTACATCGTCAACATCAGAATCTTCATCACCAAGCATATCTTGAAATTGTTTGGTGCGATCACCAATATCCGAAAAATGTAGGAATGCGTCATGTTTCATCCCTATATCAATAAATGCGGCTCTTATCCCGGGAAGTACACGTGCTACTCTTCCAAGATATATGTCCCCGACCATTCTCCTGTTTTCAGGATAGTCAACAAAAAAGTCGACTAAATTTCCATCTTCCGTAATTGCAACACGGGTCTGGTTGGAAGATGAATTTATTATAATTTCTTTTATCATAATTGAAAAACTCTTTGTATGAAATAAAACATTTCATTAATAAAAATTTAGGAAACTCTAATTTGAGCAGAGATATTCTCTGGATGTGGTAAAATTCATAACTATTGTTTAACAGCAGAGGTTGAGTTATGAAACTTATAAAAAAATGTAATAATGCAAGCGGCATTAAAATCCTCTAAAAAATCTTTTTGTAGATATTTGATTTACATTAGCCAAATATCCTAAATCAATGTCAGTCTTAGCTTGTCGAAGACTGACTTTAATAAAAAGTACTGCCACACTTCGACAGGCTCAGTGTGACATTAAGTAATTCATTCAATAAAATTGTCATTTCGATACCGATTCATCAGGGGAGAAATCCGATTTCAATAATTGACCAGATTGCTCGTCGTCGAGTTCCTCGAAAAGACAGTACTAAATAAACACAAATCTAATTAGCTGGTTTCTCTGCTGGTGGATTATTTTTAGCTTCTTTTTCTGCTGCTTCGGTTAACAACTTTCTTCTGCTTAAAGAAAATTTACCACCTTCAACTTTAAGAAGTTTAACAGTAATCTTATCACCAACTTTAAGATAATCAGAAACTTTATTTACTCGTTTATTATCAATTTCAGAAATATGCAGCAATCCTTCTTTGCCTGGAAGAATTTCTACAAACGCACCAAAATCTGCAATCTTTGTAACAACACCATCATAAACTTCTCCAACTTCCGGAGTAGCAGTTAATTTTTTGATGTATTCTTTTGCACTCTGAGCATTTTCTCTATTTGGTGAGGCAATGTGTATAGTTCCATCGTCCTCAATATTAATATCAACACCAAATAATCTTTGCATTCCCTGAATTGTTTTACCACCGGGACCAATAATCAAACCAATCTGATCAGTAGCAACATTCATAGTAATTAATCTTGGTGCATATTGGGATAACGAATCTTTAGGTTTACTTATTGCTTCATTCATCTTGCCAAGAATATGCATTCTTCCTTCTTTAGCCTGATGAAGAGCCTTTTCCATTATTTCAAAAGAGATACCTTGAATTTTAATATCCATCTGGAATCCGGTAATACCATCGCTTGTTCCGGCAACTTTAAAATCCATATCACCGAGATGATCTTCGTTTCCAAGTATATCTGTAAGTATGGCGTAATCGTTTCCTTCTTTAACCAATCCCATTGCTATTCCGGAAACTGCTTTGGAAACAGGAACACCAGCATCCATCATAGCCAGTGAACCGGCACAAACAGTTGCCATTGAAGAAGAACCGTTTGATTCAAGAATGTCGGATATAATTCTAACGGTGTAAGGAAAAACATCATCAGCAGGCACAACTTGTTTTAAAGATCTTTCTGCAAGATTGCCATGTCCGATTTCTCTTCTTCCAACTCCGCTCATTCTTCCAACTTCTCCAACGCTGAAAGGTGGAAAGTTGTATTGAAGATAGAATTTTTTACTGTATTCTTCCAACAAACCATCAACCGTTTGCTCGTCGTTTTTTGTGCCGAGAGTAACTGTTGTTAATGATTGAGTTTCACCGCGCGTAAATAATGCGGAACCGTGTGTTCTTGGTAAGTTACCAAGCTCAATTGTTATTGGACGAACTTGTTTTGTGTTTCTTCCATCAAGACGAATACCTTCTTTAAGTATTCTTTCGCGCATCAGGTCTTTTTCCATATCATGAAGAATCTCACCAATAACTTTTTCCTGCTCCGGATATTTTTCCGCCAATGATTGTTTAACAAATTCAGCAAGTTCTTTATTCTTTGCTGATCTTTCTTCCTTAGAAAGGATTGAATAGACAATCTCTTTAAATTTTACTTCAGCTAAATCATAAACATCTTTTTTAAGATTTACATCAACATTTTTTTCTTCAACAACCCATTTGGTTTTTCCTGCTTCCGCTTTTAATTGGTTTTGAAGATCAACAATTTTTTTGATTTCCTGCTGTGCAAATTTTAAAGCATCAAGTAATTCCTGTTCACTAACTTCTTTCGATTCACCTTCAACCATCATAATGGAGTCAGCAGTTCCGGCAACAACAAGTTCGATATCACTTAATTTAATTTGCTCGTGCGTGGGATTAACAATTAACTGCCCGCCAATTCTACCTACTCTAACTTCGCCCATCGGACCATCAAAAGGGATATCAGAAATAGCAAGCGCAGCCGAAGCTCCGCAAGCTGCAAGTACATCTGCATCATTTTCACCATCATAGGAAAAAACCATTGCAACAACCTGGGTTTCATTCACAAAACCTGAAGGAAATAAAGGTCTAATTGGTCTATCACATAATCTTGCACTTAAAATTTCTTTTTCTGTTGGTCTTCCTTCGCGTTTGATATACCCGCCGGGGAATTTTCCTGCAGCCGAAGTTTTTTCGCGATACTCAACCTGTAATGGAAAATAATCTAATCCTTCTTTCGCTTCAGATGAAGCAACAGCAGTAACAAGTACCATTGTATCGCCGTAGCGAATCATAACAGAACCGTTTGCCTGTTTAGCATATTTACCAGTCTCTATCGAAAATACTCTTCCGCCAACTTCAATTTCTTTCTTAACAACCATTTTTAAAACCTTACTTTCTTATGTTCAATTCTTTTATTATTGCTCTATAACGTGTTATATCTATTTTCATTAGATAATCGAGAAGTCTTCTTCTCTTACCAACCATCATCATTAATCCTCTTCTTGAGTGATGGTCTTTTTTGTGTACATCGAAATGCGATGTTAAATCGTTAATTCTTTTTGTAATTAGTGCAATTTGCACTTCAGATTTGCCTGAGTCTTTTTCGTCTTTCCCGAATTTTTTTACGATCTCAAGTTTCTCTTCTTTTGTCATTTTATTTGTCCTTTATTTTTTTGTACAATATAATTCCAGTCCCAAAGGTGATACCGATGGCTTAACCAGAATTAATTATTTAGTTTATTAAAAATTTTCAATCCATTTGCTTTGTCTTTATTCATTTGATCAATTAACTCGTTTGCAGAATTAAATTTTTCTTCTCCACGAAGTCGTTCAACCAATTCAATAGTAACATCTTCCCCATAAATTTCCCGGTTAAAATCAAAAATGTAAACCTCTGTAACAACATCGCCTTCATTATAAAATGTAGGACGTTTGCCAATACTTAAAAGTCCGATATAATTTTCTTTCCCCAAAATAATTTTAACGGCATAAACACCAAAAGCAGGAAGTAATTTATCCTGAGATGATAGTTTTATATTTGCCGTAGGGTAACCAAGTTCTCTACCGCGTTTATCGCCACCTATAACTGTTCCGCTAAAGGAATAATTTCTTCCCAGTAAAGCATTTGCTCTGCTAAGATCACCTTCGTTTAAAGCATTCCTGATTTTTGTACTGCTAACGATTTCTCCATTAATATAAAAAGCATCAATGGTTGTAACAGAAAATTTTTCTTTTTCTCCAATTCTTTTTAACAGATCAATGTTTCCGCTTCTACCTTTTCCAAAATGATGATCGTGTCCGAGTACAATTTCACTAATACCAATACCATTTACAAGATAATCATAAATAAATTCTTCGCCAGAAAGCGCTGCAAATTCTTTGTTAAAATTTACAGTTAAAAGATTTTGAACCCCATGTTTTTCAAGAAGTATTTTCTTCTCTTCGTTGGTTGTTAATAATTTAACTTTATTATCAGTACTTAAAATTGTTCTTGGATGAGGATAGAAAGTAATAACAAGATTTCTATATCCTTTTTCCCTTGAACTGTTAAGCAGTTTATCAATTATTTTCAAATGACCGGGATGAATCCCATCAAAAGTACCAAGTGTAAGAATAGTATTTTTATTCTTTGTTAAATCATTAATACTATTAAAAACCTGCATCTATAATTTCATCACGATACTTGTTAATAAAATCCTGTCATCCAGATCCGTTAGCTAACGGATGTCGTAGGATGACTTTCTAATTATTTCGCCACACTTCGACAAGTTCAGTGTGACAGACATAAAAAACTAATTGTTTTCCAAAATTTTAAACATTGATGTAAACTCATTCAAATCGTATGCGTCATCAACTTTATAATCACCAATTTTTGTTCTTCTCAGCAAGCTCAAAACGCCGCTGCAACCAAGTTCTTTTCCAAAATCATCTGCAATAACCCTTATATAAGTTCCTTTGGAGCAAGCAATTTCAAAATGAATATCCGGCAAATCAATCTTTGTAATTTCAAAAGAGTAAATTTCAACCAGTCTTGGATTTCGTTCAACTACTTTTCCTGCTCTTGCAAGTTTATAAAGAGCTTTACCTTTATGTTTGATTGCCGAAAACATTGGCGGAACTTGTTCAATATTTCCTAAGAACTTATTTCTGGCTGCAAAAATTTTTTCTTCACTTAAATCATCCGGTAAAACTGTTTCAGTAACTTCTGTTGCCAGATCCATTGATGCTGAAGTTTTACCAAGAGTAATAATTCCAGTATATGTTTTTCTTTGTTCCTGGTAATCAGAAATCTCTTTAGTCTTTTTACCTGAGCAAACTATCAATAATCCTGTTGCAAGCGGATCAAGAGTTCCTGCGTGTCCAACTTTTTTTACTTTTATTAATTTTCTAATCCGTGCAACAACATCAAACGAAGTCCAGTTAACGGGTTTATCAATTAAAATCACCTGCCCGGCTATATAATCAAGGTTCTGTGGATCCTGCGTTTGTTTTGTTATCATCATCTTCGTGAATTTTCTTAATCAATCCTTCAATCTTTTCAACATAATCAAGCGTATCATCAATAAAAAATTTTAGCTCGGGTATAAATTTAATTCTTACTCTGTGCGCCAATTCAGTCCGTATATAACCTTTTTTATCTTCAATCTTATCAAGCACAAGAGATCTTTTTTCTTTTTCTAAAACTGAAAGATAAATCTTTGCAAGTTTCAGGTCAGGACTAAGTCTAACATTTGTAATCGTAACAAAACCGAGGTGCAAATTAGAAAGCTTATGCAAAAAGATTAAACTAATCTCTTCTTTAATAAGATGTTCAACTTTATCAATTCTATGTGACATTTATTTACTGCACAATCTAAAAATAATTAGGCTAATGTTTTCTTTGTTTCAACAAGTTTAAATGATTCAATAATATCTCCAACCTTTACGTCGTTAAAGTTTTCGATATTTAGCCCGCACTCATAACCTGCATCAACTTCTTTAACATCATCTTTAAATCTTCTTAAATTTCCAATACTTCCTTCGTGTATAACGATTCCATCACGTATCAATCGTATTTTATTATTCCTTGTAATCTTTCCATCAAGCACATAACAACCTGCAACAGTTCCGGATTTGGGAACTTTAAATGTATCCCTAACTTCTACAGTTGCAGTAACTTCTTCAGAAATTACCGGTGATAACAATCCTTCTAATGCAGATTTAACCTCATTAATTGCATTGTAAATAACGCTGTAAAGACGGATATCCACTTTTTGATTTTCTGCAAGTTTGCGTGCATTAATATTTGGACGAACATGGAATCCAATAATAATTGCATCTGAAGCGGCGGCAAGAAGCACATCACTTTCAGAAATTCCGCCTACGCCTTTATGAATAACCCGAACAATAACTTCCTGGTTACTTAATTTCATTAACGAATCACTCAAGGCTTCAACAGAACCATCTACATCGCCTTTTACGATAAGCGCAAGCTCTTTAACTCCACCGATACTAATTTGCTTAGCAATTTCATCAAGAGTAATATGATGAACTTGCTTTTGATCCTGTTCTCTTTTTAGTTGCTGTCTCTTTATGCTTATTTCACGTGCTTCACGTTCAGATTCAAGCACAATAAAAGTATCGCCAGCCTGTGGAGCACCTTCAAAACCAAGTACTGAAACAGGTGTAGATGGAGGCGCATCAAAAACTTTTTTGCCTCTTTCGTCAAACATTGCCCTTACTTTACCGTGATAAATACCTGCTATAAACGGATCGCCTATTTTTAGCGTTCCTTTTTGCACAAGAATAGTTCCGGTTATTCCACGTCCCTTATCCAGTTCAGCTTCCACAACAGCACCGCGTGCAGGTCTGTTTGGATTAGCTTTCAAATCAAGTAAGTCTGCTTCAAGAATAATTTTTTCTAATAACAGATCAACATTAAGCCCGGTTTTTGCAGAAAGTTGTACTGACTGATATTTACCGCCCCAATCTTCAACAAGTACATTTCTATCAGCCATCTGTTGTTTTATTCTATCGGGATTTGCGCCGGGTTTATCAATTTTATTTATTGCGATGATAATTGGTACACCAGCAGCCTGTGCATGATTTAGAGCTTCAACTGTCTGGGGCATAACTGCATCATCAGCAGCAATTACAAGAACAACAATATCAGTTAATTGTGCTCCGCGTGCTCTCATTGCTGTAAATGCTTCGTGACCCGGGGTATCAAGAAAAGTAATTTGTTTTCCACCACCAATATCAACACGGTATGCGCCGATGTGCTGTGTAATACCGCCAGATTCACCGGCAACAACATTAGTATTTCTAATATAATCAAGAAGTGATGTTTTACCGTGGTCAACGTGCCCCATAATTGTAACAACAGGAGGACGCGGTAGTAAATCTTCCTCATCATCTTCAATATCCTCTAAAACATCGGCAGTATATTCTTTCTGAAATTCAACTTCAAACCCGAATTCATCTGCAACAAGCGTAATTGTTTCAACATCAAGCCTTTGATTTATAGAAACCATCAAACCAAGACTAATACATTTAGAGATAACATCACCAACAGGCACGTTCATCATGTTAGCAAGTTCACTTACAGCAATAAATTCATTAACTCTAATTTTATTTTTATCTAATGATTTTAATTCCTGTAATCTTTCTTCTTCTGCTTCGCGCTCTCTTCTTTTCTTTTTTCTGGATGCAGCACGATTTGAGACGGAAAGATCATCCATACTTAACATAGTTTTCTTTATTGCGGCTTTCACATCCTTTTCATCAATCTCAAACTTTTTAACACGTTTCCTTTTCTTTACAACTGCCGTCTCTTCGGATGGGGTTTCTGTACCTGTTTTCTTTTTTGTTTTAGGTCTTTTTTTCTTTTTAGAAGCTTCAGCTACTTCAGCTTTTGGTGCGGTAATTTCCTTTTGTGGCTGTGGTTTTTCTTTCTTACCTTCACCCAGATCTATTTTACCAACAACTTTTAATCCCTTTACCTTTTGTGCTTCCAGATCTTTTGGTGAAACAAACTTGTCTTTTCTCTTGATAACCGGCTCTACAACTTCTACTGCCTCCGGAGTTTCAACTTTATTTGCCTCTGTTGTTTCTATCGGGACTTCTTCTGCTTCAACGTTAATGGGTTCTTCCACTATCGCTTCTTCAACCTGCCCGGGTTCCTCAACATGTACATCTGTAATTACAATTTCTTCAGGTTCTTTTAATGATTCAATATTTTCTTCAACTTTTTCTTGGACTTCTAAAATATCAGATTTTTCTGTTCTCTTTTTGTTAAACTCATCAATTTTTTTATAATGCTGTTCAGCTTTCTCAATATCTTTTTTAAAATGAGCATTTACCTCAGCCACCATTTCATCGGTGAGAATAGACTGGATAGACTTAACTTCATAACCTTTCGTTTTTAGAAAACTAATCAGGTTTTCAGAAGATAAGTTTATCTCCGCCGCAAATTTATATAATCTAACTTTTGTCGATTTTTTTTCAGACATTTATTTAATCACCTTTTTATTCAGCTAATCTTCTTCTTCAAATTGGGATTTAATGAGGTCAATTATCTCTTCGATTTTTTCGTCATCAAACTCTTTAATTTCCTTCAATTTTTCTGCACCTGCAGTTAAAACATCAATGGCAGTATCATAACCATTATTTATAAGAAGCTCATAAATTTCGTTACCAAGTTCTTCCTTGAGATCAAAAAGTTCGATATCTTCTTCATATTCTTCAAATGGTTTTTCTTCACGTAAAATTTCGATCTCATAACCGGTAAGCCTCATGGCAAGCCTGATGTTAACGCCATTTCTTCCAACGATTAATGAAACCTGATCGCTATCTGCCGTAACAATTGCTTTTTTCTCATCTTCATCAAGCTCTATTTTTTTAAGCTTTGCAGGAGCAAGTGCCTTTTGTATAAAAATAATTGGATCATCCGAGTAATTTACAACATCAATATTTTCATTATTAAGTTCGCGTACAATAGCATGAATTCTTACGCCCTTCATTCCAACACACGCTCCAACGGCATCAATTCGGGGATCCTGCGATTCAACAGCAATTTTAGCTCTTTCGCCGGGTTCTCTTGCAATTGATTTTATATCAATTATGCCGTCATAAATTTCCGGGATTTCAATTTCAAACAATCTTCTTAAAAACATATTATCCGATCTTGAAATAACTATAACAGGTCCGCTGCTTCCTTTTCTAACTTCTTTAACAATAGCCCTTATGGTTTCCCCTTTTTTATATTTTTCAAAAGGGATTTGTTCTGAGCGTGGTAAAATAAGTTCGTTCTTATTATGATTTACAAGAATATCATTTTTTCTTATCTGGTAAATATCACCAACAACAATTTCGCCTAATAACTCATTATATTCATTATATATAATTTCTTTTTCTAATTCACGAATCTTTTGATTTAAGCTTTGTTTGGCAAGTACAACAAGCCTTCTGCCCAACGAAGCTAATTCAATTTTTTCAACAAAATCTTCGCCAACCTCAAGTTTGTCTTCATTACCTTTTTTATTTACTTCATCAATACTTATCTGAGTATTGGGGTCTTCAACAACATCAACAATTTCACGCTCAAGAAAAATTTCTATATCGCCTCTATCCATATTAACCACAACATCAAACTTGGCTTCATCACCATATTTCTTTTTAACGAGTAACCCAAATATTTCCTCGAGAATTCCACCGAGTACATCTCTATCAATGCCTTTTTCCCTTACCATCTGGGCAAAGGATTCGACAATCTCACTATTCATTTACTATCTCCTCTTCTAAGAAAAACTAATTAAGACTTTTGCTTTAGTGATATTTTTAAATTCAACAATTAAATTATTTTTTTCGGAAAGAAAGGTTAACTCTTCACCTTTAATTCCGAGTAATTTGCCGGTAATTATTTTTTCAACATCACCGGTATTATATGTTATTTCAAAATTTCGATTAATATGTTTTGGAAATTGTTTAAGATATTTCAATGGTCTTTCAACACCGGGCGTAGAAACATCCAAACGATAAGATTCTTTAATCAGATTCTGTTCTTCAATAACAGAATTAATTTCCCTGCTAATTTGGGCAAGATCATCGGCAGAAATATTTTTTTCTCCATCTACAAAAACTTCAATAATCCTCTTTCTTTGATCACCTCTAAAGATGATATCTACTATGAAAAAGCCAAGTTTTTGTGCGATTTCTTCAGAAATTTTAGCTATATTTTCTTTTAATAAGTTCATACTAATAAAAAACGCCCTCAACGGGGCGAATCACTGGCTCAAAAATAGAATTAATTTACCTGATAAACAAGGAAAAGTTTGTGATGATTTGTTGTTACAATCCTATAAAAAGTATGAAAATCAGCAAAAATTACTTTAAAACCGTCTTTTGCAGAATTTCTACTATACTGATATAATGATTTTAAACCTTTCTATTACGGAATCCTATTAAAATATTAAAATCATTTTTATATCACTTCCG
>AMWB02059303.1_pt3 | contig 13239 bp, 14 predicted proteins | sample 200311 | NCBI WGS metagenome assembly AMWB02 (sample SAMN02737377, study PRJNA173069) | bioreactor metagenome | biome: anode biofilm in microbial fuel cells | place: USA: California | collected 2010-12-16 | reverse complement strand
GCGATGGCCAAGGGTGAGGTAAACCTTGAAGCCGAGGCAGCACCCCTTTTGGCTCCCAAGGCCTCGGCTTACGATCTGACATCTCAGCGCATTATCATGCGGGATGAATTTTATGCGCTGGGAGAAGTCTACGACAAATTTTCCGGAACGCTTCAGGGGGCGCTTTCCGCCAGCCTTCAGCGCACGATTGAAGTTTCCCTGGTATCAACGGAAATGGTCAAATATGGTGATTTCATCAAGGCCTTCCCCAATCCGACCTGCTATAATATCTTCAGCATGGATCCCTTGATCGGATCAGGACTTCTGACCATTGAAACGGATCTGGTTTTTTCTCTGATCGACTGCATGTTCGGCGGAGACGGGAAATCCCTGACCCAGGTGAGGGATTTTACCGCGATTGAGTTGCGGATGATGCGTAAATTTGCGTTGGAAGTTTTATCCAATTTCGAGAAAGCCTGGGAATTTCTGTTTCCTGTCAAAATTGCATTGAAAAAAACCGAAACCAAATCCGAATTTGTTCATATTGTCAACTCCGGTGAACTGGTGATGGTCATTGTATTTCTTCTGAACGGAAAAGAATTCTCGGGCAATATTTATATGTGCGTGTCATATCTGATGCTGGAACCGATAAAAGAGAACCTGTCCAGCAAATATCTGCGGGAAAAAGATATGGCCTATGCCTGGAAGCCGCAACTGGAACACCTGCTGGAGGATACCACGGTTGCGGTGATTGCGGAACTGGGAAGGACGGTACAGTCCGTAAGTGATTTGCTGAACCTTCAAGTTTCGGATATTCTCAAACTCAATTCCGGGCCCGATGACCTGATTACCTTGAATATCGCAGGCGTTCCAAAATATTTGGGATTTCCCGGAGTTGCCAAGGGCAACCGGGCCGTCGAAATTACGGCGTTGTTAAGCCCTAAAGGAGATCATCAAGACCATGGGCGATCCAAATAAAATGAAATCCGGTGCCTTGAAGCCCGGCCAGAGCGGTGCCGGAGCAGTGCCTGGAACCCAGCAGAGCGGTGGGCCGGCGGATAAGTCGGCTTCTCAAAAATCCAATATGGATTTTATCCTGGATATCCCTTTGGAAATTTCGGTTGAACTGGGCCGGACAACCCTCATGATCAATGATCTGCTTAAACTGGGACAGGGGTCGGTTGTTGAATTGTCCAAAGTCGCCGGCGAAACCCTTGAGGTACTTGCCAACCAGCGATTGATTGCCAGAGGTGAAGTCGTTGTCATCAACGAAAAATACGGTATCCGCCTGACGGAGATCATCAGCCCGATGGAGCGGATCGAAAGACTGCGGTGATGGACCCGCCCAATTTATTTTATACGGCCCTGAAGATGCTTGGTGTCCTGATCATTCTGACAGGGGGGCTGTATGCCTGTCTGCTGCTGATAAAACGCCTGTTTCATATTGCCGGATCCGCCAGGAAGGCGGATCAGCTGATTCGGGTGCTGAATGTCCGCCCTGTGGGCATCAAAAAACAAATTGCCCTTGTCGAAATCCCAGGTGCTGTTCTGGTCATCGGTATGAGCGGAGATCGTATTCAGCTTCTGGATAAAATCGTGGATGCGGAAATCCGGAACCGGATATCAGCGGGCCAGACATCATCCGGCAGGGATCAGCGGACGGAATCGGTAAATGATAACACACAAACTTTCCAGACATAATCATCCTGCTCCCGGTATTTTTACGGTAAGAACCCTCGGCTTTTTGGCCATTGGAATGCTGCTGGCATCCGCTGCATGGGGGGCGGTTGCACAGCCGGCCGGCAATTTTCCGCTGATCTCCATTGCCATGGATAAAGCAAAGGGACCTGAAGACGTTTCGGTCGTGATTCAGATTTTCGCGGCGCTGACGCTGCTTTCCATTGCTCCGGCGATACTGATCATGCTGACATCCTTTACGCGGTTTGTGATCGTGCTCTCCCTGCTTCGCCAGGCCATGGGCACGCAGCAGATGCCGCCCAACCAGATTCTGATCGGTCTGGCCATGTTTCTGACTTTTTATGTGATGACGCCGGTCTGGCAGGATGTCAACCAGAATGCCGTCCAGCCGTATCTTGAAAAAAAAATCACTTCCGAACAGGCGATCGATGCCGCCTTAACCCCGATTCGCAAATTCATGTACAAGCAGATCCGGGAAAAAGATTTGGCGCTTTTCGTTGAAATCGCCGGGCTGAAACGGCCCGATACGCCCGCCGATGTGCCAACGATGGTCATGATCCCATCGTTTATCATCAGCGAGCTGAAAACGGCTTTTCAACTGGGGTTCCTGCTGTTCATTCCGTTTCTGATCATTGATATGGTGGTGGCCAGCGTGCTGCTGTCCATGGGGATGATGATGCTGCCGCCCATCATGATTTCTTTGCCGTTCAAATTACTCCTGTTTGTTCTTGTGGATGGATGGAATCTGATCGTGGGGTCGCTGGTCAAAGGATTTGTGTGAAAGGAGCTTGGCGATGACGCCGGAATTCGTTACGGGTTTTTTTCTGGAAGCCATGAAAACTGCGGCCTTGCTGGCCATGCCGGTGCTCATGGTGGGCCTGATTGCCGGGGTGCTGGTCAGCGTGTTTCAGGCGGCAACCCAGATTAATGAAATGACGCTGGTGCTGATTCCCAAGATGATTGCTGTCGGCATTGCCCTGATCGTCTTCTTCCCCTGGATGATGGAAGTGATGGTGGATTTTACCCGCAATGTCATCATCAATCTGCCGACAACCGTTCGTTAACCGCGTCCGTGAGCCATCTTCTCCAGGAATATCATGGGCACTCACCCTGACCGCTGACTTCAGACACTATGACCACGCTCACCATTTCGCTTCCGCAGATTCAACTTTTTCTGTTTATTTTTTTGCGTGTCAGCGCGATGACACTCACCGTCCCGGTTTTTGACAGCCGGAATATTCCCGCTACGTTCAAGGTCGGGCTTTGTTTTACCATGGCACTGGTGCTTTATCCGATCGTCCGGATCGCGCCGGTTGCATTTGATTTGTCCGTGATTCGGTTTGTGCTGGGGATCGCCTGCGAAATCATCACCGGTGTCATTATCGGTTTTCTGATCCGGTTGATTTTCACCGGAATCCAGCTGGCCGGTGAACTGGCGGCATTTCAAATGGGCTTCAGCGTTGCCAGTGTGATTGACCCCATGTCCAGCAGCCAGGTACCCGTCATATCCCAACTGATGTATATGTTTGCCATTTTGATTTTTTTAACAACCAATGCCCATCACTGGGTGCTGCGGGCACTTGTCGAGAGCTTTGTGCTGATTCCGCCGTTTGGGTTTCATTCTTCGGGGAATCTCATGGCGCTGCTGACCCAGGCTGCCGGCCAGATGTTCGTGAACGCCGCCAAGGTCGGCTCTCCCGTGATCGCTTCTCTGCTTCTGGTGAGTCTGGGTCTCGGGTTGGTGGGTCGAACCGTTCCGCAGATGAATGTGTTTATGGTGGCAACTCCGGTGAATATATTGATCGGATTTCTCTTTCTTTCACTGTCGTTTCCGATGCTGATGACGTATTTAACCAAACTGCTGAATGATGTGGGCAACGAATTGATTCAGATCATGAAACTGATGGGATAACAGGAATACCCCGTGGCTGAAAACGATCAGGAGAAAACCGAGCAGGCCACGCCCAAGCGTGAGAGAGAAGCCAGAGAAGAAGGCCAGATCATTCACAGCAAAGAGGTTTCGTCCGCGCTCATTCTGCTGGGAGCCATCATCGCATTTTATGCCGCCGGTCCCTGGATGGTTCACAGAATGGCCGGGCTGATGCAGCGATATTTCAGCGGCATGGGCACCATTTCTCTCAGAGATGATTCGCTTCAGACACTGGTTCTCAATATGATGGGGGATTTTGCACTGATTGTTGCCCCGGTGATGCTGGCCACGCTCATTCTCGGCGTTGCTGCAAGCGTTTTCCAGGTGGGCTTTACGATCTCCGCCAAGTCGCTTTCCTTCAAGTTTTCAAAACTGAACCCGATTCAGGGGGTCGGAAAATTGTTTTCGCTCCGATCTTCCGTGGATGTTGTTAAAGCCCTTGCCAAAATTCTGGTGCTGGGGGCGCTTGCCTATTCTCTGATCAAAGCGGAGACGCTGGCCCTGCCGATGCTCATCCAGATGGAAGTGACGGATATCTGGGCGTTTATCGGCCGTGTTTCGTTCCGGATCTGCCTCTATGTATTTCTGGCCATGGCCGCCATTGGCGGCATGGATTATCTGTTCCAATGGTGGCAGCATCAAAAAGATCTTCGCATGACCAAACAGGAGGTCAAGGAAGAATCCAAACAGACCGAGGGAGATCCCAAGGTCAAATCCCGTATTCGTTCCATTCAACTGGAAATGTCCCGTCGCCGCATGATGGGTGACGTTCCGGGAGCCACCGTTGTCATCACCAATCCGACCCGCCTGGCGATTGCCCTTAAATATGATTCCAAAAACATGCAGGCCCCGAAGGTAGTTGCCAAAGGCGCCGGTTTCATCGCCGAAAAAATCAAGGAACTTGCCAGAACCCACCGGATTCCTGTTGTCGAAAACAAACCCCTGGCCCGCACCCTGTTTAAATCCGTGGATATTGGAGCCGATATCCCATTCGAGCTCTACAGAACGGTGGCTGAAATACTGGCCTATGTCTATCGGCTCAAGGGCATCCGCTGATACTTCTCTAAAAAAACCGTCTTCGCATCCGCTCTATTCGCAAAGCTGGCACAAATCCTGCATTCCATTTCTGTCAAATCAACCCTCTTTTCTTTTCAGGGAAAATCATGGAAATTGCGACACAAAACATGTTTGCAGGACAGTTGGCCCGTTTTACGAAGAGCTCTGACATTTTTATGGCGGTGGCGGTCATCGCCATCCTGATGATCATGATCGTGCCGCTGCCTTCCATTATGCTGGATCTGCTGTTGTCTTTCAATATCACGTTTTCATTGATTATCCTGCTTGTCGGGATGTATATCCGAAAACCTCTGGAGCTGTCCTCGTTTCCCTCCCTGCTTTTGATTACCACCCTGTTCAGGCTGTCGTTGAATGTGGCGTCCACGCGAATGATCCTGCTGCATGGAAATGAGGGGACGGATGCTGCCGGAAAAGTGATCATGGCATTTGGTAATTTTGTCGTGGGCGGCAACTACCTGGTCGGGGTGATCGTTTTTTTGATTCTTGTCGTTATTAACTTCATGGTCATCACCAAAGGCGCCGGACGAATTGCTGAAGTTGCGGCGCGCTTCACCCTGGATGCCATGCCGGGTAAACAGATGAGTATCGATGCGGATTTAAACGCTGGTCTCATCAATGACCAGGAAGCAAAGAGCCGGCGGCGTCTGGTTGCTCATGAAGCCGAATACTACGGCGCAATGGACGGGGCCAATAAATTTGTACGCGGAGATGCCGTTGCCGGCATTCTGATTACCCTGATCAATATCATTGCCGGTCTGGGAATCGGCGTTTTTCAGCACGGCATGAACTTTGTCGACGCAGCCCAGAATTATACCCTTCTGACCGTAGGGGATGGGCTGGTCAGTCAGATTCCGGCACTGATCGTATCGACTGCCGCAGGCATTATCGTGAGCCGTGCCGGTTCTGAATCCAGCATGGGAAAAGAGATTGTTTCCCAGCTCCTGGTCCAGCCTCGCGCCATCGGCATTGCCAGTTCGGTTCTGTTCGGATTCGCATTGATTCCGGGTCTTCCGACCGTCCCGTTTTTGATTCTTTCAGCGATAACGGGGTCCTTGGCGTTCATTCTTTCAAAATCTTCCCAGACAGACAAGGCCAGGGAAGATCACCCGGGACAGGCGGCATCCAGTCAGGCCAAGTCTCCGGAAGCGGTAAAGCTCATGCCGCCGCTGGACGTATTGGCGCTGGAAGTCGGATACGGACTGATCCCGCTGGTGGATGCTTCCCAGAACGGCGAGCTTCTGGAACGGATCAAATCCGTCAGGCGGCAGATAGCGCAGGATGTCGGCATTCTGGTTCCTTCGGTGCATATTCAGGACAATATGCAGTTGAAGCCGGGAGAATACGCCATTTTACTGAAAGGCAATGAAGTTGCAAAAGGCAATCTCATGATCAATCATTACCTGGCCTTGAATCCGGGAGTGAATCAGGAGGCCATTGACGGCATTCCGACCAAGGAACCCACGTTCGGGCTTCCGGCCTACTGGATAAAAGAACAGGAAAAAGAAACCGTCATGGGAAAAGGATATACGGTGGTGGACCTTCCGACTGTTCTGACCACGCACCTGACCGATGTCATCAAAAAACATGCGCACGAATATCTGGGCAGGCAGGAAGCCCAGCAGCTTCTGGATACCCTTAAGGAAGCCTATCCCAGGATCGTTGAAGAACTGGTTCCCAATCTGCTTCCGCTTGGATCGGTGGTGAAAGTGCTTCAAAATCTGCTGGTTGAGCAGATTCCCATTCGAGATCTGCTTACCATTCTGGAAACCCTTGCCGATTGGGCACCGGTGACAAAGGATCTGGATATGCTGACCGAATACGTTCGTCATGGTCTTGCCCGAACCATCACCCGGCTTTATGCCTCTCCGGAGGGGACCCTCAATATGATGACAATGGATCACCAGATTGAGAATCTGATGATGCAATCCCTTCAGCAGACTTCCCAGGGTAGTTTTCTGTCCATCGAGCCGGAAATTACCCAGAAAATCATCAAACAAATTGCCAGAAATCTTGACAAATTCACTTCTCAAAACCTTCAGCCGATCATCTTGTGTTCCGTACAGGTCAGGTTGCATTTAAGAAAGCTGGTGGACCGATTTATTCCCAATCTGGTTGTGTTGTCCTACAATGATATTCTAACCAGCACCCGGATTCAATCCTTAGGAATAGTGAGACTGACAGATGCAGATTAAACGATTTGAAGCGCCGACGATGACAGATGCCTTGCGGTTGATAAAAAAAGAATTCGGACCGGATGCGGTGATTCTTTCCGCCCGAAGCCGGAGTCCGGAAAAAACCCTTTTTGGAAGCAAAAAACCGGCAGGCATTGAAGTGACTGCCGCAACCGACTCGCTGGATGCCGTGTTGGCAAATCAAGCTGCAGCAGCGCAAGCCGTTTCTGCGGTTGCCGGAAGCGCTTCCGGCGCCCTGAAAGGCCAGAATATTTCCGTTCATATTGATGACCCCATCAGCAAAAAAAGTCTGATAAATACGATTCAGACCGGCTTGAAATCACTGTCCATCCGAAAAAACGCGCCGGCCGCTTCCTCCGGGCCGGACAAGGCCATGGAGAGATTCAAAAGCCATTTTGCGCTTCAGGGAGTGGAAGAAATATTCATTCCGGAGCTTTGGGAGAGATTCACCAATAAATCCGGTTCGGAAATGACATGGGGAAGTGAAGCTTTTAAATCCGGCTTGCTGGAAGTGTTTTCGGAAATCGGCATATCCGCAGGGATCCCCGAGAAATGCGGCAGCGGGCCGCAGGTGCATGGATTTGTCGGTCCGGCCGGCGGCGGAAAATCCTCGGTCCTTGTCAAGTTGACGGCAATTTACGCCCATCAGTTCAAACAGAAGGTCGGATGGATCACGCTTGACACCCAGCGGGTTGCCGCAGCAATCCAGCTTCAGGTTTATGGAAAAATTATCGGTGTCCCCCTGGAGCCGGCATCCGGAATCAGGGAATTCCGGGAAGCCCTGAAGCGCTTTGAGAATATGGATCATGTTTTCATCGATATGCCGGGCATGGGAATCCGGGATGGGCAGATGATTGAGGAAATATCCGGCATCTTGAAACAGACGCGCGTCGATAAGATGTATCTGGTAGCCGGTGCCACGACAAAAAATGAGGATTTAATACAGATCGTGAAAGCCTATAAACCCTTGTCGTTGAACGGTTTGATTCTGACCAAGCTGGACGAAAGCCAGACATACGGCAATGTATTTAATCTGTTGATGCGTTCCAAACTTCCGGTTTCCTATTTTACCGGCGGGCAGACGATTCCGCACAGCATCGAAAAGGCCACGCTCGAAAAAGTGCTTGAACTCATTTTGAATCCGGACAGGGAAAGCAAACCCTGGCATGTCCCCCCAGGAAAAACAGCGGAAATCATACCGTATGTTAAAAACAATATCCAGTCTCCCCGATTTCGGGACCATTATGTGACCAATCACAAATCCGCTCACTTCCACAGTCCGGAATGTGCCTGGGCCAAACGGATCAAACCTGAAAATCGGATTGTGTTTGAAAGCATTGAAGAGGCTGTCGCAAAAAAATTTACCCCTTGTAAAATTTGTTGCAGTCATATCATGGAATTCCAACATACCGGAAATAATGAAGTTCATCGGGTCGGAAACGGCCAACCCTATTATTCTAAATAAGGTATCCACATGACGACGTTCAAGGATTCACCCAGTAATGTCATCAGTCTGACACGAAAACTGGCAGCCAAAAGCGGAATGCATGCTTCTCAGCCGGAAAAAGGTTCCCGCACACGGGTCATTGCCATTACCAGCGGCAAGGGCGGGGTCGGGAAGACCAATATTGTTGCCAACCTCGGCATTTCGTTGTCTCAGCTTGGCAAGAAAGTCATGATTTTTGATGCGGATCTGGGTCTGGGAAATTTGGATATTCTTCTGGGGCTGACCCCCAAGTTCAATTTTTCGCATGTCACCCTTGGTGAAAAAAGCCTTTCGGAAATTATCGTTGAGGGGCCCTGCAATGTCAAAATCCTTCCGGCGTCATCGGGAATCCAGGAAATGGCCAATCTGTCCAAAGAACAGACCGCCAGTATGCTGAGTGATCTTTATGCGGTGATCGATCCGATTGATATCCTTCTGATCGATACAGCCGCCGGCATCTCCTCGAATGTCATGTATTTCAATGCGATCGCCCAGGAAGTTCTGGTGGTGGTATCGCCTGAACCCACATCCATCACGGATGCCTATGCCCTGATGAAAATTCTTTCCATCCGGTATGGTGTGAAACAATTCAAGCTGCTGGTCAATATGGTCAGCGACTTTCAGGAAGCCCATGAAGTTTTCCGGCAACTGAAACTGGTTGCTGAACGGTTTCTGGACATCAGCATCGAGTATATCGGACACGTCAATTACGATAAAAACATCACGCGCGGCGTCAGACAGCAAAAAGCCGTATGTGATCTGTATCCGGATACGCCGGCCAGTCGATGCTTCAATTCTCTGGCCGTGAAATTGTGCCAGTCGCAACTGCCTGTATCCCCTTCAAAGGATACCCGGCTGTTCTGGAAGGAACTGCTCAACAATAAACTGGATTTCACCAAACCTTGATGCGTCGTTGTGACTGTCGGGTCAAGACGGTAAAAAAGAAGAAGCTATGAACTTATCTATCGCAAGCATGGCGGCAGGTCCTTACAAGGACGAAGTAATGACACGGAATCAATTGATTACGGAATATCTGCCGTTTGTCAAGAAAATCGTTCATCGGATGGCGATTCATCTGCCCTCTCATATGGATGTCGAAGATCTCGTTCATGCAGGGGTTATCGGGCTGATTCAGTCGATAGACCGTTATGATCCCGCAAGGGATAATACGCTGGCGACATTTGCTTCATTTCGCATTCGCGGCGCTGTGTTAAGTGAGCTTCGATCCCGGGATATTCTTTCTCGCGGCAAGCGAAAGAAAGTCAGAGAAATGCAGCAGACCTGGATTCAACTGGAGAAAAAGCTGGGCAGGGAGGTTGAGGGCTGGGAGGTGGCCAGGGAGCTGGGGATGACCGCGGATGAAATGGATGATTTGCAGCGGATGGCCAGTATTTCATTCGTCAGCCTTGACGATATGGATTCTCCGTCGAACAGTGAAAAGGAAATGCTGCTCAGCCATTTCGTGAGCGGTGAAAAGCAGGATGCGCTGATGCTGACCCGAGCATCCGAAATACGAAAGGCGCTTGTAAAGGCCATCGACGAATTGTCTGACAGGGAAAGAACGCTGATTTCCCTTTATTATGTGGATGAGCTGACATTGAAGGAAATCGGCCAGGTCATGAATCTGACCGAATCCAGAATTTCTCAGATCCATTCCGCCGTGATCATGCGCTTGCGAAGAAAGCTCATTAAGCAGGGTGTTCTGGATAACTGACAGGTATTTTTTAGGGTGGTGTCAAAATGTTCAAGTGGACGTCAAGAATATGACGCCGGGAGCGCAACAGCGATGATCAATGCCATTGAAAGCCAGCAGATCAATTCCGGAATTGCTTCAACAGCCGAATTGAAACGGATTCAAAAAGATCGACATCGCCGTCCCGCCGATCAGAAGCACCGAAACAACGGAAAACCTCCGGATTCAAATTCCCATCAAAATCCGGAATCGGAATCCCGTTTTTACGCGGAAGATATGCAAGCGGACATGCACCTGAGAAATGAGATTGAGGAGGCTTTCGATCAATCCCGTCCACAGAAGAATCCAAAAATTGAAGTCCGGGAACAGGGAAAGCGTATTGATGTTATCATCTGATTTTTTGAAGGAAACAAATCCATGACCCAAACCACACTCATGAACTGGGAGGCCGTACTGGATGCAGCCGGGTTTTGTTGCTGTATTTTGACGGTTCTGTATCTGATCCGGCTGAAGCGAAAATCGGCATTTAAAGGCCGGATGGCAGATCCGGTGCAGCAGGAAGATGCCGTCCCGTTTAAGGCGGCTCCGGCGATGGACCTGCCTGCGGATATGCCTTTTGACAACGTACTGGCAACGGTAAAAAATGACTACCGAATGGCTGCCGTTGCCGGCGGGAGATCAGTACCCGCCGCCGATCCCTATGCTGAAGTCCGGCGGCTTCTGGGTCTGGGAATGGAGCCGCGTCAGATTGCAGATCGGATTAAAATTCCGCTGTGTGAAATCGATTTGATTGTCAGTTTGCGCCAGATTCAACCGGATCCGGCTTCAGACAAACGCACTGAAAATGAATTTGGTGCAAAACTGGCATAGTTTGTGCTTTATTAAGTTCGCAAGTTCCGGTGTTGGCAGGCGCATTATGTTATCAACCGGCGAATTTGCGAACTTTTTTTATTTAAGGGGTCGGCATGAGTGGAGAAATCAGCGGCATGTTATCCAGGACGATGGCTCGGGAAATGAAATTGGAAGTCTTGTCCAATAACATCGCCAATGCCAACACGGTTGGATTTAAGGAAGACAAGGTATTCCGGATTTCCGGAACGCCTGCGTCGGTCTGGGACAATCTTTCCGCTGCCAATCGAAACAACCTGTCAATAAACAATATTTCCAGCCTGCCGGTGGGGACGTTTACCAATTTTGAACAGGGCCAATTGAAGGAGACCGGAAATGCGCTGGATTTGGCGCTGGATGGGGAAGGATTTTTTGCAGTGAAGACCCCTCAGGGCCAGCAATATACACGAAAAGGAAATTTTGTTCTGAATGCCAAAGGAACACTGGTAACCCAGGAAGGATATCCGGTTCTGGGGGGAAACGGTGGTGAAATTCAAATCTCCGGTCAGAAGGTTGTTGTGGATGCCAGCGGCGGCATTATCGTGGATGGCGTGAACGTGGATACCCTGCATCTGGTGGATTTTGCAAATAAAAAAGGGCTGTTGAAAATCGGGGATTCCCTGTACAGTCCGCAAGATCCGAATGATCCCGGAATCCCCGCGGATAAGACGCTGGTGCAGCAGGGATTCATTGAAGTTTCCAATGTGGATTCCGTCAAGATAATGACCGAGATGATCGACGTGATTCGGGGGTATGAATCCTATCAAAAAGTGCTTCAATCCATGAGTGATATCAACAGTAAAGCCAATGAAATCGGGAAATTGTCATGATATGCAATCGCCGGAAAATCTGGGTTGACAGCCGGCGGGATTCCGTTTTCCATTTACAATTCATAAGGAGGCCGTAATGTCTCGAGCTTTATCCATAGCCGCATCCGGAATGCAGGCACAGTCATTGAACATCGATGTGATTTCGAACAACCTGGCCAATGTCAGCACAACCGGTTTTAAACGCAGCCGGGCCGATTTTCAGGATCTGCTCTACCAGAATCTTCGTCCGGCCGGCGCCGCTTCAACGTCCGACAATCAGGTGCCGACCGGCATTCAGCTGGGCCAGGGAACAAGACCTGTGGCCACACAGAAAATCTTCATCCAGGGAAATTATCAGCATACCGAAAACGAACTGGATATTGCCATAGAAGGCAGCGGGTTTTTCCAAATCATGCAGCCAAATGGAGAAATTGCCTACAGCCGGTCGGGTGCTTTTAAACTGAACAGCGATGGGAAAATCGTAACTTCCGACGGATACCCCCTGGAGCCTGCCATCTCCGTTCCCAACAACAGCGTTTCGGTAACCATCGGAATGGATGGGACCGTATCCGCGCTTACGGCCGGATCGGTCACACCCACCCAGATCGGCACCATCGAACTGGCCCAGTTTCCAAATCCGGCCGGGCTCAGCAGTATCGGCAGAAATCTATATATGAATACCGCAGCCTCCGGAGAAGTGACAACCGGAACCGCCGGCAAGGACGGCCGGGGGACCATATCTCAGGGCAATCTGGAGATGTCCAATGTCAGTGTCGTGGATGAAATGGTCAACATGATTACGGCCCAGCGGGCTTACGAAATCAACAGCAAATCCATTCAGGCGGCTGATGAAATGCTGCAAATGGCCAACAACCTGAAACGGTAGGGATATCCTGTTCAATCGGCGTGGGCATACAAAAGGGCAGGTGGATCAAGATGATGAAAAATATCCGGAAAAATCGCAAATGCGTAATTGCTTCCGATAACAGGCAGCGGGTGCGGCCATGGCGCGGGGTGATCTTGTTGGGGATGCTGGCTGCGCTGTTTTCTTTTGCAAAAATCGGTGAATCCGCTGAAATATCCAAGAAAATGATTGAAGAGATCGTGTTGACTTTCCTGGGCAACAACATCCCCTGGGATAAAAACCGGGTAAAAGTCAATATCATTCAAAGCAGCGAGAATCTGTTTCTTCCGGACCTGCCGTATACCTATGAAGTGATTCCGCCCGTCAGAACCAATTATCTGGGAAATATTCCCCTGAAAGTTGTTTTCGATGTTCAGGGTCATCCGCAACAGAAGGCATGGGCAATGGTCAGGATTGGTGTTGAAACCGATGCCATCGTAGTGCAAAAACCCCTTCTTCGGAATCAGACCATCGAAAAAGATGATGTAAAAATCATTTCAATGGATATGGCGGATTTGCCCTCCAATTTCATCTCCAGCCTGGAGGATGTGGTGGGAAAAAGGACACTCAGAGTCATGAACCG
>AMWB02158617.1_pt1 | contig 13251 bp, 8 predicted proteins | sample 200311 | NCBI WGS metagenome assembly AMWB02 (sample SAMN02737377, study PRJNA173069) | bioreactor metagenome | biome: anode biofilm in microbial fuel cells | place: USA: California | collected 2010-12-16 | reverse complement strand
CTGCAACATCTGTCTATATTTGATATTAAAATAAAAAAATCAGGTGACTATATGCAGTGGCACGCGATTCAAGCAAGAGATCTGCCGGATTTGTGGTTTCAGGCGGTTCACGACATTCTCGACAAAGGTCGGCGGGTGACCATCGATCGAGGATCATACGCCGGTCAGACGCGATTGGAGTACGACTATTTCATCGGACAGGTCAAATATCCCGGCACGAAACCACTGCTTCCCGATATTCCGGCAGGCTGCGGATTACCCAATCCGGTTGAAGAAGCATACATTTATGGCGGTCAAGGCTATCAGCGCTCTTACATCGAGTATCTGATGTCGGCGCGCAAGGAACCCGGCGAGTCCTACACCTACGGTGAAAGGCTGGTCAAGGTCCCTCTCAGAGGCGATAAGTTGACCTGGTGGAAAATGCATGCTCTGGAAATCGTCGATCATCGCGCCGTTGATGGCAAAATCGTCTTTGAAGAAAACGGCGCGCTTTTTATCAACCAGATTGAATGGGTCATCGACACCTATAAAAAATATGGCCACCGCAATAACCAAATGGTCTTACAGGTGGCCCACCCCTCGGATTTGACGCTTTTGGATCCGCCCTGTTTACGTTCGATAGACACCCGTATTCAAGACAACAAGCTCTATTTTTTCGTTTATTTTCGTTCCTGGGATCTGTGGGGCGGTCTGCCGGCCAATCTGGCCGGCATCCAGCACCTAAAGGAATATATGGCCGCCGAGATCGGCGTTCAGGATGGCGAAATGATCGTCGAAAGCAAAGGCCTGCACCTGTACGGCTACGCCGAGGATCTGGCCAAGATGCGCTGCATGCGTGGGTGAGTTTTCTAAAATTCTATATTTTTGGGCGTGCGCGGAAAAGGGATCACGTCGCGGATATTGTTGATGCCGGTGACCAGCATGATCAGGCGCTCAAACCCCAATCCGAAACCGCTGTGCGGCACACTGCCGGTTTGGCGCGACTCGAGATACCACCAATACGGCTCTTTGGTCATCTCCAATTCCTCCATGCGTCGGACCAAAAAATCATAACGCTCTTCGCGCTGACTGCCGCCGATAATTTCGCCGATGCCGGGTACCAATAGATCCATGGATGCCACGGTTTGGCCGTCGTCGTTCAATCGCATGTAAAAAGATTTGATTGTTTTGGGAAAATCATAAACGATCACCGGTTTTTTGAAATAGTGTTCCGTCAGATAGCGTTCATGCTCCGATTGCAGATCCAAACCGAATTCGACCGGATACTCGAATGGGTGAGCGCTTTTTGTCAGAATCGCGATCGCTTGTGAATATGGAATACGTTCAAAAGGCGTTTGGGCGATGGTTTGCAGGGTCGGTAAAAGCGTTTTATCGACAAAGCGGCCGAACAACTCCAGATCCTGAGTACATCGCGCCAGGGCATGCCGGACCAGATAGTGGATAAATTCTTCCGCCAGGTCCATGTCCCGGGTCAGATCACAGAACGCCATTTCCGGTTCAACCATCCAAAATTCCGAGGCGTGGCGACGGGTGTTGGAATTTTCGGCCCGGAAAGTAGGGCCGAAGGTGTACACATCACCCAAAGCCAGAGCGAGCATTTCGGCTTCGAGTTGTCCGGAAACGGTCAGGTTGGCCTGTTTTCCAAAAAAGTCATCACCGCTGTCCGTCGCTTCGGACGGCAGGGTGGTAACCCGAAACATTTCGCCGGCGCCCTCGCAATCCAAAGCGGTTAAAACAGGGGTGTGGACATAAACAAATCCGCGATCGTGGAAAAAGCGATGGATGGCCAGAGCCATTTCCGAGCGGATCCTGAAAACAGCGCCGTATTTATTCGTCCGACCGCGCAAGTGCGCAATTGTTCTTAAGAACTCATCGCCGTGGCGTTTTTTCTGCAGGGGATAGGAAGGCAATGCGGACCCGATTTCAATCAACTCCCGGACCTGAATCTCCCATTTTTGCTCCTTACCCATGGATGGGACCAACTCTCCGCGGACCTCTACCGCCGAGCCCGTGGTCACCGTTTTAAGGTCGTTGTAATTATTCAGTGAGTCGTTTGCCACAACCTGGATGTTGGCCAGACAGGAACCATCATTGACTTCCAAAAATGAAAAAGATTTGGCATCGCGCCGGGTGCGCACCCATCCCTTGATCAGCACCTGCTTTGAAGGTTCGGTCGCATTCAGCAAAGCGGCTATTTTCACTCGTGTCATGGATCAACCCCTTGGATAATTCAAATAAATTTAAATATCGAAAATGTGGGTGTCTGAATCAAATTCGGTTTATTGTTGATTAGTCGGTACTATTTTGACATAAAAATCAATTTTGGTTTGATTTTCTTAACATTGCGCTGCATCGGGCAAGCGCTTGAAAAGCATATGTAGCATGCGGATTTTAAGCACACAAGATATCCTGGACCAGGTTGAAAAGCCCAGCCGCTATCTGGGAACTGAGATCAACCGGACCATAAAAGACCGCTCCGTGGTGGATCTGCGTATAGCGCTGGCTTTTCCCGATCTGTACGAAATCGGAATGTCGCACTTTGGCATTCAGATTTTATATCATTTGCTCAATACGCATAACCAGATCAGCGCCGAACGGGTGTTTGCGCCGGCCGTCGATATGGCCCACCAGTTGCGCGAAAACCAGATAGCCCTATCCAGTCTGGAAAGCGGCACGCCGCTGGACCAATTCGACATGATCGGCTTCAGCCTGCTGTATGAACTCAACTACACCAACGTTCTCAATATGTTGGACCTGGCTCGGATCCCGCTCCGTGCCGCGGACCGCGGAAAAACAGATCCGTTGATTGTTGCCGGCGGACCCTGCGTGTGCAATCCGGAGCCGATGGCCGAATTTTTCGACGCGATGGTTTTCGGAGACGGCGAATCCGTGATCATGCAGCTGGCCGACAGTTGGCTGGCGTGGAAAAGGAATGGCATCGGTTCCAAAATCGACCTGCTCACCCAATGGTCGCGGTTGGAAGGGGTTTATGTACCGCAATTTTTCGATGCCAGCTGGGATGCGTCCGGATTTCAGCGCCTCGAGCCCAAAATGGCCGGCTATACCGCCGTGCGTCGTGCGATTGTGACCGATCTGGATCAGATCGCTTTTCCGGATCGGCCGATTGTTCCCTTTGGGCGGCCAGTTCATGACCGGCTGCGGTTGGAAATCGCCCGCGGCTGTACCCGGGGGTGTCGCTTCTGCCAAGCCGGAATGATTTACCGGCCGGTGCGCGAAAGGTCACCGCAAAAACTGCTCGATATGGCCAGAGACGGCCTTGCCGCAACCGGGTTTGAAGATTTATCCCTGCTCTCTTTGAGCACGGGGGATTACGAATGTCTCTCCGGCTTGATGCAAAACCTGCTGGTGCGTTGCCGCAATGAACGCGTCGCCATCTCCCTGCCTTCGCTCAGGGCGGGTACCCTGACGCCCGAACTGATGCAAATGATTAAGACGGTCCGCAAAACCGGGTTCACCATCGCGCCCGAGGCCGGCAGTCAGCGACTTCGCGACGTGATCAATAAAAATATCACTTTTGAGGATGTTTCCGAAACGGTTGCAGACGCTTTCAGATTGGGCTGGCAGGTGATCAAACTCTATTTCATGATCGGTTTGCCCGGCGAAACCGACGCGGATGTGCTGGCCATCATCGACATGGTACGCGAACTCAAAAAGATCAAAAGCCCGACCAAGCGCAGAGGCCAGATCAACGTCAGCGTCACCCCTTTTGTCCCCAAGCCGCACACGCCTTTCCAGTGGGCTTCTCAAATTTCGATGCAGGCGGCCAATCAAAAACTGGAACAGCTCAAAAATGGGCTTAAAATGGCCGGTATCCATCTCAAGTGGCAGAATCCTCAAATGAGTATTCTGGAGGGGGTCATGGCCAGGGGCGACCGACACCTGTCGGCTGTCATCGAAACCGCCTGGCGCAGCGGGTGCACCTTTGACGGCTGGAGCGATCAGTTCAATTTTTCGCGATGGCACGCCGCTTTCGAAAAATGCGGCGTGGACATCGATTTTTACACGGCTCGTCAGCGCACCCTGGAAGAACCGCTGCCCTGGGACCACATGGATGCACGCGTCGACAAACGTTTTTTGTCTCAGCAGTGGCAAGCCGCGTTTGCCGGCGAGTTGCTGCCGGATTGCCGGCATGGCGCATGCCATCAGTGCGGTGTTTGCGATTTTGTCACGTTGCAACCAAAAACTTTTTCGCTATGCCTTACCGGCGAAAAAGGCGACCTCGCGCCAGCCCCTGAAGTTTATGCGCAGTGGGAATTGATCTACCGAAAAATGGGAGCGGCCCGGTTTTTCGGCCATTTGGAATTGGTCAATATTTTCAGCCGCGCGTTTCGACGGGCGGAAATTACGCTGCAATATTCTCAGGGGTTTCATCCGATGCCGCGCCTTTCATTCGATGACCCGCTGCCTTTGGGTATGGAAAGCGAGGCGGAAAGAATGCGGATTTTCACGCATGGCGTCGTGGATTGTTCGCTGCTGCTGGAACGGTTGAACCGGCAATTGCCCGAAGGCATCGAAATCATCGATTGTCGTTCAGTCTCGCAAAAACGGGGTCCCGCCAAAGAAAATCCATACGCCTATAAGCTGACCTTTCTTCAAACCGAGGTGGATCAGACGCTATTGGACAATTTCAACCAGGCCGACAGTTGGCCTTATGTTCGAAGCAAGCACAACAGCGGGTCGATCAGTCTGGATTTAAAAGCGTGTGTGCGACAAATCCAAAAAATCGATTCTCGAACCCTTTATTTGGAACTCGTGCGCAACGGGCCGCGCATCGTAAGGCCGGCGGATGTGTTGATGGGCATTTTTAACCTGTTTGAGTCCGACATGCGCGCGGTGCGTGTATTGAAACTGGCCAAATCGGTTGGTGAATATTAAACTCTAAAGTATTGTGAAACTCACTGTGAATACGATGGCGCATAGAAAAATCATTATTAACGACATGCCCCACGAAACGCGCGTGGCGCTCGTCGAAGACGGCAATATAGTGGAATTGTTCATCGAACGCCAGGGCCTGTCGGACAACACCGGCAATATTTACAAAGGACGGGTTCAGCGTGTGTTGCCGGGTATGCAGGCGGCGTTTGTCGATATCGGGCTTCAACAGGCGGCTTTCTTGTATGTCAACGACATTGTGACGGACAATTACAAAGAATTAGAATCGGTGTTTATCGAAAACGGCGAGGGGTCCTATGATCCGCCGTCTGACACAATCCCTTCGGACGAATCTGTGGAAAAGGAAAAGCCCAACATTACCGACCTGATCAGCGAGGGGCAGGAGATGCTGGTGCAGGTGGCCAAATCATCCATGGGAACCAAAGGCGCCCGAATCACTTCGCATATTTCTCTGCCGGGCCGTTTTCTGGTGTTGATGCCGACCTCTACCCATATCGGCATTTCGCGCAGAATTGAAGATGAATCCGAACGGGCGCGGCTCAAGGAGCTTGTGACCCAACTGCGCAACGATCATTTGGGCTACATTGTGCGCACTGCGGCTGAAGGTGTGGAGGCTGAAAAGATAGAGCAGGAGATGGATTTTTTAAAAAAAATGTGGGCGGGTATCCAGCGCAAATACCAGAACGCCCACACCCCTTCTCTGATTCACCAGGAGCTTGACATCAGCCTGCGTGCCGTAAGAGACTTGTTGATTCATGAAGCCGAAAAACTGGTCATCGACTCTCGTCGCGGATGCCAGGAGATTTTGAATTTTTTGGACACCTTTATGCCCAATCTCAAGGATTCGGTCGAGTTGTACGAAGGCAGTGAACCGATTTTTAACGCTTACAATCTTGAGGGTGACATATCGCGCGCCTTAAAAAAGAAAGTCTGGTTAAAATCAGGGGGCTATATCATTATCGAACACACCGAGGCGTTGACGGCCATCGATGTCAACACCGGGCGGTACGTAGGTAAACACAATCTGGAAGAAACCATCCTGAAAACCAACCTCGAGGCAGTCAAGGAGATCGCATACCAGGTCCGTTTACGGGATATCGGCGGAATTATCATCATCGATTTTATCGATATGGAAAAAAGGTCCAATCAAGAAAAGGTGTTCAATGCACTGAGCGAGGGGTTTCAGAAAGACCGCAGCAAGACCCATATTCTGCCGATGTCCGAAATGGGCTTGATCCAGATGACGCGCAAGCGGATCCGCAAACCGCTGGCTCGTCAATTGTGCGAACCCTGCTTTTATTGCGAAGGTGAAGGTCAACTCTTGTCGACCCAAACCATCTGCTACAATATCCATCGCGATATCCTGCGCAATGCCGCTGACATGATGGGTGGCGGGCTCACGTTGAAAGTGAATCCCCAGATAGCGGAAGCCCTGCACAATGAGGAAAATCACATTACCACATCCCTGGAGAAGATGCTCGGCCGCCAGATCAATATCTACCCCGACGAACGGTTTCACTTGGAACAGTACGATATTCTTGAAACGATCAGCGCCAAATGAGCTGTGTTTCAGCCGCTCCAGGGCAATCGCAGATTGTTGAAAAGCGGTTGGCGTTGACCCCTTTGCCGCATCCGCCATGTTGTCCGCGCTTGGACAGGCGATCGCCCCGAAACGGACGATCGATTCAATATTGACAGGATTCGGCCATTGTGATTTATAGCCTGGGTTAAACATAAATTAGTGGATAGGATTTTGATCTTTTTGATAATCCTTGGCGCTCATGTGGCCGCCGATTGGAAACTTGTCGATAAAGGAAGAAAAGAACCATGAAAAGAACATATCAACCGAGCAAAATCAGAAGAGTCAGAACACATGGATTTCGTAGTCGGATGGCGACGCGAGGCGGCAGAATGGTGATCAATCGTCGTCGCGCCAGAGGGCGCAAGAGACTCGCGCTTTAATTGGAACAGACCTCTGGTTGGACGGTTTATCCAAATTGCGACCGATGGATGAAAGCCCCGGAAGCGGTCGATACAGGACCGCAACCAGCGCCAACGCACGGATTTACCAAATGCGACCGGTTGTTGCATCGAAACCAGTTTGTTGATCTAACCAAACGCGGCAAAAAGCTCCAGAACAAATATTTTATCGCCTATGTGAGCAAAAACGCGCTAACTCATTGTCGGCTGGGTATTACGGTTACCCGAAAAGTTGGGAATGCGGCAACCAGAAACCGCATTAAACGAATGGCTCGGGAGTATTTTCGGCTTCATCGGCAGATTTTGAAACATAATTGGGATATTAACCTAATTGCAAAAACCGAAGCATCGGATATTTCCAACAAAATTATTGTCATATCTTTGGAAAACCTATTTGCCCGGATTGCGGCGATCGATCCTGGATAAAGGGGCGGGTGTTTTTCTGCTCTGCCTGATCGTTCGCGGCTACCAGCTATTCGTTTCGCCGGTTTTAGGTCCTGCCTGTCGATTTACGCCCTCTTGCTCCCAGTATGCGATGGAAGCCATCCGACGGTATGGCGCCACGAAGGGAGCGGCGCTTTCAGTCAAAAGGGTATTGAGGTGTCATCCCTGGTGCGCGGGTGGTTTTGACCCCGTGCCCTGAGAGGTGATCCGATTCGCATCGCTTGTCAAATAATGCCCGTCCATTCGCCCGCGGTTTGTTGTGTCGTTTCGCCGGAAACCTTTCATCGTGTTTGCTCATTTTTAATTGCTGTGTGTCGAGGAGAAAAAAATGGAACAACCGCGCTTAATTATTGCTCTTGTGCTCTCTTTCGCCGTTTTTTTTGTGTGGAATCTTTTTTTTACGCCTAAAATTCCGGAAAACCAGAAAGAGCAGCCGCAACAGACCAGCGAGCAGTCGACCGCTATTGAAAATCAATCCGAAAGCAACGCCACGGCAAGCCCCACGACAGGCAGTCCCGCCGCCGACTCGAAACCGGCCACGGCCACGATTGAATCTAAACCTGCTCGAACAATTCAAGTCGATACCCCTCTGTACGTGATCACACTGTCCGAAAAGGGAGCCGCGGTAGTCGACATGACAATGAAAAAGTATCGTGAAAGCGTCGAAACCGATTCTCCGCTGAAAAAAATTCTGCCTGCGGGGCTCACGAGCGGCAGCTGCCTGCTCTCGCTGGGGGAAGAACAAAACGGTTCTCTTGAACAGGTGGTCTATCAAGCGGATGCTGATGCCCCGGCGCTGACAGTGCAAACCGAGCCAATCAGCGTAACATTTACGCATTCGACCGCTGAAGGGGTAAAGATTAAAAAATCGTATCGGTTTGCGCCCGATTCCTATTTAATCGATGTCGCTGTTGACATCCACAACGGCAAAGCAGCCCCCTTGAGCGATGCCTTAAAAATCAGTCTGCTCGATCAAACCGAAGAGGTGAAAAACGAACTCGGTTTTATCGGACCGAGCGGGCTGCTGGACGACAAGCTCAAACAAATTAAAATCAAGGAAATCGAAGAAGCGAGTCCATTGTCCGGTGAACTGCGCTGGATTGCGCTCGAGCAGCCTTATTTTATGAGCAGTCTGGTCTTAAAAGAAGCTTTCAACGGCCAAATGGTTTTGGCGCATAAGAATAATGTGATTAGAAACCAAATGGTTTTACCTATAGATAATCTGGCGCCCGGCGAAACGAAAAGCTTTGCTTTCAACCTGTTCATGGGGCCCAAAAGCTGGTCGCTGTTGCGCAGTTATGACAACGGGCTGGATCGAGCCATTTACTTTGGCTGGGTGGATATTTTAGCCAAACCCTGCCTGTGGTTCATGAATTATGTCTACAAGTTCATACCCAACTATGGCATCGCCATTATCATTCTGACCATCATTACCCGGATCGCTTTTTGGCCTCTCGCTCAAAAAAGCTATAAATCGATGAATGATATGCGTAAACTGCAGCCCTTGATGCAGGAGATTCGTGAAAAGTACAAGAATGACAAAGCGCGCATCAACCAGGAAACCATGGCGCTGTATCGGACCTATAAGATTAACCCGATGGGCGGGTGCTTACCCATGCTGGTGCAGTTGCCTGTTTTCTTCGCTTTGTACCGGATGCTTTACAGCGCCATAGAACTGCGCCACGCGCCCTTTTTCGGTTGGATCAATGATTTGTCGGCCGCGGATCGCCTTTTTAGTTTCGGTTTCAAGATACCCTTGATGAATCCACCTTATGGAATACCTGTATTGACGCTAATTATGGGGGCCACGATGCTGTTACAGCAAAAAATGACTCCCACGCCCGGCGATCCGACCCAGGCGAAGATGATGATGTTCATGCCGGTGATTTTCACGGTCATTTTCATTAATTTTTCCTCCGGCTTGGTGTTGTATTGGCTGGTTGGAAATATCATCTCCATTTCCCAACAGTATTTTACGCAGAAAAAGTTGGCGTAATGCGCGGAGGTACATCAAATGACTGAATACATCGAATTTGAAGGGAAAAACCTCGAAAAAGCCATAGAAAAAGCCAGCCTGGAACTGAAGCAGGATGTCAGCTTGCTGAAATATGATGTGGTGTCGCACGGATCGTCCGGAATTTTTGGCTTGGTTGGTGTAAAAAAAGCAAAAATTCGTGTGCAAATTCTGAAAGAAGCCTTGCCGCCCACGCTTGAGGCCGAAGCCAGACAAGAGGCGCGCAATCTGGTTCAAACCACATTCGAGGACGATCACGATGCTGAGACCGTCGCAGGCGCCGCGGAAGATGCGGACGGCGAGATCGAGGCGGTGCAGGAAACCAGCGATGAGCACCTGGAGCAGGCGATACGTGTCGGCGCCGCGGCGTTGACCCGTATGGTCAATGCCCTGACCGAAAATGCGGTAATTACCGTCGACAGCCGTAAAGATAGAATTTTATACAAAATCGATGGCGGAAACAGCGCCGTTATCATCGGCAAACGGGGGCAAACGCTGGAGGCGATTCAATATTTGGTGGAAAAAATCGCCAACAAGCCAAACAACACCCGAATCCGCGTTCTGGTCGATGTGAAAGGCTATCTTGGCGCGCGTAAAACCAGTCTTAAAAAACTGGCTTCCAAAATGGCCGAAAAAGCCACAAAAACCAACAAACCCGTAACTGTCGGTCAAATGAATGCGTATGACCGACGAATCGTGCATATGTCCCTGAAGGACAATCAAGATGTCCGAACCCAGAGCATGGGGGAAGGGTATTATCGGAAATTGGTCATTTTTCCAAAAAAAAGGCGGGCGCGTAAAACCCCGTGACATTTGGAGAGAGACCGTTTTTGCATTTTCGGTTTTTGGCCGTGACAACTTATCTGACCACCGCATCAATCTGGCTTATTGATGATCCGTACGAGTGAAGACACTATTGCCGGTATCGCCACCCCATCCGGGTTTGGAGGAATCGGTATCATTCGGGTTTCCGGAAACAACTCCAGGTCTATCGCCCGGAAATTGTTCCGCCGAAAACATCCTGAAGGCCCCGATGGTTGTGGGGAGGCCCTCCAATCCCACCGATTGACGCACGGCTTTATAGTTGAAGATGACGGCACACCTGTAGATGAGGTGTTTTGCGTCTTAATGCACGCCCCCAACTCCTACACCTGCGAAGATGTTCTGGAAATTCAATGTCACTCCGGCCCGGCGGTTATCACTAAAATATTAAATCTGGTTCTGTCGTGCGGTGCCCGGCTTGCTGAGCCGGGCGAATTTACGCGGCGCAGCTTCATGAATGGGCGAATCGATCTGAGTCAGGCCGAAGCGGTGGCCGATATGATCAACGCCAGGAGCGAAACCGGGTTAAAAGTGGCGGCCAGGCAGTTGGGTGGTCAAACCAGACAATTTATCGAGACACTCCTGCAACGGCTCGATGAGTTCATCACTTTGTTGCAGGCAGCAATCGAATTCGGTGATGAGTTGGCGGATGAAAAGACGCTCTGCGTCCCGGCCGAAAAATTAAATTCTGGCATTATCGCACCCATCCAAAAGGTTTGTTCGAATTTTACGGGGGGAAGCATCTATCGAAACGGGCTGAATTTAGGCATCGTCGGGCAGCCCAACGTTGGTAAATCGAGTTTGTTAAATCGCTTGCTTGAGCAGGATAAGGCCATTGTCACCCCTTATCCCGGTACGACGCGGGACTTGGTGGAAGATTTTTTCCCGATAAACGGGATTCCGATCACGATCACCGATACCGCCGGGCTGCATATGTCCAGTGATCCGATCGAGGTGATGGGGATCAATAAAACCCGGGAGTATCTGGAACGGTCCGACATGGTGCTGTTCGTCATGGATGCCAGCCAGCCTTTTACCGCTCAGGATTGCGTAGTTTTCAGCGAGATACCTCCGCAACCCACCATCATCGTGGTCAATAAAATCGATTTAGCCTCTTTTCATCCGGTCACGGATGTACCAGACAACTTCCGGCGCTATCCTCTGGTCTGCCTTTCAGCCCTGCATGGCGAAGGCGTGGATGATTTGCGCTGTCTGATAGCTGACCAGTGCGCCCAATTTTCGCAGATTCGGGGCAGCGCGGAAATCGTCCCGAACGTAAGACAAAAAAACGCCCTGGACAACGCACTGATTGATCTGCAACGAGCGCACATCGGACTTGAAAGTGAATTGTCCGAGGAATTCATTGTCAATGATTTGATTTCCGCCAAAGCGTGGTTAAAAAAGTTGATCGGCGACCAGGCCGATGATGATAATTTGGACCAGATTTTCGGGCAATTCTGTATCGGGAAATAAGTTGGGTCGCTTTGGATGGTATGTAAATCGCGTACAACACTGTTTCACGTGAAACAACATGGAGTCTGAGATGAATTTTGAGCCGTTTTTCAAGCAATACGAACAGTTGGTGCATGAGGCGGACACCGTTTTCTCGAAAATAAAGTCACAGTATACCGAATGTGTCCGCTGCAATGTGGGTTGTTGCGATTGTTGCTTTGCCCTTTTTGACCTGACGCTGATCGAAGCGCTCTACATCAATCATCATTTTAAGCAAAAAAAAGACTCGGAAACCAGTCGTGCAATTTTAGAGCGGGCCGAAACAGCGGACAGACAGATCGCCAAAATCAAACGCCAGGCATATAAGCAGCATGAATCCGGTAAGAGTGAAAAAGAAATTTTCGAGGAAATGTCGGCTGAAAGGGTCCGTTGCCCCGCATTAGCCGAAAACAACCAATGCGCGATTTATGAATTCAGACCTATCACCTGTCGACTGTATGGCATTCCGACTGCGATCGGGGAAACAACCCATACCTGCGGAATCAGCGGGTTTGAACCAGGAAATGCTTACCCCACGGTTAAAATGGACGTTATCCATCAAAAACTGTATGAAATATCCTTTGCACTGGCCAATGCACTGAAAAGCCGTTATGCGCGGCTGGCTGAGTTGCTCGTGCCGTTGTCGATGGCGCTGCTCACCGATTACACGCAAGAGTATCTGGGAATATCCGAACCCGAAGAACAAAACAAGCAAAACGAGGCATAACCCGTGGATCAACCCGAAAGTCATGACCAAATCGAAATGCGGAAAAAGGCGATATTCGATCACATGTCGCCCCGGCGCAAAAAATATATCGAAAAAGTAGGGTACGCAAATTGGGATCCTTTTGAGGAACCCAAAGATCCAATAGACATTCGGCGCGATCCGACCCGGCGAACCACTCAGCAACTGGTCCGCGAATTTTTGCAAAGCCGCGTGCAAGAAAACTACAGCAATGCCTATGGTCGCGGAGTGTTGGAAATGGCCCTGGGTATTATTAATAAAGATGAGCGCTTTATTGGTATGTACGAGTTTGTTTTGTGGTACAGGACCGAACTGAATCAGCATGCGCAGCGCGCGGAGAGCGAAAAATCAACAGCCGCAACTGATGACTGATCCTTCAGGCACCCTGAAAAATTCCGTGCCGCCAACCAGCCGAGAATGGTTGTGGGGCATTATCCTCGAGCAATTCGTTGACCACCACATTCGCATCACCCCCATCGATTTAGAACGACTGGTTGCTTCAAAAAACCCTTCGGTTCGGCGACGCGAAATACGTTCCGCGCTTAAAGAGATGATAAACAAGGGGTGGTTGGACTATTGTTGTCACAGCGCCGTTACCTGCGTGGAACCCAATCGCATGAAGCTGCTCCAGTTCGGCGGGAGGGTTGTCGTCGGTCCTTCAGGCGTCAGGAATGCGAGCATCGGCGAGCGCATTTTTATTTCCCTGGCAGCGGGCGCTTCGTTTGGGGCGGGTAATCATCCCACCACCCAGCTTTGCTTAACCGGCTTGGAATTTGCCTTGAATTTTTGGGAAAATCAATTTGGCGCAACAGCCGCAACGGCCGTCGATATTGGTACCGGC
>AMWB02000939.1_pt1 | contig 13251 bp, 8 predicted proteins | sample 200311 | NCBI WGS metagenome assembly AMWB02 (sample SAMN02737377, study PRJNA173069) | bioreactor metagenome | biome: anode biofilm in microbial fuel cells | place: USA: California | collected 2010-12-16 | reverse complement strand
AAGGATACAGAGACGGGATCCAGGAAATTGGTGCGGGTTCCGCTGATGGAGTAGCTGATCACGTCCACGCCGTCCCGCACAGCCTGATCGATCGCCGCGACAAGGTCTGAATTGTAACCGGTGGCTGTATCACCGATTTCTGTTGACCAGAGTGCTTTGTACATGGCGATACGCGCACGCGGCGCCATACCGCTGATCATGCCGAACACTTCCGTGGGACCGGTGGCAAGCACGTTGGCGTTACCGCCAGAGGTTGAGGAGGTGTGCGAGCCATGTCCGTTGTAATCGCGTGCGGAGGTGAACTCCCATGGGCGTTCCGCTGCGATCCCGGCGTTACCGCCCCAGGCCGCGTTGAAGTACTGTGCGCCGATCAGCTTTTGATTGCACATGGATGCGTCGAAGGCTTCACCCGGCACACACTTGCCGTGCCAACCCGGGATCTGCTGGTAGACCAGCTTGCCTTTTGCTGCTGGCAAACCGGTCACCTTATCGAGGCGGTCGGTGAAGCTGAGGCTTTCCGGCCAGATACCGGAATCCACCAGGCCGATGATGATCCCTTCGCCGGCATTGGTAACTCCGCCAAGTTGCTCCCACAAGCCGCCGGGGGCATCGAGACCGAGGAAGGCAGGTGTGGAGGAGGTATCCATGATTTGCAGCTCATCCGGGGTGACCAGTTTCACATTCTTCAGCGAGGCCAATTTCTTAGCCTGCTGCTCGTTGAGCCTGGCTGCAAAGCCATTGTAACTATACACATAATCATATAACTTTTCGCCACCACCGGCTTTTTTGAGTGCTTTGTCGTGTTTACCGACCAGGAAGGTTGCATAAGTGGCGACTTTTTTACTCAAAGGATCGATCTTGGCTCCGTCCTCCGGGGCGGTCGCTTTATAACCGGCAATCCCGCCCGTGTAGGCAACCACCGGTTCTTCGAGCATCTGCACAAGATAGACGCCGTTGGGGCTCTCAACGAAAGGCTCCGCGTCCAACTCGGGTACGTCCTGCGCGCTGACCGGATTGGATGATGCAACTGCCATGACCAGGATCATAAAAAATGTAACCAGGAAGTGAATTTTTGCTCTCATCTCCCTATACTCCTGTCTAAAAAAGGATTTGGTCGTGATCTCTATTCAGTCACCCTAACAATATTTGCATTCACCCCCCTTCGTTTCCAATTGAGAGAGAATTAAAATAAATCGCCGCCTTTGAGGCAGGTTAGACTCCCCACGGTATGGTAATTGCATTTGATCAATGATGTTTGGGAGAGAGAACGGCGAGACAGCGTTGCGCTTCTCTATCAATGTAGCGCTTTTCAGACGCGAGTTCAAGGCTTTTTCTTAAAAAATGGGAATATTTCGTCAAAAATGGTGTGTTGGAGCGAAAATTGCATGTAAATCCAAACCGTCTTTTTGCTTGCCATTTTCTTTATTATTTGTATAATTTATCAATAACCGTTTATTTAATTTATCGATTTATAAATCCATAGTTGCAGTGCTAGCGGGAAGTATCAGCTACCCAGTTTTTGTGCATTAATCGATTCCATTACCAAGGAGGGTCTGTATCGCAAAATATCATGTTGTAAAATTGCTCGAGGTCAATCAATATAAAAAGGAGAATATAATGTCCAAAAGAATAGTATTTTCGATGCTCGTAATCATGTTCCTGGCGCTGGCAGCGGTTTCCCCCGTGGCAGCGCAGAATACCGAGCCGGGCGACCGGGTACCAGGCGCCCTTGTTGATGCAGGGGTCGATGCCAGAGAATTGTGGTTCGTTGAACTGGCAGGAGCCCCGACAATCGACGGCGCTTCGATCGACACTGTGAGCGCGGAGCACACCGCGTTCCGCGCGCAGGCTGAAAAAGCCGGCATCGTCCTCACCGAGCGCTTTGCCTACACTTCGCTCTTCAATGGTTTTTCAGTTTCTGTGAAAACCAGCGACCTGGCGGCTTTGAGCCGCTTGCCGGGTGTTAAGAGAATTACCCCGGTACTCGAAGTACCCATGCCCGAGACGATTGCCTCAGACCTGGAACCGCAGTTGTTTTCCTCGCTGGAGATGATCGGTGCGACAGTTGCTCAATCTGAGCTGGGTCTCACTGGCGCTGGCATCAAGGTTGCGGTGATGGACACCGGTATCGACGTCAACCACCCCGCCTTCGGCGGTGATGGCGTGGCTGAAGGTAACAGCGACTTCTTCTACGAAAGCCCGCGCATCCTGTACGGGTATGACTTTGTCGGCGATGACTACAACGCTGATCCGGATTCAGAGTATTACAATATCACCACGATGCCGGACGACATCCCGGATGATTGCGGCGGACACGGCACGCACGTGGCTGGTATCATCGGCGCGAATGACGCTGGCATGGCGATGGTTGGCGTGGCACCTGAAGTGACCTTCGGTGCTTACCGCGTTTTCGGTTGCGATGGTTCCACCAACGATGACATCATGCTGGCGGCGATGGAACGCGCGCAGGCGGATGGCATGCAGGTGTTGAACATGAGCATCGGATCTGCCTATGCCTGGCCGCAATCCCCCACCGCTGTAGCTGCGACCAAACTGGTTGAGAACGGCATGGTCGTGGTGGCTTCCATTGGAAATTCGGGAAGCACTTTGTTCAACGCGGGCGCACCCGGGTTGGGCAAGGAAGTGATCGGTGTTGCATCTTATGACAATACCGACGTCCTGCTGCCTTACTTCGAGGTCAATTCAACTGCCATCGGTTATCAAACAATGGATTATTCACCTGAACCTCCATTGGCAGGTGATTTTGAGATCGTTGATATAGGTCGGGCATGCGACGCTGATCTACCTCTGACGGTAGCCGATCTAACCGGGAAGGTGGCTTTAGCTAGCCGCGGAACATGCAGCTTCGCAGAAAAAGCGCAAAACGCAATTGATATTGGCGCAGAAGCTGTCGTGATTTCAAACAACGTAGCCGGCGTAGTTAGCGGCACACTTGGCGCACCGTTACCCGATCCCACTATACCTGTTGTAGGGATTTCACTGGCCGATGGCAACTTCATCCGCGGACAGGCAATCCCGGTAACGATGACCTGGACCGAGCATAGCGATCTATTCCCCAGCCCCACTGCCGGCATGGTCTCCTCCTTCAGCTCAACGGGTTTGTCACCAGACCTGGATCTGAAGCCTGACCTGGGTGCCCCGGGCGGGAATATCTTCTCGTCTTATCCGCTTGAATACGGCGGATACGCGGTGCTGAGCGGTACTTCCATGTCCTCTCCGCATGTGGCCGGCGCTGTTGCGCTGCTGCTGGAAGCGAAGCCGAATCTCAAGGCCACCAAGGTGCGCGGCATCCTGCAGAACAGCGCGGTACCGCAGCCGTCCATATATGGACTACTGGATTATGTGCACCGCCAGGGCGCGGGCATGATCCAGATCGATGACGCGATCCTGTCCGACATCACCGTTACTCCCTCCAAGATCGCCATGGGCGAAAGCGAGATGGGTGCTGTAACCAAGACGTTGAAGATCAAGAACAGCGGCGATACCAAGGTAAAGTACACCCTCTCTTATGAAAACGCTCTCACCAGCGAGGGCATCATCGATATCGTTGGTATTTACGAATCCGACGCCAAGGTGAAATTCAGCGCCAAATCTGTCACAGTGCCCGCCAAGGGTTCAGTCTCAGTTACCGCTACGATCAAACCGGCGACCGGTCCTGATTTTGGCATGTACGGCGGGTACATCATCCTGACCCCCGCTGATGTCAACCTGCCGACCCTGCGCGTGCCCTACGCCGGCTGGATTGGCGACTACCAGGACATCGTTGTGATGGCCGAAGAACCTGCGCTTCTGCTTTATTTTGATGATTACTACATGTATCCAGAGGATCCAACTGATTGGCCGTTCTGGATGCAGGGGTCGGACGTGCCTTACTTCTGGGTTAACCTCGAGCACCAGGCACAGAAACTGGAGATCAAGATCTTCAACGCGGAAACCGATAAGAACCTTGGTGTTGCCTATACAGAGACATTGCTGCCCCATGTGTCGATGTCTGGATACGGTTACATCTTCCCGTTTGACGGTTATGTGATGAAGAGCGGCGTCCTGACGCGCGTACCGGATGGTCTGTACTACGCGAAGATCAAAGTGCTCAAAGCCAACGGCGATCCCGCGAAGGCAGCCGACTGGGAAAAATGGACCTCCCCGGACTTCCTGATCGACCGCCCGGGAGTGGATGACTAGGCCTCCGCAAATGAAGTGATCGGTTTTATGAATAAAAACAGAGGTGGCTCCAACTGGAGCCGCCTCTCACTTTTTAGGGATTTAATGATCAGCGGGAATTGATGTACTCGCGCCAGCCGCCCCAGGCAGTGATCTCCGGTTGCCCGGTACAGATGAAGCCTTCGCCTAGTATGCCCAGCACCCACGCGCCATCTGATAATTCCACCCCCCCGAGGGTCAATCCGGGTGGTTCCTTGTTTAGCATGTCTATGAGCGCATCGGGCGAGAGTTCCCAGATCTCCAAAGCAATGCAGCGTCCGGACACTTCGTCGCGCTGCATGGCCGGATAAGCATCGTTGATCGACCACAAGCGGTAAGCGGGAGCGGTGGAGGTCTCGGACAAGAATTCCGCGCCAGCTTCGAGCAGGTTTGAGTTCAGTGCGAAGCCGCGCATCAATGTGCCATTGACTGCCAGTTTTATTTTTTCCATGTTGGTAACCCTGAATTTTTATATGTCACTCACACGCGGGCGGTACTGCAGCGCCTCGGCGAGGTGGGCGGGGGTGATGGCGGTACTACCGGCGAGGTCGGCGATGGTGCGCGCGAGCTTGAGGATGCGGTGATAGGCGCGCGCGGAGAGTTGCAGCTGGTTCATGGCAGCGCGCATCAGGCTGCGGCCGGGTTCATCGAGCGTGCAATACTGGCGTACCTGTGCAGGGTGCATATCCGAATTGGCGGTGAGACTGGTGTCGGCGAATCGTTCACGCTGCACCTGGCGGGCGTTCTCCACGCGACCGCGGATGACGGCGGAGGATTCACCCAGGCGGGCGTCGCTCAGTTTTTCGTAATCCACGCGCGGCACCTCCACATGTATATCGATGCGGTCCATGAGCGGACCGGAGATGCGACGCTGATATTTGGTGACGATGCCCGGGGCGCAGGTGCAGGCACGCGTGGGGTCGCCGTAATATCCGCACGGGCAGGGATTCATTGCGGCGACCAACTGGAAATTGGCGGGAAAGGTGAGCGTGCCCTGGGCACGGCTAATGGTGATGATCTTGTCCTCCAGCGGCTGGCGCAGCACTTCAAGGGTGCGGCTGCCGAACTCGGGAAATTCATCGAGGAAGAGCACACCGCGGTGTGCCAGTGAGATCTCACCCGGGTGCGGCCAGTTGCCGCCGCCTACCAGGCCGGCATGGCTGATGGTGTGGTGCGGGGCGCGAAAAGGCCGGCTGCGAATCAGCGGCATGCCGGAGGGCAGCGCATCTGCCACAGAATAGATGCGGGTAACATCGAGGGATTCCTCGATGCTCATGGAAGGCAGGATGGAGGGCAAGGCACGGGCCATGAGCGTTTTTCCGGCTCCGGGTGGTCCAATCATCAACAAGTTGTGCGCACCGGCTGCAGCGACCTCCAGGGCGCGTTTAACGTGCTCCTGACCCTTGATCTCGCGAAAATCTGTCAATACCTGCACTTCCACCTGCTCCGCTACAAGGGGCGGCTGCGGGGAAATGATCACCTGCCCCACCAGGTGTTGATAAAGCTCGGCAAGGGAATTGACCGGGATCACCTCGAGATCGGGGAAGATGGCTGCTTCAGGGGCATCTTCGGCGGGGACGTAAACGCGTTTGACGCCTTCATTGCGCGCCACGGCGGCCATGGGTAACACCCCGCGGATGTGGCGCACGCTGCCATCCAGTGAGAGTTCACCCATGACCAGGGCATCCTGCAGGCAGGCGGGGGGAAGCTGGCGGTTGGCAATGAGGATGCCGAGCGCGATGGGGAGGTCGTAAGCGGAGCCCTCCTTGCGCACCGTGGCGGGGGCAAGATTGACGCGCACGCGCTTGCGCGGATATTCCAGTCCGGTGTTACGAATGGCGGATTGCACGCGCTCGCGACTTTCCTGCACCGAGACATCGGGCAGGCCGACGATGATGATGGGGGGCTTGATGCCGGGAGTGAGATCCACCTCGACATCTACAATGACCCCTTCCAAGCCGATGACAGCGCAGGCGTTTACCTTGGCGAGCATGGATTAAGTGTAGGAGGGGAGGCGGAAAAAGTCAACTCACTCTGACCATTGATAAAAACCCTGATATTTTCATGGTGCAATTCACCTCTTCAATTGTAAATTGGTCAGGTGCGAAAAAATAATTAGTTGATTCAAGTTCTCTGCAGGTCTGTATAATGAATGTGAGGGGTAAAACAACGCAGAGAGCACCGCCGCAATTGAGCCTGCATGGAGGTGTTAGATGCAAAAGTACATGTTCTACGGCACGTACACACCGGAGGGATACAAAGGGCTGCTGGCTGAAGGGGGAACCAGGCGCGCCGAAGCGGTGCGCATGGCAGCAGAAAGCATGGGCGGAAGCCTTGAATCCTTCCATTTCTCATTTGGAGAGAACGACTTTTATGTCATCGTCAGTCTGCCCGATAACGTCAACGCGACCGCGTTTACATTAACCGGCAATGTCAGCGAATCCTTCTTAATGAAGACGGTGACCCTGCTCACCCCGGAAGAGCTGGATAAAGCCCTGAGCATCAAGGTTGATTACCGCATGCCCGGGCAGTAAGAAAGCCCGGAATTGAAACGTTTCAATGGGATAGCTCAACGCCTGGTGTAGCGCATGCGCCGTAGACCCACGCCCAATTGACGCATATCCCCGCTGATGCCGAGTTCAGCGCGGGAGGCGGGATTGCTCACATTTATGCGCATAGTCAATATATCGCCTTTCTCACAGCCATCCGGTGGCACAGGTAAGAGGATGACCTGCGGAGCGGTCAGGGTGCCGGACCAAGCGGCCTGTCCATCCAATTTGATAGACGCGTGGACTTCAGTGTGTTCACCAAAGATGAAAGGTTCCAACTCCAGTTCAATGTAAAGCGGAGGATTTGCCTGTGCTGCATCTTCCGGGCAGGGAAGTTGTAGCGTGGAAATATGACCAACAGACCAGAACCCCCAATCTTCCAGCAATCCCCACTGACGGTAACGCGGTCCAATCGACTGGGTGAGCGGATTCCCCAAGGCAAATGAGTGTTTCACCTCCAATTGCGGAGAAAATTCAGCCATCCTGATCTCCTCGCGCGTGAGGTGATAATAGCCGTCCACTACAGACCATTGTCCGGAGTTGAACTTTTCCTGAATTGTGTTGCCGACCTTTTCGAAATCCAAATAACATCCGAAGGCCCCGGTAACCAGGAGATCATCCGAAGTGTTAAACCCGGAGAGATAAACTTTTTGGCAATCCGGGCCGATGATGGCAGCAATCTTACGCGAGGCGATATTTTCGCATACACCACCGTAACGCTCGCTGAAGACCTCCGCAGGGGGATCATACAGACCGGGCAAATACTTTTGCAGCCACCAGGATAACGCTGACGGCTGGCAGTGAGCGGTGCCGCCCCCGGTGGGGAGGAAATATTCCACACTGTAGACACCACCGAGCAACACCAGAGCAACAAAACCGAGTTTTATCCAAAGTTGCTGCCGGATCGAGCGCACGATAAGCAGGAGGGCGGGGAAGAACAGGCACAGATACCACAACGCGTAACGTGACGGACCGGGGGACGCGCCGGAGTTCAGGTTGATGGTTGAAGATTGCGCCAGCAGGCTTACCATTAGGAAGACCAGCGTGAAAAGGAGCCAGTTGCGTAAGCCGGCGAAATGCCATTTGTACTTGATTGCGATAAAAAGGGCAACAAGTAGGATCACGCAGCCGATCCACCAGTTGGGCAGCAAGCCAACATCCGGGTCGAGCAGCCAGATCCAGAAACGTAAAAGATGCAATCCTGCCCGGGCGCTGCCGGATAGAAATTGCGGGGAAAGCACACCGTAACGCAAAAGGTAGTAGAGCGGGTGCAGGGCGTTAAGGGCGATGGTCGCGCCGATCAACAGGATGCTGGATAGGTTCAATTTTCGTTTGCCGTGTCGAAAGACGCCCACTGCCAGGACGAACAGACTGATGAGCAGAAAACTTATATTCTGCGTGGCAGCCAGGGCAAGGCAGAACGAGGACGCAAAATACCTGCGCTTGAGGAAATAGATCACAGCAATCGATGTTAAAGCAAAAGTGAAAAATTCCGTGTGTACCTTATCCAGATACCAGAAGATGGGGGAGAGGAGCGTGATCAGGAGGGCGGTGAGTAATCCCTGCCAACCGAAAAAGTGAGTTGCGACCAGGAGGAGGGAGATGAGGAGCAGACAGTGCAGCATCAGGAAGGCTGTGTGTATCGGAATGGTTAGTCCGGAATAATCACCCAATTCAGCAAGGACTGCTGCACCAAGGCTGTAGAACCAGAAGTGGTTGAAGTCCTGTCCGCCAGTTGCGATCAAGTGCGGCGCAAAATCGCGCAGCTGCTGCGTGCTGTTGATCCCGGGGATAGCGTTGGACTGGTAGAGCAGGTCGTAATGGTCCCAACCGGTGCCGGTCATGTATGGACGGTGCGTTTCAGCCCACGACACCCCCATGGCATAGTATTCACTGCCATCTCCAACCCGTACTGGTTGGGTTGAGAAGAAGAATGGAATGTAAATGCAAATGCCAATCAAGACTGCAACGAGGTTTCTAATTACAACCCGCTTTTTCTGATCCGGGGCAACGCCTGCAGCGGTTGGTGGTAATGGATCTGCATCTATTGGAGGTTGGCTCGGGGTTGGGTTAATCATCAGTGGTCCGCGTCCGGTTGATTTCTCTGGATTTCTGATATATGGACGAATGATTAGGGTTGATTTCACTTTTACATTGGTATCAGAATGTTTTTAGTGTAGGAGAATTAACGGTAAAAGTCAATCTCAAGAGAATTGTCACCTGTTTGTCTAATGGAATGCGGAGAGTCATTGGAGATAGGTTTAGGAGAGGAAAAAACTAATAGAAGCGAAGTATCCCGGGCAGTTCACGCTGCTGGGGGAGGTTGGACTGCATCCTGTTGACCCGCAGTCTCGATCGGGATCTCCACGGCCTGTTTACGCGTTAGAATCCTATTCAATTGGGTCACTGTGATCAGCATCAAAAGGGAAAGGAGGAATACCCAGGGATATTTATTGCTTACGATTTTCCACGATGGCGGAAACAGATAGGTGGAGCGGTCGATAAACGCCAATAAACCGATGAGGGAGAAGACTAGCCCGAAAGCCCAGACACCCCTTGTATGGTACACGATGACCAGGAGGATGGCCAGCTGAACAAGGATTGCAGCTCCCAGGATCACCAATGCGTAATCGTGACTGGTGGAGGGGAAAAGCAGCATTAATGGAATGGTTACCATGAAGAGCAGCAGGCTCTGGATTTTGGATCGAAAATGCCTGATGATGAAGTAAATGGACATTCCCCAAACCGCCAATGGGAGAAATGTGAGTAACCATTCCAGGCGTGACTGCAAGGATAAAAGGCCGGGAAAAGTGGTTACGATCAGATCAGCAAAGGAGAATCCCGAGTGATTTCCTGCCCAGACATCAGGTTTGAGGGTGTATGTCAGCATCACTTCGAAGAACTTGAGTTCGTTGGTGTACCCAAGTGAAAGCAGCAGAGCTGCGTTAACGATCAGGGTCGGTAGAATCATCCGTTTGCCGTGTTTTATGAACAAGATCACGAATAAGGCGGCGGGGTAGATCTTCAGATTGACCGCGATGGATAGGGCAATAATCTGCCACCACATCGCCTGCGGTTTGCGGATCACAAGATAAATGGAGAGGACGGAAAAAAAGAAAGCCAGGATATCGTAATTGCCCCGCTCAACGCTAAAAAGAAACGGATAACCGGTCAGCACATAGAAGAGCACACCAACGAAAAGAAAAGTCCCGATCGATTGGTATCCGGCAGCACTGCCGGTGATCCAGGGGTGGAGAGTATCGCGCAGCATCAGGGTCACGATGGCAAGCACCAGGATGTTAGTAAAGAAGAGCATGATGATGATCAGTTTATAGGCTTGTGCCTCGTTTAGCAGCTGCAAGGGCATGAAAAAGAGGTGCGTGAACGGGGGGTAGTTGGAATAATCCGACATCTTGGTGTGCTCAACATACAGGTCAGAATGATGCAACGCCATGTAGGATTGGAGATAAATTCCAACTTTGAAATCGGAACCGATACCGTGCAAGGATTCATGGAAATAGGTCGGCTGTTTTAACCCCGGTGCATCGGCATCGATCCTGGGGATGATGTTATTGAAAAAGTAAATGCTGGCAAACCCGAGCGTGGTAACAAAGACCGCGGCCAACACTCTTTCTTTAGCTGATATTCTCACAATAAATTGAAGTCTTGCTTTTAAGAAACTAATAACCCGGGTGAATATGCTTGCTGACAATAGTCTCACCGGACGATCCCGGCGGGTTCCCCAAAGAAAAAAACCCCCACCGATCATGATCAAGCCAAGCATGGTGCCCATTACCTGTGTTTCACCGATCGTGTAATCAAAACCGATACTGAAGATATCCGCCCCCAGGGCCAGGATCGCCAATACCATCCCCAGGAAAACCAGCAATTGACCTACTGAGAGCCTGGTGATGCGGGACTGAGGAATGGATTTGAAGTTAAAATCTTTTCGGGAAACCCACATGAAGAGACCGCTGACAAGGATGATCAAGCTGATGAGGGTGACAACCTGCTGCAGCGGTCCGCTTCCGGCGTCGTCTCCCAAGCCCACGAGATCAGCCCCGAATGAAAAAAAGAACAGGAGCGTACCTATAAAAAAAAGGACCTTGCCCAATGTTAGTCTGGACATAAATTCCTCTGTTGATAGATATTATATGCACGGTATTAAGCAAATTGCAATCACCATTTCCCCATGATTTGATGCCTGGTTGCGAGAGTAAACGTTAATCTTTAGGAATACTCGCCAGTTCCTTGATCCGTTCCATCAGTGCAGGGTCTTCGCGCAGTAAACCGGCAGCGGGTAAGCGCTGGATTAGCAGCAGCCAGTTGGGCTCTGTTTGAATAACCCTCTTGAGAACTTCCAACCCGTCGGCTTCGCGGCCAGTCTCAATAAGGGTCACAGCCTGCCAGAAGGGGAGTTCAATGATGTGTGGGGCAAGTAACGCGGCGTGATCGTAAGCGACAAAGGCATCTTCTACATGGCCTTTGCTCAACAGATCATCCCCGATGTTCATGTAATCGTATGCGCGTTGGATATTATAGATACGGCGCAATTCCGCCAGCGGCTCCGGATGATCCTCCACGCGCAGGTCAATCAGCACACCTTTCCAGGGTTGCATGCTTTCCTCGCCTGAAACAACGATGATCGCAGCGGATTGCTTACCGCGAATATCCCCGCCTTCTGCCTGGGCGGCATCCAGCGCAGCGAGCATGCGTTCAGCGAGACAGCCGGAAGCATTTTCGTATGCTTCAGCCATGGCTGGCCACACGGTGGGTTTTAGCATCATATTCGCCTGCACGGAGTACTGATGCCCGGACTTATGACCCGCTTCAGCGATACAGCGGGATCCGGTGTGCACGGCGATATTTCCATTGACATCCACCATGGCGACCTGACGCACCGGGTAGTTCTCATCCTTTTCCAGGAGTTGACTCAACGCCTGCTGGGCGTTCTTCTTCTGTTTCATGAGGTTCAATCCGAGCGGACCATAACTGACCTCGGCCATTGATTGCGTGGCGATTGCGCCCACTCCGGGTTCAGCCCAGGTGACGACCGACCCGGTGGAGAACCAATGAGACTGAACAGCTGCGCCCATTTCTCCGGTGACAGGATCACGGGCGACAATGGAAAAAGTGTGGGCAAAAGGAAAACGCTTGAACATAATGATTCCTCCTCAACCGGTGTTTTGAACAAGCCGGTGAGATTTCCAGCGGGCGTAGATCGCCGTTGAAAGATAGCGCCCCGCGGATTGTTCGATCAGACCGATCTCGCCGGCAGTGGTGACTCCATCGAACGCGGCCATCATTTCACGCACCGCATAGTACATCGTCACCGAGGAAGCCTTGACTGCATACGCGGTGAGCTGAATGAACAGGGGGGAAGGGGTAAGAATGTTCCGGCAGGCTTCCAGCAGATCCGGCAGGAACTTGTAGAATTCCCAGACTTCGCCCTTGGGTCCGCGGCCGAACTTGGGCGGGTCCAGGATGATGCCGTCATACTGGCTGCCACGGCGTTGTTCGCGTTGAACGAACTTGACCGCGTCATCCAGAATCCAACGGATGGGGGAGGTTTCGAGCCGGCTCAATTGCTGGTTCTCACGTGCCCAGGCAATCACCTTGCGCGATGCATCCAGGTGGGTGACCTGTGCGCCGGCAGCCGCCGCAGCGAGCGAAGCCAGACCGGTGTAGCCAAAGAGGTTGAGAATTCGCGGTTTGCCGCCTGCCTGGCGGATCAGCTGGTCTGCCCAATCCCACTGGCAGGACTGTTCCGGAAAGACCCCCAGGTGGCGGGAGGCTGAGGTTTGTACCCAAAAGGAAAGGTTCTTGTAAGACATCTTCCAGCGTTCCGGCAACTTGCGTTGGTACTGCCAATGACCACCGTTCTCTTCGGGAGCAGGTTTATAGATCGCATCAGGAGACTTCCACTCACTGGGAGGGAGGGAGGGCTGCCATACCGCTTCCGCTTCCGGGCGGACAAGGCGATACGGACCAAAACGTTCCAGCTTCTGGCCGTTGCCGCTATCCAACAGTGCGTAATCCTGCCAGCCTTCAGCAGCGAGCAATTCCAATTGGGGGAGAGTATTGGAGAATCCCATCATCATGAGTATATCAGAATCAGCCGCTGGTACGTAATGCCTCAAAAGAAAATGTTACTTTAGGGTAATCGTTGCCTCAAATAAGAATGTTACCGAACAATCTTCCACAGTAAGGCTACTTTGGAATCAATACATGTTCTCAAAGCAGCTGGATTCAAATGCAAGTATTGGTCAGTTAGGCGGGCTTTGATCTCCAATGGAAGTGAATCGAGTGCAAGGACTCGTCGAAATGGAGTCTTAGCCTGATCATACGCACGGATGATCTTACCGTCAATTCTATGTTTAGAAATGAGCTTAAGCACAGGCTGAAAGAAGTTGATATACAGCCTAAGATCAGAATAGATCGAACTGAGCAAAGCTAATTCTTCTGGAGTTTCCAGACGGTC
>AMWB02116610.1_pt1 | contig 13254 bp, 12 predicted proteins | sample 200311 | NCBI WGS metagenome assembly AMWB02 (sample SAMN02737377, study PRJNA173069) | bioreactor metagenome | biome: anode biofilm in microbial fuel cells | place: USA: California | collected 2010-12-16 | reverse complement strand
CCTGGGCGGCGCAACACTGGCCGATTTCCACGGCAATGACGCCAAAGTCCCCGCTGAGATCCTCGATGCTGTCAAAGCCAAAGAAGAAGCCATCAAAAGCGGTATGTTCCGAGTACCCATTGATGAAGCTCAGCCAGGTGCTGTAAACTAATTCTCGATAAAGGGGGCGGCAGAGAATTTAATTCTGCCGCCCTTATTTTTATATATTCCACTTTGAACCCTTAAGGATTGACCATGCTAGCTGTTGAAATGAAGAACATTTATAAGTCTTTCGGACCTGTAAAAGCCAACCAGGACGTGAATTTTGAACTCGAACAGGGAGAGATTCACGCGCTACTCGGCGAGAACGGTGCCGGCAAGACCACATTGATGCGCATACTCTACGGGTTATACAAGGCGGATAGTGGTGAGATTTTCATCGATGGTGAAAAAGTCGCCATTCATTCACCGAAAGAAGCCATTGCAGCCGGGGTGGGAATGGTAACCCAACATTTTACCCTCGTCCCACCACTCACCGTCGCTGAGAATGTTGTCCTGGGTTACACAAATGGCATTGTTCTATCGCAAAAGGAAATTGAAAAAAATGTTGCTGCTGCATCGGAAAAATATGGTGTCCAGGTAAATCCCTCAGCGCTGGTCAAGGACCTTTCTGTTGGTGAACGGCAGCGCGTTGAGATCCTCAAAGCGCTCTACAGAAATGCCCGTATCCTCATTATGGATGAACCGACTGCGGTATTGGTTCCGCAGGAAGTTGACGTCCTCTTTGAAGCTCTAAACCGGTTGGTTAAATCCGGTCTTTCAGTGATATTTATCAGTCATAAACTTGTTGAAGTTATGGCTGTTTGCGACAGGATCACGGTACTGCGTGATGGCAAGGTAGCCAATACAGTTAAGAAAACAGAAACCAGCCAGGTTGAATTGGCAAAAATGATGGTCGGAAGAGAAACCTTCGGCGTCCGCCTGCAGGATGCGTGCGCAACCAGCGATCCGATTTATGAGCTATCCGGGATCACACTTGATGGAAAACATGAAAAGAAAATCCTCGAAGACGTAAGCTTTTGCGTTGGCACAGGTGAGATCCTCGGCATAGCCGGCGTTTCCGGAAATGGTCAGGGGGAGTTGACCGAAGTGCTCACCGGCCTGGTACCCCCAAGCAAGGGTTCGATCAAGTTGGAGGGTAAGGATATCACCCACCTTTCACCCGGTCAGATCTCGGAAGCCGGTGTTGGACGCACCCCGCAGGATCGGCACCAGGGAACCATCGGCGAGCTTACAGTTGCGGAGAACCTAGCATTGGAACACATCAAGGACTACACCAATAAAGGTCTCCTCGATCGCAAGAAAATTCGCGAGGATGCGGCTACGATCATTAAGGAATTCCAAATCAAGGCTTCTCCCGGCGATCAATTACGCAAACTTTCCGGCGGGAATATGCAAAAGGTGGTGTTGGCACGAGCGTTATCCCGCAAGCCCAAGGTGCTTATCGCATCACAACCCACGCGCGGCCTTGATGTTGGCGCAACAGAATATGTGCGTAAACGCCTGCTTGATGAAAGAGCTCACGGCACAGCAGTGATTCTCCTTTCCGAGGATCTCGACGAAGTCCTCGCTCTTTCGGATCGTATCGCGGTCATTTACGAAGGCAGGATCATGGGGGTTGTCCCCTCCGCCGAAGCAACACCTGAAAAGATCGGTCTGCTGATGGCCGGTGCGGTCGAGTAACAACATAACCATCGGAGGAATTATTGTGGCTAAATTTCGGTTAGAACGAGCACCAGCCCCCATGTGGACCAAGGCACTGATCCCGATCGTAGCGGTGCTGGTGACTTTTATTATTACCTCCATCTTTATCATAATGGCAGGAGCCAATCCTTTTGAAGCGTACTACAACTTCATCATTGTGCCGCTTTCATCCCAGTTCTCAGCCCTTGAAGTACTGGTAAAAGCAACTCCGCTCATCTTTACTGGCCTTGCGGTAACATTTGCTTTCGCTGCCGGTTATTACAATATCGGTGCTGAAGGTCAATTGTATGCCGGTGCGGTCGCCGCTGCGTGGGTGGGCGCAACGTTCACCAATTTGCCCTCCATTGTCGTGGTACCGCTTATGCTGGTACTCGGATTTGCCGGCGGCATGCTTTGGGCGCTCCTGCCTGCGTTGTTGAAGGTCAAACTCAAAGTGGATGAAGTCGTAACCACGCTGTTGATGAACTCCATCATCATGTACATCATTTCTGCGTTGTTAAATGGACCATGGCGCGATCCTGAAACCGGCTGGCCAAAATCCCCGGAGTTTTTCGAAGCGGCACGGTTTATACAAATCATTCCGAGATCACGCCTTCACCTTGGCTTTGTCATTGCCCTCGTCCTGGTGGTGATCGTATTCCTAATCATCAAGCGCACACCGTTCGGTTTGCAGATGCGCGCAGCTGGCGCCAGCAAAGCAGGCGCCATGTTCGCCGGGATCAATGTCAATCGCACCATGCTGATCGCGGCCCTGGTAAGTGGGGGTATAGCAGGCCTGGCAGGCGTGAGCGAGATCGCGGGTATTCACTATCACCTCATTAGCGAGCTATCAGGTGGTTACGGCTACACCGGCATCATCGTCGCCACTCTCGGAGGGTTGAACCCCATTGGCGCAACGGTGGCAGCTCTGTTCATTGGCCTTATCGATACCGGCGCGCAGACCGTTAGCCGGGTACTGGGAGTTCCCGTTTACCTGGGCGATGTTGTGCAGTCGACCTTGCTCCTGGTCACTCTGAGCATGCTGCTGCTGCAGAATTACCGAATTAAGAGGATATGATCATGGGAGATTTTGTTGTTGACATCATTGCGGCTACACTCCGCATTGCTACACCGCTGATCTTTGCCACACTCGGCGAGCTTTTCTGTGAACGCGCAGGCATCCTGAACCTGGGTATCGAAGGAACGATGTTCTTTGGCGCTTTTTCAGGGTTTACTGCGGCATCTTTAAGCGGTTCCTTATGGGTAGGGGTTCTGACCGCGTTGGTTGGCGGTATCCTCTCTGGTTGGTTAATGAGCCTGCTTTCCGTCAGGCTGGGTGTGAACCAGCACGTTTCCGGATTGGGGATCACACTGTTAATGACAGCGCTGGCCTTATTCGGATTCAGAGTGATCTTTGGCGAAAGTCGGGTGCTGCCCTCGATCACCCCTTTCAGCCAGCTCAGCATCTTTCCCAACAGCCCCGTACTTGGAGAGATCTTTTCGCAATACACCCTGACCTACATCGCCATCGCGCTCATCCCGATCGTGTGGTGGGTGGTTTTCCGCACGAACTTCGGTTTGAACCTGCGTTCGGTTGGTGACAATCCTGAAGCAACGGATGCCGCAGGTATCAATGTTTACCGGCTGCGCACCATTGCCCTTGTAATCGGGGGCGCTTTAATGGGTGTGGGTGGAGCTTTTCTCTCAGTCGCTCAGCTTGGCTCATTTACCTTTGGTATCGTTGCCGGCCGCGGCTGGGTCTGCATCGCCCTGATCATCTTTGCTAACTGGCACCCGGTGAAAGTGCTCTGGGGAGCGCTCCTGTTCGGCAGTGTGCAGGCGCTCCAATCCAGGCTACAGCTGACCGGTATCAAGCTGCCCTACGAATTGTTCATGGCTTTACCCTACGTTGTCACGATCCTGGCACTCACCCTAGCCGGGCGCAACGCCTCTTACCCCGCGGCACTCCTGAAGCCGTACAAACGCGAGTAAGACACGCCGTTATTTATGATAAAGCATGCGGAAAACTCGATCCGCATGCTTTTTTTATGAAATTTACATGACAAAATGCCAGCAATGATGCTAAAAGTATCACTTGAAATGTTAGACAACAAGCCTTACACTAAAATTGTTAAACATCATTTTTACAGACGGAGGTAGTAATGGCGCAAGATTTACCACAGGATAAGATCGCCAAACTGAAAGCGATTCGTGAGGAAAGCCGATTAGGCGGTGGTGAGAAAAGGATTGCCGCTCAACACGAAAAAGGCAAGATGACCGCCCGCGAACGCGTTGACGCCCTTTTGGACAAAGGATCCTTCCAGGAAATCAACGGTCTGATGAAAAACCGCCACACCGATTTTGGTTTGGACAAGGGAAAAATCCCCGGTGACGGTTTAGTTGCAGGATTCGGAACCATCAATGGTAGAAAAGTCTGCATTTACGCTCAGGATTTCACCGTGATGGGCGGCTCATTTGGTGAGGTTGCCGGAGAAAAAGTATGCCGGATGATGGATCTGGCCATGGATGCCGGCGTACCCGTGATCGGTATCAATGACGGCGGTGGCGCCCGCATCCAGGAAGGCATTTACAGCCTGTATGGGTACGGTGAAGTTTTCTACCGCAATGTCCAGGCCTCGGGTGTCGTGCCCCAGATCAGCGTTATCATGGGACCCTGCGCTGGCGGTGGAGTGTATTCACCCGCTATCCAGGACTTCATTATCATGACCCAGGGCTTGGGGAATATGTACATCACCGGACCGGAAGTAATCAAAGCGGTCACCAATGAAATCGTTGACCACGAGACACTTGGTGGTGCTGCCACTCACACTACAATCTCAGGTGTAGCCCACTTCATGGCTCAAAACGAGGAAGACACCTTCAATATCATTCGCAAAATCCTCGAGTACATCCCTGATAACAACGCCAGCACAGCTCCGGTTGTTCCCTCCAATGACAGTCCATTCCGCGCTGATAAGGAATTGAACACATTAGTTCCGGACGATCCCAATCAAACCTACGACATCAAGGATGTCATCAATCGCATCGTGGATACCGGATCCTTCTTCGAAGTCCATCAAAACTTCGCCACCAACGCAGTAGTTGGTTTTGCCCGCTTGAACGGTGAAAGCGTGGGTATCGCCGCCAACCAGCCGGCTTCCATGGCAGGTGTTCTGGATATTAACTCATCTGACAAGATCGCTCGCTTCGTGCGCTTCTGCGATGCCTTCAACATCCCCGTGATCACCTTTGTTGACACCCCGGGATTCATGCCCGGCACGCATACAGAGCACAACGGCATTATCCGCCACGGTGCCAAGATCATCTTCGCTTTTGCCGAAGCCTCTGTTCCCAAGATCTCTGTTGTCACCCGCAAAGCTTACGGCGGCGCTTACATCGTTATGGGCAGCAAACATCTGCGCGCTGACATGTGCTTCGCCTGGCCGAACGCCGAAATTGCGGTAATGGGAGCCGGCGGCGCTGTGAATATTCTGCATGGCAAAGCCCTCAAGGAAAAGACCCCTGAAGAAGCCAAGCAGTTACGCAGCGAATTGATCGCTGATTACGAAGATAAGTTCTCCAATCCATACCAGGCTGCTGCAGCAGGATTCATTGACGAAGTCATTCTCCCAAGCGAAACCCGTCAGCGGCTCATTGCCACCCTCGATATGCTAAGGAATAAACAGTCAACGTCACCTGCCAAGAAACACGGCAACATCCCGCTGTAATAGAAAGGACAAGGATAATGGAACCTTCTTTAGGTCTTGCTATAAAAGTGGCGGTGGTTGGCTTGGTTGTACTCCTTGTTGTACTGGCTGCCCTGGCGGGAATCGTGTACCTGTTGACCCGCTTTGTTGTGGACAAAAAGGAAGAAGAGAAAACCGTAGTCGTAGAAACACCTGCTCCTACTGCTGCCGTTGAAGAACCAAAAACAGATCTTTCACTGGCTGCCGTGGTAGCTGTGGCGATTGCCCGCGCCCAGGCGGAAATCCAGAATGTAACAAGTGATATTTCGGCCGGAGAGGTAAACGCCTGGCGTCAGTTCGGGCTGCAACGCCGGCTAAACCAAACTTCCACAATCAGGAGAACGAGATGAGCCAATACCGCATTACGATCAAAGATACAACTTACGATGTTGAGATCCTTGATGACCCCCGTATGGATGAAGTACAGGTAAAAGTAAATGGTGAAGTATTCACAGTAGCAACTGAGGATTTGAACAAGACCGTTTCTGCTGTCGGCACTGCACACGCACCTGTAGTTCGCAAAGCAACGCCTGCCCCTGCTCCCGCTCCTGCTGCAGCGTCTGTGGCGGCTGGACCTGGCACGATCAAATCGCCGTTGCCGGGTGTTGTCAACTCGATCAAAGTTCATGCTGGTGACAAAGTAAAAGCAAATGATGAGATCTGTGTGATCGAGGCTATGAAAGCCATGAATATTATCCGCGCTCCGCAAGACGGTACAGTCGCCCGGATCCATGTGAATGTTGGCGCTCAGGTTGCTCATGGCGCTCCTCTCATGGATATCGAGTAGGCGGAAAGGATACTATCATGGGTTTCGATCTAACAGGACTACTCGGAGGACTACTCGATATCACCTTACCGCAGTTGATCATGGTGGTGGTGGGATTGATCCTCATGGGTCTTGGAATTTTCAAGGACTATGAGCCTACCCTCCTGATCCCGATCGGATTCGGTTGTATCCTGGGAAACCTGCCAGTTGCAGCCAATATGATTGGCGAACACGGTTTATTTGGTGTTCTTTACAAAGCAGGCATCAGCAATGAGCTGTTTCCCCTGCTAATCTTCCTGGGGGTCGGTGCAATGCTTGACCTGCGCCCCCTCCTCAGCCAGCCCATCATGTTCATCATGGGCGCATTCGCTCACCTGGGTATTTTTGTTACCCTGATCGTCGCCCTTCTACTGGGCTTCAACCTGGCTGAATCCACCGCCATCGGCATGATCGGTGCCATCGATGGTCCAACAGTCATCTACGTCAACGGCAAGTTGGGAGATCTGTTTGTTACTCCCGGTCTCGCGGCTGCCATTGCGGTTACCGCTTACTCCTACATGAGCCTGGTACCCATCATCCAGCCGCCATTGATGAGACTGTTCACCACCAAGAAGGAACGCGGAATCCGCATGGAATACACCCCGCGCCCCGTCTCTCGCGCCACGGTCATCATCTTCCCCATCCTGATCACTGTCATCGCTGGCATCTTCCTGCCGGAAGCTGCACCTTTGATCGCGACATTGATGTTGGGCAATCTGCTCAAGGAATCAGAAGTGGTTCCCGGACTCGTGGAGACTTCGAAGAACGCCATCACCAATACGGCTACGATCTTCCTCGGAATCACGATCGGATCCACCATGCAAGCCGCCTCGTTCCTCAACTGGGGCACACTGCGTGTCTTGATCCTGGGTCTGGTCGCGTTCGCACTGAACACCATCGGTGGTCTACTTTTCGGTAGGCTGGTTTGCGCCATTTCCGGACGCAAGATCAATCCCCTCGTTGGGGCTGCTGCGATCAGCGCGTTCCCGATGAGCGGACGCCTGGCCCAAAAAGTTGCCCTCGAGGTGGACAACCAGAACTTTATCCTGATGCACGCCCTGGGTGCCAACGCCGCCGGACAGGTGGCCTCGGTGCTCGCAGCTGGCATCCTGATGCAGATGATCTTCCCGATCCTGCTTCCTTAAACCTGAGATGATGCATTACTGGTACTTGAAACTCCCTAAGTAAGAAGATCATTGCGAATTACCAGCATTCGCCATGATTTTTCAAAGTAAGCAAGTTGTACGACATGTTAGAATATGTGCAAGATGCAGTAACCACATTCAAAATCTTAATAAAGGAGAAAAGCTATGAAACTGCTCGATCTAACCATCCCCATCGGAATTGCCACACCACCCTGGCCGACCTATGAACCTTTACAGGTGAAATACTTCAAACGTTTAGCCCCCAATGGCGCTAACGGCCAATTATTGACCCACTCCAACCATGTTGGTACCCACCTCGACGGCGAAATTCACTTTTACACCCCCGGTAGAGATATAGCGCAGTTGCCCATGGATTACCTGGTGCATGATGCTGCCATCGTTGACCTGAGCGATGTCTGCGGTGACTATGATGTTTACACCAGCAAGATGATCACCGACCGTGTGGAAGTTAAAGAAGGCGACATTCTCGTCATCCATACCGGTTACCATCACTTCGGCTGGGATCAACCCACTGCTGACGAGGTACGCTACATGACCAAGCACCCGGGTCCCGACCATGAATTCGTTGATTGGGCCAAGAAGATGAAGCTGCGCTGGATCGCTGTGGACTGCGGTTCTGCGGACCACCCGATGAACACCATCATCCGTACCTGGATGCCCCGTCAGGCGAAACAGGCCGAATACGTGTTCAAGAAGAAATTCGGCAAGACCCTTGAAGAGTTCTTCACTGATGACAAATACCAGATGATGCACATCGACATGTTCCCCGCTGAGATCATTCACGCTGAGTGCTTTGGCGGTATGATCGACCTGCTGCTCAACCGCCGAGTTGAGGTGGGCTTCTTCCCATGGCGTTTTGTTGACGGTGAAGCCTCCATCGGCCGTGCAGTCGCATTTGTCGATGATGCTGAATACGAAGAACTGATGAAGAAGGCCGCCACCATGCCAAAGACCAAGTTTGGTGATGCTTACAATCCTGCCCATGTTGAGAGCCTCAATAAACTCAGCAAGGCCAACCTGTCGTAGTCCATTCTCATTACAAGGAGAATTAAAGTGAAATTCGAACTTCCCGAAAAAGCAAGTCAAGAAATACTGCAAATCGATGCCCGTGAAGTTGAGGCATTGCTACAGGGGCCTGCCATGGACCTGCCCAAATGGCCGGGTGCCCAGGTCAAATTGAAAGACGGCCGCACGCTTTTCATCCGTGAAGCACGCCGTGAAGAAGCCCCCAAGATGATGGAATACGTGAAGCGGTTGATGGATGTCGATCATGACTTCTACGATATCGTCGGCGCCCGCGTTTATTCCGAAATTCTCGGCTGGTACCGCCATCGCCTCAAAGATCCCTATCAGTTGGTCGGATTGATCGACGGTGTATGGGCTGGCTTTGCCAACGGTCGTGTGATGAACGAGAAAGTAAACATCAGCCTGCATACCATGGCGCTGCTGCGCGGTGGCCGCATCGGCGCGGTGATGTATTACGCCAAGGCTTACTACGCGTTCGAAATGATCGGAAATACCGAATGGTGGGCAACCTATGAGTCCTACAACGGCTGGTCACGCTGGGGTCTCGGAATGGCTCAGCCCTCCTACCCATGGCCGGAAGTTCAGCACGAACTCGGTGGCGCCCGTGTTTACTACGTCACCAAGAAGTACTGGGATCAGCTGGTCAAGCAATACGTCCAGCAGATGGCCGGTGCCGATCTCGATTTCGATGTTCCTGATTCCGTTCGCCAGGCAAACGAAGAAATGATCGTTCCGGAAGAGATCCTGGTCTAACCCGCCAGATAGCATAAAAACAGGAGCCGATTTCGGTTCCTGTTTTTTTTATCCCAACGAGCGGATCGCGTAATCGATCCCCATGAAAGTGTCCACGCCTGATGAATGTCCGATCTCTGTCAGGAGTTGGATGAGATCATCATCGAAAGGCACTGCTGGATCGAAAAAGTGGTCGAGCAGGGTGAGAAAGATATCCTCAGACCAGCCGCGCTTTGTGAACATCAGCCGGTTGGCAGAGATCGTGGTCGTCTTCTGAAAAGCAAGACGTGTTACCTCATCACACCACTCCTCCAGGAAATCATTGTTCAGCCCGGTTGAAAGTACACGCCGGAAATGATACAGCAGGAAACCGGTGAGAAAATCGTCTCCTGAGGGAGTCAATCCCCCGCCAGTGCCGACCAGCACACCAGCCGCAGCCATGAAGCGCGCCAGATCCTTTGCCCGGTAAGCGGTCGCAATTTCACAGGCTGCCTGGTGGATGCGCACATGATCTGCGAGTTTAAACTCTTCAAGCGGCCGTGAAAGAAACAGGAATCCCTTGCCAGGATCGATCTCATTAAGCCGGGCAGCGATGCGCTCTGAACGTTGTCGCTGGTCCGCGGTGGTAGCTCGGAAGGGGACAGGCAACGGAGGATGCCACACCTCCGCAGTAGCGGTGTGGACGGTCACCTGCCGCGCAGGAAACCTGATGCGCCCGTCTTCAATGGTAAATTTATCACCGGGTGCAAGCCTTTCAAAGCGTTGATCACCACCCGCAAGCGTTAGATTGAATGGACTAAGGTAATTGGCTGAAGTGAGGTAGATGATGCGATCCTCCACACGCAGGAAAGCTCCGCGCGAGGTTACCCCCAAAACGCTGCCATCAGCTTTGGTTCCAAGTACCTCTGCAGCAGCTGCCCCTACCCGGAAAATCTCAATATTCATTTATCATCCTTTGCTCTAACTATCGCCATTCCACCAATGATAACGCATGAGCGACTGGTATTCTACTAACAAAACACTCCCGTGAGGGAGTGTATGGTGCCGAGAGCCAGGATCGGACTGGCGACCCCACAATTTTCAGTCGTGTGCTCTACCAACTGAGCTATCTCGGCAAGTGTTCAATATTCTACCCGACACAGGGTCGATTGTCAAGAAACCTTCCGTCCAGATCCCTCTGAATCAGAAGTGTGGCGCGCCCTCCGCCGTTTCACAAGATCCCAGGCGAGACCACCCAATATGATCACTGCCCAACCGGCCAGAATGACCCGGATCATGTCGAAGAAACCAATGTACTCCTTGATCACCTGGTAGCGGAACATGTACCAAAGGAAAAAAACGATAAAAAACACCAGTACAACACCCACCCAGCGCAGGAACCAGGCAATGTGACCTTCACGCAACCTATGCCAGCACCAACCAATCAGCACCGCGAACCAAGGGATCAGGAGGGCACGGTAGCGCGGATTATCCCATTGGTCTCCGCCGGCCCGCAGCGTGGCGATGAGGACCCAGGCGAGCAAAGCGAGAATCAATACCACCAAACCCCATCGTTCTGCCTTTGGTTTTGTCTTCCACATTGAGAAGAAACCAAAAGGGATGAAGGGGAGGACAAACCACCAGCCCAATGCCCTGATGATGGCTGTGGTGCGCCAGAATGGCAGGGATGGATCGGTCAACGCGCCCGGCAGGAAAGGTTGAACAACGCCATAGATCGTGATAAAAGGCATGCGCCATTTTTCACCCATACGGTCCAGCAGTACTGTGATATTACCGGAACTGGTTTGCGTGAGAAATGCATCATAATAGAGCGTGGGTTTCAACCATAACCAGCCCCCGATCAGCCCCACCACACCCATAGCAGCCAGAACCAGCAGTCCGATACGCCGAATCCGGGTGGATCGCTGTTCGGTCAGCCATTCCACCAGCCAGAAAGCCGCCAGTAATCCCGCCAGGATCGCGCCAAATGGAGTGGAGATAACCAATGACAGGAGCACGGGAATAATAAAATAGAGGATCTTTTGGGCGGTCTTTTCACGCCAGGTGACCACAGCCCAAAACGCGATGCAGAACAGACCGATCAGGAAGGGTTCGCGCATTTGGGAACTACCCAGGAGGATGCCCTCAGGGTACAACGCGTAGAACCACGCAGCAGCCAAGGCGATCTTTTCATTCCAGCGCCGCCGGACCGCGTCGAACAGGAAAGCCAGGCCAACAGTCATCACCAGCGCTGCCAGGATGGTAATAAAAACCGGGCGGACTTCATCGAGGCTGAAGAAGCGATAAATAACAGCCGTCAGATACATCAAGCCGCCATACTGGTCGGCACTCTGTTCGGCAGAGAATATGGTCGATAAGGAATCCTCACCGCGCGCGAAGGTTAGCGCTTGTGTGTCTCGCACGTAGGCATCAGCATACACATACCCGGCGTTCTCTGCCGCATTATCAAAACCGATGTCTGGTAACGAGACATAAATGAATAAGCCCAGGAAAATCCGGGTAAAAAACGTGACCAGCATGAGGATTGCGAGCATGCGCCCACCCTGGAAAAAACGCCAGGTGCGCAGCAACAGCAAAAAGCTGAGCCACAGCAGCAGGTTGGCACCATACCACGCGCTGAAAAAAGGCGCCGGCTGGAACGCAGCCATCGCCAGGCTGATGATGACCGAAGCAATGAAGGAAACGAGAAGGTCCTGTTTAAGCGGTGAGAGTTTTTTCATGGGCAGGCAAATAAAATGTGGCAGAAATTTGATTTTTTTGGCTTGCGTATTGCTGCCGATTATAACCCAATTCCCATTTGTTCCAATTACTGTTGACGCGAACTGTTGACGCGAAGGGTATCTGTAATAATTATTTGAAAGATCCCCGGACGAGCACCGGGGATCTGATTGTGAAACGTTACCATTTCAGTGCAAAGCTTTGCCCCTAAAGGTTATCAAGGTGTATCGGTTGGTTCGGCGGTAGGTTCTTCGGTCGGTTCAGGTTCAGGATCAGGTAAATGGATCACGATGGCCTTCGCGGTCCGGTCAAGCGAAGTGACATCACGTGGTGAGATGATCGTTACCACTGCACCTACCACCAGTTTATCCGCCTGGTCAGCAGGAAGGATCTTTGTGTCAGCCGTCACTAGGAAGGTATGCAACGACGCATTCTTTGCCTGGATGGTTATGGAGATTCCGGGCTGGTAGTCGGTGACGACGCCCACTTTGTAGACCTTGGTGGGTTTGCCAGGTATCAGGATAATCTTTTTAGCAGTGAGCACATCATCCACACGAAGTGCTTTGACGGTTACTTTCATGCCTGCTTTCAAGTCGGCAAGTGTCGCTTCACTCTTCGTTGGGATCTTCACCACTGTCTCTGAGCTCAGGGGTATAGAAATCAATACATCACCCTTTTGCTTAAGTTCAATGCTGGCAGCATCAATAAATGTAATGGTTCCTTTATAATTTTCTGTCATACCTTGTGCGACGACATTGTGAGATGCGGCCAACACTGGTGATGTGATCATGAATAACACAGCTAACATGGACAATAGTACCAATAGTTTTTTGTTTTTCATGTTTCCTCCGTTTCTAAATTTGCTTCTGCCCGTTCAATAGCACAAGAACAATTTTCATTGTAACCACGGAAAATCCTCAGTCCCTTTTCAGATTTGCAAAGAAAAGGGATTATTACACTTCGTAAACTTAATTACTTTCAGGAATCGTCGCGCAGCATCCTGTAAGGAAACCTGCGACCAAATTCGTGCTATAGATTGAAGGTGGGCCCGGCAGGGATCGTCGCGCAGCATCCTGGAAGGAAACCTGCGACCAAATTCGTGCTATAGATTGAAGGTGGGCCCGGCAGGGATCGAACCTGCGACCAAGCGGTTATGAGCCGCGCGCTCTAACCACTGAGCTACGGGCCCCAGTGATCGTGCAAATTATATCATTATTAAATCAAAATCCCGCGCCATCCATCTTGCGCGAGAATCTAAGTATCTTGTCATTTCAGTTTGCGCTCTAACCCCGTTCCCTTCGGGAATCTACGAAGCTACGGGCCCCAGTGATCGTGCAAA
>AMWB02131349.1_pt2 | contig 13267 bp, 27 predicted proteins | sample 200311 | NCBI WGS metagenome assembly AMWB02 (sample SAMN02737377, study PRJNA173069) | bioreactor metagenome | biome: anode biofilm in microbial fuel cells | place: USA: California | collected 2010-12-16 | reverse complement strand
AAGTAAGTTTTGAGTAATGAAACGGCAAGGTGAATTTTTGGATTGCGCTCTGTGGCTTTTCTTATCTGTTCGAGGACGGCAAGCTGTGTCGGCTTATCAATCAGTTTGCGCCGTTTGAATGAATAAGGGACGGTGGGAAATTTGGGCATCTGTTCGGGCCGTAAAACTTCCCGGTCAATCAGTTTCACCCAAAATGCGTGGAGTGTTGCCTTAAGATTCGCTCGGGACTTTCCCTTTAAATGCCCAATTAGTGCTTTCGCTTCATCTGTTTTACAAAGCAGGAAATCTTCAAGCTGGGCATAGCGTATAGTTTTAATGTTCCGGTCTTTCCAAAACTCTATCGCCAAACCCATGTGATATCGGACTGTCCGGGGCGAATCAAGCTCGTCCTCTTTCAGTCTGATGTATTCTTCGGCAAGGGTAGTGAAACCCAGGGGATTATCTTTTTTATAATCTCGTGGGTCGAAATCGTCTTGGTCAACCCGGACCTGGCAACTATTTAAAAACCTCCTGGCGCCATCATAGGACCGGAAATTTTTAAAAACGTCACCCGGAAAGCGAACAAAAAAAGTTGTAGCTTTTTGTTTATGATGTTTCGGGCAGTATAAAAAAGACTTTCCGTTATCGACAAAACTTCCCCCGCACTCCCGGCATTTTTGCCGCGAATAAATACCCCCGTCCATATTATAACCCTCCATTTCGGATTGATAATGATGGGGATAGTTTACGCTATGAGGGGAGGTATTTTCAACCAATTTTTACCGCCTCCAAATACTGTTCCAGCAGTTTTATATTTTTGGTGTTTTGAGATAAGTTGCCAACAAGTACGACACGCTCTTTTAACAGTTCGTCCAGCCTTGCCCTCACCTTCTCCACCGGATATGGCGGCTTACGGAACACGGTCGGTTTGATTGCCAGCTTTTGGACAGATTTTGTCTTGACCGGAACAGGCTCCATAAAATCGGCAAAATCTTTAATCACGGTGTTGGAGTAGGTCATAATGGGGTTTTGCCGGGAATATACCGTCCCGGCTCGGTGTCTATATTGTATTCCTTACCTTTGCCATTTGGCTTACTCAGAAAATTCCTAAAAACTGAGTATGCCCCACGATGCGCCCACTATGGACGCACCGCAGAAAGGAGGAAGGGAAAAATCAATATATTGTGTGTTATACTGCCAATATATACACTTGATGGTAGATTTACCATGTAATACCTTGTTATCCTTGACTTTTTATTTAAAAGTTTTATTCTGAAGCCAGATACAGCTTAGGATCAAAATGAGCCATGTGAATGGATTCAGCAATCGTAAGTAGAATTTTTTCATTAAGTTCAGATTTTTGCTTTGGGGTCATTTTGTCGAGGTACTCTTTAGTGATCTCAGGTATTCGGATTGGGAAAATTGCGGTGCGTTTATCCATTTCAACAATTTCTGAATTTTGCGCCATGACGAAAATCCTTATAGGTTTGACATGACTATTAAAAAGATGGTAAAAGGGAAACGGACAGTTTTGGGTAACGAACAAGTAGCCTCAAAGGTTATTTTGTGCTGCCCGTTCCCTTTTGGTTTACGAGTCCCTGAATCTTTAAATAAACATCAAGCGGCGTTCTCAATCGCCCGGATTCATAATTAGCTACCGATGCCCGATTAATGCCGATTTTTTCAGCAAGTTGTTTTTGAGTAAAATCAAGTTGTTTGCGAGTCTCTTTGAGTTCTTGAGGTATGTTTCGCATTAAATTTTTCATGATTGTTAAGGTAACACAATTAAATTATGGTTGTCAACTAAAAAAACTGAATTATTTCCTTGACAATTATAATTTGATTGTGTTACGCTAACACCATGCCAACGAAAAACCCGAGTGAAGGAGAAAAAGCAATGAGCTGTTTAAAAATTAGTTGGGCATTAAGAATAACCGGAATGGCTCTTTTTATCGGGAACATAATTTTTGCGCTTGGTACGAGAAACTGGCACAGCCTGGCGGGATGGAGTGTTGCCCTTATATTTTCCCTTGACGATATAGTGAAAAGACCGCCGGTCAAAACCGAAAATAAGCAATCAGAAGGCCAGCAATAGCAATGAGTGTGGTTATGATCCATTTATACTCTTTACGACACCAATCAAACTTGACCGCGACCCAAGGGCGCCGAATCCCGCCGGGATACGCAACTCCTCCGGATGTCCAGCCTTTTACAAATTCTCCGAGATACCAATTACGAACACGTACTTTAATTTTTTTAAACATAGTTACCAATTCTCCCATAACAGAAGAGGGATGTCAAAACCGTATAAAAGGAGGCCCCGATGAAAACTCTTTTTAGATTAGTTAAGCGTCTCGAAGTTCTTGATCTCCCAAAGTGGAGAAGGATTTTAATTGCTTGGAGGATGACACAAGGAGTAACCATGAACCAATACTTAGTAATTTCCTTAATCTGTTTTTTGATCGCCGCAGGGACGATAGCTTGGTGGATTCTATGACCGCAAGAACTCTCATTCAACTTTTAACCTTTGTCGCCGTCTGGTTTATCGCAATGATGGCGGCATTTGCGAGGTTGATACCATGACTAACATCGTTAATAGCTTTCGTCCCGGCTCACAAAATTACCGGCTGTTGGAAGCTCTACTAATTGGGCCAGTTTATACACAATCGAGATATTCTCAACACGGCCTGATGTTCGGGTATTTGGCAAGCAGGAAGCGTGATTTAAACGAACGGTGCTTAAACGATCAGGGCTACGAGGTGGTGAAGGAGGCGGTAGGAACGAATAACTGGAAGTACAGCATTGCTCCGATAGAAGGAAGGAGCGTGGCATGATGAATTTTTGCCGGATTAGCTCAACGGAAGAGCGCACGCCCTTTAAGCGTGTGAACGTGGTTCGATTCCATGATCCGGCATTTAAAAGTTAGCCTCAAAGTTCACGGTGTAACATCCCCCGTGAATCTGAACCGACAAAGCTGTTGAACGCCATATATGAGCAATTAAACAGTGAGAGCGGCTGAGGACAGTTAAATAAGGGAAGACGGAAATAACTTTATTAACTCAACATAAGGGGGAAACGAATTGATAAATTTAATGAATGAACCAGAGATATTTTCGCAAGATAAAGCAAAAGGGCAGATACTTAATGAAAGTGACTATGTTCAGAATCTTCACTATGCCATTGGTTTTGCATCAAGATGTTGGACAGAAGAAGGTGGTAAAGGAACGTTTGATACAGAGGCGGCATTAAGGATTGTCAATGAACTGTGCGCTTATGTAAGACTGATTAAAGAAGGTAAGGCAACTTAACCGAAAGGGGGAGAAATTGGCGAAGAAGATCAGCAGATGGGATAAGGTTTTGTTGTTTCTGTTGGAGAGAAAAGACCCATACGAATTGATGGAGTTTATTAATGTTTTTCTTAAACGAGATTTTCATGGGTTTCATCTCCATGCTAACCCGGTGAAGAAGCCGAAATGAGAGGATTGCGATGAAACTTACAGATAAAAGTGGGAGTTTATTTAATGACCGGATTGACTTAGAATTATCACCATCAGAGGTTCAAGATTTAAAAAATTTATTTGAGAAAAAAGCTTTAGAAGCAAAAACATATTATGAACAAGGGTATTGGCGCAAGTTTTGTGATTATTTTGAACAAAGGGAGGATGCATGGAAAGAGGCACGTCAAACAAAGGATGCGCCGAAATGACCCTCGACCACGCATATTATTGGGGGGAAAAGATGGAGAAAGAGCTTATGGATGAGAGAAAACACGAATGTTGCAACCCCGACTGCGGTTGGATTGGCCCTGAATCAGAAACAGTTACAATGAAACACGGATTTCCACGGTATTTATGCCCTGAATGCCATGAAGTAACAGAAAAATGCTAACGGTCACGGTGGCGGAATAGGTAGACGCTATGCTGAAATGCTTGGGACGGTAGATGTGGAGTACGGTTCCCGTCAGACTTGACAGGCTCCATCATGCAGGGTGCAAATCCCTGCCCGTGACCAAATTATTAACAGCGGTAGTCCATGTCATAGGTGGCGGGGCTACCGCATACCTTGAGGTATAAATGGATTTATACGAGGTCGTAAAAAAGTTAATCGGCGAAGTCAATCCGATAGGCGAAACAAACGAAGACGAAAAACGGTACGAGAATTTAAAGGTTATGACGGGTTTAGTTGATAAGTTATTAACAGACATAAACGATGTTGTTAGTTATAAAGATCGTCAAGAATGGAGCCTCAAAAAGGCTGGGACTTTTGCAAATCTTTTTTTAGATAAAATAGGGATAATAGAATAACCAATGCAGCTAAACCTTGAAGTATTACTCCCAAAGAAGGAGGTAAAAGACATTGAACACTTTAGATGCAAAGACTCTAAGAGATTCCTCGTCCCGATATTCGTATGCCGTGCAAGCCTTAAAAAAGGAAAGGCAAAGTGTCTTAAACATAATTGCGAATTTCACAGGCGGTATGCTCTTCATGCTGATAACCCTCAGCGTAATCTACCTGACCCTTTTTCTGATGTCTCTACCGGAAGGAACAGCGCAACCCCCAAAGTTCGCAGAGCCAAGCCGTGAGGAATTAGCGGCGGCTCATCGTTTTCATGGGGTAAATAGCTCATACGAGGGAGTAGACCATAAATGGTATTTCATCAACAAGGACGGGGTTGAGTGTAAACTTTTTTCTTATAAACAAAGGAGGTAACAAATTGAAACACACCATCACAAAAGAACGATATAACGATTCGCTAAAATGTATTCTGACAGACAGAGAAAAACAGGAGCTTGGAGCACAAATGGCTGAGGCTGTTGCGCGATGCAACGAAGCAGAGGCGGATCTTAAATCTTTTTCAACTCAAATAAAGAGCAAGATTGCTGCCGAGGAAGCTATTATTTCCAGTTGTTCGGAGAAAATTAGATCAGGGTATGAATTCCGGCGAGTTGAGTGTGAAAAAGAAAAAGACTACGAACATGGAATTGTGATCTGCCGCCGCCTTGATACTTACGATTTAATTAAGTCCCGCGAAATGGCTCCAGAGGAACGACAGAAGAAATTGCCGTTAGATGAAGAAAAAGAGTCCGGTGGCAATGGTAATCAGCCTATTGAGGTAATGGAGAGCATTTAGCCATGAGAAAATCAAAGCACCCGGCGCTGAGGGGAGAATGTGTCAAATGCAAAAAACGATTTTCCCCAAAATGTTTAGTTTTTAAATATGAAAGAAAACACCCTGGAGACTATGATTCGTGTAATGGTTTTAAATTTAAAAAATAGAAAGGAGAAGTATGGAAAATGCAGTTGAAGTTTATAACCAGAATGAACCACTTACCGCCGTACAAGTTAAGGCTCAAGTGCAGCGCATACAGGAAATTATGAAAGCAGTAATGGAAAAGGATGTCCATTACGGGGTAATCCCTGGGACTCCGAAGCCTACGCTTTATAAGCCAGGTTCGGAAAAAATTCTTTCCACGTTCCACGTTGGCGTTGACCCTGAAACCGAAGACCTATCCAATTATGATGAAGTTCATTACCGGGTAAAAGCTAAGGGGTTTTCACAGGCAACCGGGGCGTTACTTGGAGTTGGTGTTGGGGAGTGCTCATCAAACGAAGAAAAATATAAATGGCGCAAGCCTGTATGTGATGAGGAATTTAACGAGACACCTGAAGACCGAAAAAGGATTGTTTGGAAAAAGGGCGATAACAAGCCCTATCAACTCAAACAGATCAGGACAAACCCGGCAGATGTAGCCAACACCATTTTGAAGATGGCAAAAAAGCGAGCTCAAATTGACATGACCCTTACCGTGACCGCGGCTTCCGATATCTTTGAACAGGATTTGGAGGACATTCCGGAGGAAACGCGAGAGAGCTTGACCGGAAACGGAAAGGCAGCCAAGCCCCCCCTCACACAACCGGGCCGGAAGTCGGACGCGAAACCGCTACAGCAAACAACCGATGGAAACGCTATCTCCGACGCACAGCGCAAGCGGTTATATGCCATCTACAAAAATGCCGGGAAGACCGATGATGAAGTTAAAGAGTATTTATTTTTACATTATGACATCGGACACAGTAAGGACATTCCGCGCGATAAATATGACGAAATTATCGCATGGGCTGAAGCCAAAGAAGAGCAAGAAAGGCAACCCGGAGAAGAAGGGTGATAAAGTGCTGGTTAGATAAAAAAACAGGGAAGGTCGAACCGTGGGCGGCGCTACAGCTTGCTGCCTATACCTTACTTGATGCTCCTGTTGAATTTATTGAGGAAGGCCATATTTACCGTGTAGACGGCAGACGACTTCCCTCAGTCACAGGGATATTGAAAGCCAAAGGTTTTATAGACGATACTTGGTATAAGAAGCACGATTATAACCGAGAATTGGGAAAAAACGTCCACCTTCTTACACACCTTGACGACATAGATGATCTTGACGAGTCTACGATAGGAATAGTGGAAGAACCCTATTTTGAAGCTTGGCGAAAATTTAAACGTGAATCCGGGTTTGTTGTTGAACAATCTGAAATTTCAATGATGAGTTCAAAACATTTATATGCCGGAACTTTCGATTCAAAAGGTTATTTCCCAAGCGGGAATTTAACCAGAGCCGCCATAGAATTGCACGCTAACGGGTCTTACAAGTTGTTCCCATTCACAGATCGGCAAGACGTGGGAATTTTTTTAAATGAATTGCCAGGTTTTTTTTGGCAACAAAATAATTTAAAAAGAAAGGAATAACCATGAACCTTTGTTCTGATGATCACGAAGAAGTTTGTTACGAGTGCCGTAATTGCCCGGCTTGTGAATTGCTTGACCAAATTGTTGAGTTAAACAAAGAAATCGAAAACTTAAAGGAGGAATAACCAATGGCAGCAGAAACCGCTTTAAAATTAGTTGAGACTGATGAAGTTAAACAGAAGTCAATAACAATCGCCGAGGAAGCAAGGCTTATAAAAGTTGTTGATTCATCGAGCTACGAAAAAGCAGGCTATATGTTTAAAGCCCTTGGCAGTATGCTAAAAGAGATTGACGAAAAATGCGATAAAAATATATCTCTTTGGCATCAAGGACACAAAAACGCCGTGGCCGAAAAAAAAGAATACTACGAACCAGTTGAATCGGCAAGGAGGTACGTAAAGGGGTTAATGTCTGATTATGAGAAGGAGCAAGAACGGATCAGGTTAGCCGAGCAGAAACGGCTTGATGATATAGCCCGGAAGGCCGAGGAAGAACGCCTGCTGCAAGAAGCCATCATAGCCAAAGAAGAAGCCAAGGTGAACGGAGCAACGCCCCAAGAGGCCGCACAAGAGGCGGAAGCGGTAATTTCTCAACCTGTCTACATTCCGCCGGTAGTGCTTCCGAAGGCCACACCGAAAGTTCATGGTGTTGTGTTCCGGGAAATCTGGAAAGCGCAGGTGGTTGATCTCCGCGCATTGGTCAACGCCGTGGCATCAGGGAAAGCTCCAATTCAAGCATTGAAAGCCGATGATTTTTTTCTTGGTCAACAGGCGCGGAGCCTAAAAAGTGCGCTAAATTTACCAGGGGTCAAAAGTTACAGTGAACGTGTCTAACCCAGCCGGTTTATAAAGGATATGGAATTAGTCACCAAAACCAATATAAAACCCGAAACAAGCGTTGACACTTCGTCAGAGGTATTTTTTTGCAGACTCCCGGACTGCAAAAATACGTTTAGGCCAAAAAGGAAAGATCAAAAATTTTGTCACCCCGATTGCAAAAAGATTTTTTATAAAACCGCCTATGAATTAGGTGTCAAATTATTACACAATAAACAGGAGGTAATTATGTCAGGAAAACATCAAGTAGAGACTAAAGATCAATCCCAGGAAAAAACAGAGGTAGAAGAGATAAAGGAAGCTCCGGAAGAACTTAAGCCAAAAGCAGAGAAGAAAGAAAGGTTTTTTAGTACCAGCCTAAAGCATGATCTCACGGACGAAGAAAAACAAAATCTTGGTTCTGATCTGGCGGATGCAATAGCAAGAAAAGCAGAAGCAGAATCTGAGCTGAAGTCGTTTCAGACACAAGTCAAGGCTCGGATCGCCGCCGATGATGCAACTATTCTTTCCTGTTCGGAGAAAATAAGAAAAGGGTATGATTTTAGAAACGTTGAGTGCAAAGAGATAAAGGATTTAGAGGCCGATAAGCTTTTTCAAATAAGGCTTGATACCGGAAAAATTATTTTTGAGCGCATTCTGGAAACTCATGAAAGACAAAAAGTGCTGCCGATGGAAAATGCTTCCTCAGATGAAGATAATGAGAATGAGACAAAAAGTGAGGAAGAGGAAACCTTAGACCAAACAAAATATGATTCCGGCGCTTCGGTAATGCAGGAAGTTTAAACCCAAATGCCAATAACGGCGGAGGCCAACCGGAGCAACCGATTGAGAGGATGGAAACGATCTAACTTGGAGGAAGATATGCCTGTTTTAATAAAAGAAAAATTTTATTTTGAAGGATTGGCGGGAAAGATAAGTTTCTCGCTAACCATTAGCGTCACCAAAGACGGTAGTTTCACCGCCTATTATCCACCAGAAGCCATAGAATTTTTAGAAAAAAGATTTATCGAAACCAGTTACGGTAGAGCCGGTAAAAAGGGCTATCTTTCCGAAAAATCATTGAAGGAAATTAAGGAACGAGTAAAAAAAGATTTTAATGATTCGTTGAAGTGCAACCCCATAAAGAGTTATCCGGTTATCAAATACAAAATAAAGGGAATTATATACTTGGTTAACCCATGCCGGTGGTTAGTTTTAATTCCTCCTTGTTATGGTATTATAGTAACCATTCCCGTTGGGTTTGTCAAGTCTTTTTTTATTGAGTGTAAAAAAATAACTTGATTTTCCTATTTAAAGGAGTATTTTTTAATAAGCAGATTGGTGAGTTAAGAACTCAGAAGCCAGGCGAGGCAAGTGATTTTACGGTTGATCACGAACCTCGCCTTTTTTTATAGTGCCCCGTAGCTCAACGGACAGAGCACCAATCTGCTAAATTGGCTGTTATGAGTTCAACTCTCATCGGGGGCACTTTTATTTTAATTTTATCTAACCAAACGTATTGGGTTATCCATGTATATAATTCCCCAACGATATGGTAAAAGGCAGGGAAACTTTCGTTTTACGGTGAAAGGAAGGAAAGACCAACCTGCCTTTTATTTACGGAGCAATATAAACCTTGTCTTCCTGCCCGTTGTCGCTTCCCGGCTCACAACTTCCATCGCCAAATAGTCTTACCATTTTTAGCCATATATCAGCGCGCAAATTGCTCATTCCATCCTCAACGCAAATATCATGCAGGAGATTGTCTGCTACCTGCTTACAAATATGAGGCAACAGTTTGAGCCTGATGAGCTGGTAAATTGAGTCGTGGATTAAAGAACCACGTATTGTGCATTTAGAATCAAAGGTCGGCCCTGACGCGCCATCCCACGCATAGCCCTTTTTGATGAAGAGCAACCCGGTTTTATCAATCGCCAGAAACGGGGTTAAAATCTCATAACCCTGAATTTCGGTTGAATGGCAATAATCCCTTGCCAGCTCGTATTTGTAGCCGTTAAGTTTTCGGTAACTGATTTGACTCATTTCCGTCCCTTTTGTTGGTGTAATAACTCAACCCGGCAAGACCGATGACGATTAATCCCGTTGACAATTCAGGGGGTACGGCAAATCCGAAAGTCTTGCTCAATACCATAATTAGCAGCCATAAAATAAGAACTCCAAACCCTACCCTTGTGGCCTTTTGCTCATAAGTCATTTTGTTGTCTCCGTGGTCGTGGTAGCCGTGGGAAGCTGAACCGTGGGAGCAATGCCTCCGGTCATAGCTTTACCGTAGATTGAGGCCGCAGTAAGGGCCAGATTGTTCAAGTTCACAAGGTTCTGGTTGAATCCAGGGTCTTGGTTCGCGGTGAAATCTATTGTCCCGGATATTGGATTGTACAAAAAGTTAGCCGTGGCAAATATCGACCTCTTAACCTCAACCACTGCATTAACCACCGTTCCATCTTTCAAAGGAATCGGAGCCGTAATTTTCATGGTCGTGCATCCTCCCAGAAAAACCAGCAAGCAAACCATCATTATTTTTTTCATGTCATTTCTCCTTCTCTCTGATAATTAGCATTTCAATTTTCCCTTCTATCCGCGCAATTCCCTCTTTCAATGTAGTAATGCCAGCGAATAAATTATTAAAATTGTGATCCCCGACTTTTAATCGTTCTGCCACACCATTATGCATATCACAAGTTTTGCTCCCACAAATGCTTTTGACCGAGCTTGCTACCCCTGCCCCAACTGTTATAATCCCAACGCTGATTACCGAAGCTGTTCCTAAATCCATCCTCACCCCTCCTCTTTAATATATTGAAGAACAATGTCAACATACTCCTCCTGATTGAAAAACTTACCGTCCGGTCTTTTCCGGTCGTCGCCCTGGTTGTACGCTGCGATTGCTGCGTTCCATTCCTTGTATCGGTCATATTTTTTTTTAAGAAGAAGACATCCAAATTTGATGTTTGTCGCCGGCTCGAAAAGCTCAAAGGGAAATTCAAACTGGAAACCTAACTCCATCGCCGTGGTCAGCATGACCTGCATAAGACCGTAGCTGGCGCTCACTATGTCCGGGTATGTAAGCCACTTCTCATCCTTCTCAGGCGTTCGGGAAAAGATCGCTTTTATCCCGGACAAATAGCGTGACCAGAAGCCACGTTCCACGCGAAACGCCCAGGGGTTCCAAGTAGATTCTTTCTTGATTATCGCCCTAATTAACCTTTCATCAATTTTATATAGCCGGGCGCAGTTTATTATTATTTCGTCATACATTTTTTAAATCCCTCCAACCGTTCTTTTTCCTTGTCATCAAACCATGTCTGGATCGTTGTCCAGACCTTCCTGCACCCTTCACATTCCGGTCTTTTATATCTCCCGGACGCATTTACCGCTTCGGCAAGCCTCGGTATAATAAACTCTCTTATCTCTTGCTCTGAGATGCTCATGGTCATCAGCTCGGGTCCCTGATTTCCCAAATGTCAAATGCCACTAAATTCTCGGCAATTCCCGTGGCTACGGTTTTAGACGCTATGGTAGTAATTCCCCGGATCGTTGTGTCTCCGGTTTTAACTAAAACGACATGGTCAATCGTCCCATCACCCGTTGGTGTCACCGATTGCGCTCCAACCGTCAATTTTCTTCCGGACGTGTCGCCGTCAGCCTTTGCGAAATCACCACTATCAACTGCAACGTAGCCGAGTGAATGGCTTGAGACGTCCGCATAATCAGCCGGTTGCCCGGCACAAATATGGTATTCATCAGACCCCGCAACATAATCAAGGCCCGCGTCCAAAGCCGCATCGGGAATATATTTTGACATTAAAATCTCCTCAAAAAATTAAAAATGCTCTATTTTTATTTGTCGCCCCGGATGCTGCATCGACAACCGTTAGGCTGGTACATTCGCTATAAATTGAATCTTTCTCAATAATCGGTTTTCCCCAGGTAAATGAATTAGAGCCGTATTTAGTATTATTAAAAGTCAAAAGATAAAATGAACCTCCGTAAGCAAATACCATCGGGTGAGGAAGAGTATCTGATCCGCCGCTAAAAACAGCATCCAAAGAACCAAGGTAATTTAATCCACTATCATAAACCCGTGAACTGTTCCCCGATCCAGAAGGACCGCCCACTAAAACCCAAAAATTCCCACCTTCGGAAAGTATTTTGCAGCCCTCCCAATTATGATTTGCCGAATCTGCTCCGATTGCATAAAAAGTTGAAAGATCAGATGAATATGCTAATGCGGCATAAAAGTTTCCAAAACTTCCCCATGCCGTTGATTGAGTTATCGCATAAGAAATTAGCCATCTTGAATTGGCAGAATCATAAACCACCATCTGGTCATAAGCACCATATCCGCTATTTATGTTTGGCAAAGTAAGTGCCGAAAGCCCACTTATTACATTGGTTCCAGATAAAACGTCCCCGGAAGTAAGCAAACCATATAAAACCTGTATCGTCCCACCAAACCCGTTTCCCCATGTGCTTATAAATATTCTTCTATTTCCACCGGCATATTTAATAATATGACAACCTTGATCATTGTAAATCTTTCCATCCCTGGAAATCATTATGACGGCGTCTTGAGTAATGGAATTATCCGAAAGGTCCAGGGTAAAAACGCCAGTATATCCCGTAGGAATATGTGCAGCATTAACACCTATTGGGTCAGTAATAGTGGCAGTAAATTGAATGGTTGTTCCTGAAACATAAGGAGTACCATCCTCATTGGTGACAATCGTCATGTCACGCATTCCGACCCCACCAAAACGACCGCACTGGAAATTGTCAAATTTCCAAACCGAGGAATTATTGCTATCACACAATATTCCGGCACTATAACCGGATAGTGCACCGGAAGTCCTAAAATCTTTATAGCTTGAAACATCGCCACCGGTGACGTATGTCCACCCGGAACCAGTATCAACCCAAAAACAAACTGAATTTCCGACTAATGACAATCCGATTTTATAAGGAGCTGTCCAGGTTTTCGATCCAGCAGTAAATAAGGCGTGCCATGACCCAGCTACATTAATAAAAATTGCTGCGTTATGGTTATATCTATCATAGGCGGCTATCAGATAATTTGAAGCATCTTTTATGATTCCCACCGCAATATCGTCATAACCACTTGTCCCAGTACCATTTTGCGTTATTTGTAATGAGATGAATGCCTGTGGGATAGTAAATGAACTGCTATTATAAACAGGAATATCGCTTTGGGTTCCTGTATGTGTAACTACTCCAACTCCACCAGAAAAAGCAAACGTACCCGGAGTCCCATCGGTAAGAACTGTGAACTGGCCTGTATCAGTTGTAAACGGTTCAGTAAAATCAATCAAATTAACCGGAGCCGGGTCAAAATAGGCCGGATTGGCTATTACATCAAAACTAAGATCAGTCGTTGGGTTGAATGTCATCTAAAACCCCTGGGATAAACTAACAAAATCATATTTGCTGTCAGTTCCATTATAAATATAACCGAGATAATCCTTTTTATCCGTCGTTGAGGTTAAGGTCGGCGGAGAGCTTAAATCGGTTCCAGCCCGAACCTCGCTCGTAAAAGTTACCGCTCCCGTACCCGCGTATTGTTTGATAATTAAAACGCACCGTTGTCCGTTATAGGCACCTGAAAAAGTGAAAGCAGTGGTTGCCCGGTCAAGAGTAATTTCAGCAGTGCTTCCTTTAATCCAATCAACAGTGACCGCATCGGCATCGGTTAAAGTCT
>AMWB02118682.1_pt1 | contig 13292 bp, 11 predicted proteins | sample 200311 | NCBI WGS metagenome assembly AMWB02 (sample SAMN02737377, study PRJNA173069) | bioreactor metagenome | biome: anode biofilm in microbial fuel cells | place: USA: California | collected 2010-12-16 | reverse complement strand
ATGCGCTGCAACTGGCTTCCCAGTTCATGGATTTTCTGGGCCAGTTTCCCCAGGACATTCTGGAGATCAGCCGGCTGATCCGCCAGCAGAAGCTGACGGTTAAAATTGAGCAGACGGGCCTCAACACCCTGCTTGCCACCCAGGATCAGATCAGCAACCGGATTGCTTTTTCCATCATTATCGCCGCGCTGATTATCGGCTCCGCCCTCATCGTCATTTCCGAAACCCCGCCGCTGGTTTACGGCATATCCTTTATCGGCTTTATCGGCTTCATTGCGGCTGCCCTGATGGGAGTATGGCTTCTGGTTGCCATCATCAGAAAGGGAAAGCTGTGATGCTTATTCCGCCTCAACAACGAACGCCCGGTTCAGCAGCCGGTTGATTCGGACGATGAGCCGTTTGGGATTGACCGGCTTGGTCAGATAATCATCCGCTCCGGCATTGATGACTTCCACTTCAGCATCCACCTCATCCTTTGATGTCAGCATGATCACGGGAATGAAGCGTGTGGCCAGTTGGGATTTGAGCTTGGTGATCAGCGTCATGCCATCCATTTCCGGCATCATGTAATCGGTTATAATGAGATTTGGTTTTTCCTGGACGGCGATCTTCAGAGCTTCAATGCCATTGGTGGCGGTCACGGTCAGAATATTCTGGGATTCAAGGATGTTTTTGAGGATCTTCAAGATTACCTGATTGTCATCCACAATCAGGATTTTTTCCGGACGAATGCTGGCAATAGATGGCTGCAGCTCCGGTTTGTGTGGTTCCTCGTCCGTTGAGACCGAAACAGGTCCACGGCTCTCCACGGCCTTGTCTAAAGAATCCTGAGCCGTATCATCATACTCCGGCGGCGCCACGCGAAAGACTTCTTCAATCGTCGTCAGGCCCATAAAGGCTTTGGCGATGCCATCCATGCTCAGTGTTGTAAAACCTTCCTTTTCAGCTGCTTTCTTGATGGTTACAGCGGCAACACTTTTTGAAAGAATTTCCCTGATGGCCGGAGTGATCATCAATAGCTCAAATATTCCCAGCCGTCCCATGTATCCGGAATACTGACAGGCTTCACAGCCGGCGCCCTTCCAGAATTTCTTGGTGCGGTCCGGGTGGATAACGGATTCCAGTTGCTCAAAAATCTGAGGGGTCAAAGGATCGGGAATTTTGCATTTGGGACAAATCCCTCGCACCAGCCTTTGCCCGATTACAGCAAGCAGGGAATCCGCGATGACAAAAGAGTCAACCCCCATGTCCAAAAGCCGGGTGACCGCTGAGGGCGAATCGTTGGTGTGAAGGGTGGAAAGGACAAGGTGTCCGGTCTGAGCTGCCTGAAACGCAATCTTGGCGGTTTCCGCATCCCGGATTTCACCCACCATGACGATGTCCGGGTCCTGTCTTAAGATGGATCTGAGTCCATCCGCAAAAGTTACCCCCGCCTTGGGATTGATCTGGACCTGATTGATTCCCGCAATATCAAATTCTACAGGATCTTCTACCGTGACAATGTTGACCTTGGAAGAATTCAGCCGTTTCAGCGCCGTATACAGGGTCGAGGATTTGCCGCTACCTGTCGGACCTGTTACAAGAATGATTCCCTGGGGCTTGACAATGACTTCCATGAAATGCCGAAGATCTTTTTCAGAAAAGCCCAACTCGGATATCTCCATGCCTCCGGCATTGGGATTCAAAATACGGATGGTCACTTTTTCCCCATAGGATGCCGGAAGGGTGGAAACCCGAAGATCGTAACGGGACTCACCCACCTTGACCTGGGCTCTTCCATCCTGGGGTTTGCGGCGAATGGATATATCCATGTTGGAAATGATCTTGATTCGGGATACCAGCGACAGATGAATATTTTTGTCGATCTGCATGATTTCCCGCATGATGCCGTCAATCCGGTAACGAATGACCACGTTATCTTTCTGAGGTTCAATATGAATGTCGCTGGCTTTCATTTTGATGGCATCCGCAAGGACGGTATTGGTAAAGCGTACCACCGGCGGCAGTTCGGTTAAATTCAGCAAATCCTGAACATTGTGTTCTTTTTCCTTGGTCTGCCCGACAATCTCGAAGTTTTCATTAAGTCCCATATCCACTCCCAGTTCCCTGTCAAGGCTTGGCCTGGGATAGAATTTTTGGATGGCGGACAGAATGTCGCTCTGGGGAGCAACCGTCAAGAAAATGCTCATCTGGGTGATGAACCGCAGATCATCCAGGGCATAAAATTCCAGCGGATTGGCCATGGCAATGACCAGTTGCTTTTTGACTACCTTGACCGGTAGCAGCAGATAATTTTCCGCCATGTCACGAGGCACAAGATCAATTACTTCTTTCGGGATATGGATATCGCTCAGACGAAGAAACGGAATTTTAAGCTGGCTGGCCAGTGCTTTGGCAATCATTTCATCATCGACCTTCCCCATATCAATGAGGATCTGACCGATTTTCTTTTTTTTTGTTTTCTGAATTTCCAGAACATAGTCCAGTGTTTTCTGGTCAATCAGATTTGCCTGAAGCAATAGCTCTCCCAGCTTTTTACGTTTTGTGGGGAGTTTGGGTGAATTTTCCGTAGATGTGCTCATTGATGGCCTCGTTAATCGTTGCATTGCAAAGAGGGCTTATGGATAGTGAAATTATCCTCTTTGCTTTTTGTACCCTTTCGCAAACAATAGATCAAGCAGTTCCAGAGCGGTACGGCTGCTGAAAGCCTGAAAATTTTCACAGATCTCCTTGCCCTGGAGTGACTTTAAGATAAATTTCAAAGGATTATTGGTAACAACGAGCACTGCTGCCATGTCCGGATTACCGATTGTCAAGAACTTGCTGGAGCTCTATAAGCAGGTCATTCATTCGGTCGAGAAATGGCGGAACCGACCGGGACAGGTCTTCAAGTTTTTTCTCACGGGACTGCAACATAATCTGTTGTGCCTGATCCGAAATATCCATGAACCCCAGCGTGCTGGTGGACCCTTTCAGCGAGTGGGCGGCCTCTCCCGTCAAAACCGTATTCTGGCTGTTGAATGCCGTGCTTAACTTCGTGATATCGGCAGGCGCAGTTTGAATAAAGAGATCCAGTACTTCATAAATATCGTCTTCTTCCAGACCAAGTTTTAACGCAACCTGTTTAACGTCCATCGTTTCCTCATTCTTTCGTTTCATCTTGTTTTTTAGGCACCGGAGCTCTTGGCGACAAATGGGCACAGGTGCAGGAGCGGGCAAGCTGGACATGCGGGCTTTCTGGCCATGCAAGTTTCTCTGCCAAAATATATCAAGCGCAGACAAAAGGAATTCCATGATTTTTTGGAAATGAGCATCATCAGATCCATCTCGATTTTTTCAGGGTCCTGGTTCCGGGTGAGCCCCAGACGTCGGGATATTCGGGCCACATGGGTGTCCACCACAATTCCGGGTTTTCCAAAAGCGGCACCCAGAACCACATTGGCTGTTTTTCTTCCCACGCCGGCCAATTGAACAAGCTCTTCCAGTGTATCAGGCACCCTGCCGTGAAACCGGTTAACCAGCATTTGGGAGCAGCGCTGAAGATTTCTAGCTTTGTTGTGATAGAAGCCGGTCGGGTGGATCAATTTTTCGATGGTCTCGATGTCGGCTTCAGCAAAATCCTGGGGGCTGGACAGCTCAAGAAAAAGAACCGGGGTCACCAGATTGACCTGTCTGTCCGTGCACTGGGCAGACAAAATGGTGGCAACCAGCAGCTGAAAAGGGTTCTTAAAATCCAGTTGCGTCTTGACATCGGGATAGGCGGTACTTAGTATCTGACGAATTTTACCGGCTTTTTCTTTCAGAGTCATATTCGATAAATTTATAAAAATCAAAATTGAAATGGCATAGTGGGGAATTATTTTCAAGAAGCCGTCCAATGAATAGTTGTGACCATACCATGAATACTCATGAAAATAAAGTCCGGGCATTGGGGTTGTGTTCCGGCGGACTGGACAGCATTCTCTCGGCAATCGTTCTGAGAAATCAGGGGATTGCCGTTGAATGGATCAGCTTTGAAACCCCGTTTTTCTCTTCAGAGAAAGCCCGCCGGGCTGCAAAAAGCCTCAGTATTCCGCTGATCATCCAAAACATCACCCAGCCTTATCTGGAAATGCTTCGAGATCCCCCTTGCGGTTACGGCCAGCACATGAATCCCTGCATGGATTGTCATGCCCTCATGTTTCGCCTGGCCGGTCAGGTAATGAAAAACAGGCAGATGGATTTTCTTTTCAGCGGTGAAGTACTGGGTCAGCGCCCCATGTCACAGACCCGTTCATCGCTTCGCTATGTTGAAAAGCATTCCGGATACCGGGACGTGATTGTCCGACCGTTGAGCGCAAAGCTCCTGGAAGAAACCCTGCCCGAAAAAAAGGGGCTTGTGGACCGCCGGCTTCTGCTGGGGCTTTCCGGCAGATCCCGAAAAGCACAGATCCAGATAGCCCGTGAGTGGGGGATTGCCGGTTATCCGGCCCCCGCGGGCGGATGCCTTCTGACGGAAGCCGTTTACAGCAGCCGGTTGAAAGATCTTTTAGACCACCGGGCGGACTGCACGGAAAGCGCGCTTCACCTGCTCAAATATGGCCGCCATATCCGCCTGAGCGCGCGGGTGAAAATCATTGTCGGCCGGACGCTTCAGGACAACACCGCCATCCTTGGCCATTTTGATCCGTCACGGGACATGATTGTAAAAACAAAACAGATCCCCGGTCCTGTCGTGCTGATTCCTTTAGGGGCGGGAAACGACGAGATCCAGCAGTCGGCATCCATCTGCGCTGGCTACAGCAAAGCACCGGAAAATGTGCGGGTGGCTGTCGAGGTGATATCCTCTGGCCGAGTCAGTGACCTTTTGGTTACCCGCACTCGGCCCGAATCCATTCAATCCATGATGATCGGATAGTTTTTCTGTTTGATTCCTCTCAATGATCATGGTAGTATATTTAGTTCAAATGCTGATGCTGAATATCAGCAATGGGGGTACAATGCGGAAATCGAGGGTAACTGCGTATTGTCTGGCAGCGATGCTGGGATATGGAAGTATTGTGGGAATTTCGGGATTATCCGGCGCAGAAACCAAAGAATCAATGTGCGTTCCCATGGGAAATATTCTTCTTGAAGCGCCCAAATCGGTTGAATCGAAACGCCCTGCAGTGAGTTTCCCTCATGTTGTGCATTTTGACTATGCCTGCAAAAAATGCCATCACACCTGGTCCGGAGCCGAACCCATCGTTGGATGTAAAACATCCGGATGTCACGATCTGGAAACACCCCCCAAGCCCGGTATTAAAGCGGAAACGGGTTCTGAAACGAAATATTACAAAAACGCTTACCACGGCCAGTGCGTGGGATGCCACAAAAGCATCAAACAAAAGAATAAACACATCGAGCTTTCCGGTGCGGTTTTGAAAGCAAAACTCATGAAAACCGGCCCCACAGGGTGTGTGGAGTGCCATTCGAAATAATGTCCATGCCTTCCGAGATCGGTTAACCGACTCAAGGGACAAACCCGTCTGTCTATGGTCGTTGATATCATCATATTGAGTTTGCTGCTGTGTTTTTCTGCCTTTTTTTCTGCTGCCGAAACCGCCTTTTTTTCCATCAGCCGTACCAAGGCAAGGCATCTGGCTAAAGATAACCAGCGGCCCTATGTGCTGATTCATCAGTTGAAGGAAACCCCTCATCGATTATTGACCACACTTCTGATTGGAAACAACGTGGCCAATATCGGGGCTTCCACCCTTGCCACAGCGGTCGCCTTAAAGGCCTTTCCCGATTATGCCCTGGGCCTTGCGACCGGAATCATGACCTTGATGATTCTGGTCTTCGGAGAGGTGTTCCCCAAGTCCCTGGCTACCCGAAACAATGTGGCCATTGCCAGATTGACGGTTTATCCGGTTTATTGGTGTTCCATCCTGTTTTTTCCGGTTTCAACATTTTTGAACTTTATTCCGATGCTGACCGGAAAAGTTCAAAAAACATCCATTGTCACAGAAGAAGAACTGATGACCATTGTCGAGGTTGTCGAGGAAGAAGGGGAGATCAAGGAGGAAGAGCGGGATCTGATCCATAATATTTTTGAATTCGACGATACCAATGCATCTGAAATCATGACCCCAAGGGCGGACATGTTTGTGGTGGAAGCCAGCCAACCCCTGGATCTGCAGGCCGTCGCCAGCTCGGGATTCACCCGGATTCCGGTTATTGATGCCGACATTGATCACATCATCGGTATCGTCAACATCAAGGATATTTTCGTCCAGCAATCCATTCCGAGTCCGGACATCGACATTCGAAGCATCATGCGTCCGCCTTATTTTGTTCCGGAAAACAAAAAACTGGATTCGTTGCTGCGGCAATTCAAAAAACGAAAAAATCATATCGCCATTGTTGTGGATGAACACGGCGGAGTTTCCGGCCTGATAACCCTTGAAGATGTTCTGGAGGAACTCGTGGGTGAAATCAGCGACGAAACCGACATGGAAGAGCCCCGGATTGTCAAGGTTCAGGACAACGAATGGATTGTGCCGGGTAAATCCGATATTGATGAGGTGAACGAACTCATTCCCATGAATATTCCGGACTCCAAGGAATTTGACACGTTTTCCGGGTATGTTCTGGATCAAACCGGCAGAATTCCCAAGGTGAACGAAGAAATCCCCATTGGCAATTTTCTGGTGATCGTTCAGGAAATGGACGGGAACCGCGTGAATCAATACCGGGTCAAACTTCTTCAGGAATAAGATGAACCTGTCCCCGTTTGATTTTCTGGTTTTTCTCCGGCCTTTTCTTCTTTCCTCACATACCCATATGAACGCTTCTGCAAAATGAAACGGCACAATGTCAAAATTGCCGTTGCACTTCCCGTTGCCGCAACATTTACTTACAGAATCCCGGAGCACCTGTCTTTTCTGGCTGAGATCGGGATGCGCGTTCTGGTGCCTTTCGGCCAGCGCAGCGTTACCGGGTATATACTTGGGGAGCATACTGAAACAGATGGGGATTCGGTTAAATTCATCCTGGATATTCTTGATGAATCCCCCCTGTTTCCAGCCTCCATGATTCCGTTTTTTGAATGGATTTCCGATTATTACCTCTACCCGTTGGGTCAGGTGATTCAGTCGGCCCTTCCCGCCGGATTAACCCGAAAGGATGTGGCCCGATACGACCTGGCGCCGGCCGGCAAATACCAGGCGGATGTTTCCCGGCCGGTGCTGCAACAGACCGTGCTTCGGCTCCTTGAAGACAAACCCAGGACCTGCAAAGAGATATCCAAATCCGCCGGAACCCGCATTCCTCCATCGCTGCTGCTTACCATGGAAAAAAACGGATTGATTGAAAAGGTTCGACAGGTAAAGATTGAAACCACCCGGCACAGGCAAGAACGATACGTATTCCCATCTGATGAAATTGAAAAGACATCCCTATCGCGATCACAGAAGCGCATTCTGGAAACCATTCGGTCTTATGGCGGAATGCCGGTTCGGGAACTGAATCGGAAAATCCCGTCGGCATCCCGGAAACTTCCCGCAATGAAAGAAGCCGGATGGATCAACATCTGTACCCGGACCCTGTATCGGGATCCTTTTGGTGAAACTGTACAGCCGGATCTCCCGCCGGAATTGACGTTGGAACAGCAGGACGTTGTTTCCGCTGTGGAAGCCGCAATGGGCAAAGGGTACAAGCCGTTTTTGCTCAAGGGGGTCACGGGTAGCGGAAAAACAGAAGTGTACCTGCAGCTTGCAGACCGGATGATTCAGAAAGGGTGCTCGGTTCTGGTTCTGGTCCCCGAAATTGCGCTGATTTCTCAGATTGAACGCTGTTTTCGGGCACGTTTCGGAGAATGTGTGGCGGTTCTTCACAGCGGTCTTTCCGCCGGCGAGCGATTTGATCAGTGGGAACGCATACTGCGCCGTCTCACCCCCATTGTTATTGGCACCCGTTCGGCGGTTTTTGCTCCTTTTGAACGCCTGGGACTCATCGTGGTGGATGAGGAGCACGATATATCATACAAGCAGGACAGCGGCCTTCACTACCATGCACGGGATATCGCACTGGTCCGGGCAAAAATGGACGGTGCTGTTGCCCTACTCGGATCTGCAACGCCTTCCATTCAGTCTTATCATCATGTACTGACTCAAAAATTCTATGGGTTGTCTCTGTCGCAACGCATTGAAGATCGACCGCTTCCGGAAACCCGTGTTGTGGATCTGCGTCAACTCAGAGATCAGCGGGGCATATGGAAACTCATTACGCCGCAGCTGCATGAAGCGATGAAACAGACGCTGGCCAGAGGAGAACAGGTCCTGCTGTTTCTCAACCGCAGGGGTTTTGCCAGTTTTCCGGTATGCGCCTCCTGCGGCGAGGTGATCCGATGCAAAAACTGCTCCATTTCCCTGACCCTTCATCAGAAAGATCAGCTATTCAAATGCCATTACTGCGGTTTTTCCAGATCTTCGGCGACGAGCTGTACAGCATGCGGTTCTTCCCGCATCAAGCTTCTGGGAATGGGAACGGAAAAAATTGAGAGTGCCGTTAAAACGCTGTTCCCTGGAGCAACGGTGGCCCGGATGGACCGGGACACCGTTGCTCCCAAAGGATCGCTGCTGAAAATGCTCAAAGATCTGAGGAACCGGACAACGGATATCCTGATCGGCACGCAGATGGTGGCAAAAGGCCATGATTTCCCTTACATCACGCTTGTGGGAATTATCTGTGCCGATATTTCCTTCAATTTTCCGGATTTCAGATCCAGTGAGCGCATGTTTCAGCTTCTGCTTCAGGTATCCGGCCGGGCCGGCAGAGGAGATTCGCCCGGCCAGGTCATCCTTCAGACCTACAACCCGGATCATTTTATCATTGCCGCAGCCACCCGGCAGGATTATGCATCCTTTTATGAAAAAGAAATTCAGTTTCGTGAGAAGCTGAAATATCCGCCGTTTTCCCGGCTGATCCAGATCAAGCTGTCTGGAAAGGATGAAGAAAAGACGCGCAGTCATGCCCTGAAACTCGGCGAATTCTGTCGCAGTCTGAAAAAAGCGCATTCTTCCTGGCACCCTGTCGAGATTCTCGGACCCATTGAATCGTATCTGCCCAGAATCGCCCGGTATTACAGATGGCAGATCCTGCTTAAAAGTTCCCGAACCGCTCCGCTTCGCCGAATGGCCATAGAATTGATTACCACGCATCGAAAAAAACTCCATCATCCTCAGGTAACGGTTACCTTCGATGTGGATCCCGTTTTCATGCTGTGATGACTTTGTGTTGACAGTATCCTTAAAACATTTTAACGTGAGGGCAGGTAGCCTCTTTAAAAGAGGTGGATTGTGGATTTTTTTGAATAAAGTTGTCTTTTAACGAATTGTGGAAATGGCAGATGGGAACAATGATCTGGGTTGCGGTGCTGGTGGTTATGGGTTTGGGTTTGCTTGTGGCGGTGATGATTAAACGGAAAAAAAGCGGTAAAGCACCTGATCTCTATGTCTGCAATCACTGCGGCGAAAAAGACTGCGATTGCACAAAAAAGACGCAATAGCGCGTGGGGGCCTGAAGATGACAGATTTTATGACGATACTTAAAGAAAGAAGAAGTGTTCGCAAATACGAGGAAAAAGAAGTGCCTCAGGAAATTCTGGACCAGATTTTCGAAGCGGTTCGCTGGTCGCCTTCCTGGGCCAACACCCAGTGCTGGGAATTGGTGGTCATCAAGGATCCGGCGGTAAAGACAAGGCTGCAGGAAACGCTGGCTCCCAAAAACCCCGCAACCAAGGCGATCGTGAATGCGCCGGTGTTGTTGGCCCTCTGCGGCAAACGAAACAGTTCGGGGTATTACGGCGGTGTGGTCACAACCAAATTTGGAGACTGGTTCATGTTCGACCTGGGAATTGCCACACAGAGTCTCTGTCTGGCAGCCCACCATTTCGGGCTGGGAACGGTGGTTGTCGGTCTCTTCGATCATGACCGGGCCAAATTGGTTTTGAACGTTCCGGCCGAATATGAACTGGTAGCACTGATTCCTCTCGGATACCCTGCTAAAATATCCTCCCCTCCCTCGCGGCGGGAAATTCAGGAATTTACCCACCTGAATACGTTTCAGGGATCCGTTTGAATAATGCCCCATCCATCGGCAGTGCCTTGCGAGAAACATCAGGTAAAAACGCGGATTTTGGCGGTCTCCCTATCTTTGGGGGTGGGTGCCCTGCTCATGGCGGCCAAATTCTATATTTATCGGATCACGCTGTCCACGGCCATTCTCTCCGATGCCCTGGAATCCATCATCAACGTGGTGGCCAGCGCATTTGCCCTCGGAAGCATTCTGCTGGCGGCGATTCCTCCGGACAAGAACCATCCTTACGGACACGGCAAAATCGAGTATTTCTCGGCAGGCTTTGAAGGTGCGCTCATCATGTTGGCTGCCGCCGGAATATTTAAAACCGGATGGCCCCGGATCTTTGAACCCACGCCCCTTCCCAATCTTCAACAAGGTCTCTGGCTGCTGCTGGGCGCCAGCTTGGTCAACCTGGTTTTGGGCCTGGGACTGATTCGAACCGGCCGGAAAACCCGGTCCTTGACCCTTGTTGCAGACGGCAAGCATGTACTGACGGATGTTTATACATCCGGCGGGGTCATCCTGGGCCTGCTTCTGGTCAACCTGACCGGATGGCTCTGGATGGACGGGGCGGTTGCGTGCCTGGTGGGTGTCAATATTCTCTATACCGGTGGTGTGCTGCTGCATCAGTCCTTTGCTGGCCTGATGAACACCTCGGATATCGGGCTCCTACAGGAAATCTGCTGCCTACTGAGTGAAAACCGGAAAGAAACCTGGATTGACGTACACCAGTTGCGTGCCTGGACTTCCGGCAATCTCATTCATATCGATTTTCACTTGATTCTGCCCCGCAGCTTTTCACTGGAAGAAGCCCATTGGGAAAGCAAGGAAATTGAAAAGATTCTGAGTTGTCATTTTGAGGGGGATGTCAGTGTTCTGATTCACCTGGACCCCTGCATTGAACCGGATTGCCCGGTATGCTTGAGGTACCTGTGCGCGGAGCGCGCCAAGCCTCTGGAAGGGCAAATTGGCTGGACCGTTGAGACCACTACAATGAAGGGCTGGGGAGGAGATCGACTCAGCACGATCAAAGCCTCGTGATGTATTCCCGTACTTCTGTCGCTCCCGAGGAGCAGATGGTTGTGCGCCCGCCTTTGAACAATTCCTGAAACCGGGGCCAGAAAGCAAAACCGGGATCGATCCATGACACAGGCGCCATCACTTATCGCTGCTTCCTTCCGGACCTGACGAGGTTCATGAGTGCCTGTTGCATGGCGGCCGGTCAGTCTCAAGACATGGATTCCAGAAGGTCATCCTTCAGCGGGAATTCAACCCCGATGCAATCGGAGTCTAGCACAACCGTCCGAATTATACCCCAAATTCAGCCATTAGCAATAAAAAAATAGGTTTGGTTCCTGGACTTTTCTCGTGAAGCGTCAATGGACATGAATAGGGGAGGAATGGGTACGACAACAATGCCTCCTTTGGGAAGATGGTATCATTGTCACGGTAATATTTGACTTTTTAAGATTCCCTAAGTATGAATTCAAACCGTGTGGTGTAATGAATGACCATGCCAATAGCAGCTATAAACGGACGCTTCCCTCGATCCGATACAACCCGTTAACGGTTACAAGAGGGCTTTGATAAAAGGAGAACAATGGACTTACAAGCATATTGCCCGCATAAGATCATGCGCGCTGAGGAAGCGATTTCCCATATTCGGAAAGGCAGCAGGGTTTTCATCGGTACCGGATGCGGAGAACCTCAGCATCTGATTCGGGCCATGGTCATGGACCTTTCCATGCAGGACATCATGGTCTACCAGATGCTTTCATACACCCTGGCGGAGTATATCGATGATCCATCTTTTACCCGGCGGTTTTCACTCAAACTTTTTTTTATCAGCCGAACCATGCGAAAAGCGGCTTTTGAAGGAAAAATCGATTATATCCCCGCTTACCTGTCTCAGATCCCCAGGCTTTTTGCCAGTCATCGCATCGGTCTGGATGTGGCGCTGATTCAGGTGAGCCCTCCGGATAAGTTCGGCTACTGTAGTCTAGGCGTTTCGGTGGATATCACCCGCTCCGGTATGGAAAACGCCTCCATGGTCATTGCCCAGATCAATCCCCTGATGCCCAGAACCTGGGGAGACAGCTTTGTCCATCTGGATGATATCGACATGCTGGTGATTCATGAGGAGCCGATTGTTTCAACCCCGGTCCGGCGTCCCAACACGGAAGTGATTCAGCGGATCGGTCATTACATTTCCCAGCTTGTCGATGACGGAGCAACGCTTCAGATCGGATTCGGCAACCTACCCGATGCCATTCTGCCCTATCTGGCCAATAAAAACGATCTGGGAATTCACACCCAGCTCATCACGGACGGCATGCTGCCGCTTCTTGAAAAAAAGGTGATCACGAACAAGAAAAAATCCCTTCTCCCCGGCAGGGTCGTGGCGTCCCTGTGCATGGGCACCGAGGCTATTTACCGTTATGTAGACAACAACCCCCTGTTTTATTTCAGGTCGTCGGAATTTGTGAATGATCCCACGGTCATTGCCCGGAATGACAATCTGATTTCCATCAGCTCCGCTCTGGAAGTAGATCTGACCGGTCAGATCTGTTCGGATTCCATGGGATACCTGTTTTACAGCGGTATCGGGGACCAGGTTGATTTTCTGCGGGGCAGCGCCATGTCAAAAGGCGGATTTTCCATTGTTGCCCTGCCGTCCACGGCCCAGAACGGCAAAGTTTCCCGGATTGTGCCCCATCTCAGCGAGGGAGCGGGCGTTGCCACCACACGCGGGGATGTCAATTTCGTCGTTACTGAATACGGCATTGCCGAGCTCAAAGGAAAGGGCATTTATCAACGCGTCATGGAACTGGCGCAGGTGGCCCACCCGAAGTTCCGTGAAGAGTTGATCGATATTGCCAAGTCGCGCCATTATATTTTTTCGGACCAGCTTCCGCCGACCCAGGACGATCTGCTGTTTCTGGAAGGCTATAAATCCACCCTGAAGCTTAGAAATGGAAAAATCATTGAATTCCGGCCGCTGCTGCCATCCGATGAATTTTCATACCGCAATTTTTTCTATTCGCTTCAGGAAGAGACCATCTACCGCCGTTTTTTCTATAAAATGAAGGTCTTCTCCCATGAGGTGGTTCAGAAACAGTGGGCCAGCGTGGATTACCGTAAGAACATGTCGCTCATCGGTCTTTCCCAGAAAGGCGGCAGCCGGGAGATCA
>AMWB02065673.1_pt1 | contig 13293 bp, 14 predicted proteins | sample 200311 | NCBI WGS metagenome assembly AMWB02 (sample SAMN02737377, study PRJNA173069) | bioreactor metagenome | biome: anode biofilm in microbial fuel cells | place: USA: California | collected 2010-12-16 | reverse complement strand
CCAGGTATCGGCCATCCAGGCCATATTGGCGGGGTTGTAATAGGCGGTGTCAGCCCTGGTCGATGAAGCGATGTTGGCCCCGGCTTTTGCCGTTGAATCAACAGACTGCTCCGGAATACGCCATCCGGAAGCCATTGCCGAGCCCGCAGCAAACAATGATACCAGAGCCAATACAGAAATCTTTTTTTTCATACTTCTCTCCCCTCGGTCTTGAAATTTCACAAGTCTGTCAATCCCTGCAACAGACGCTCCTTTCCATCTATCCGCGAGAATTCCTGCAGGATAAACGGCCTCCCCTCCCACTAACAAAATTTCCTTTTACGTTCAAGTTAACTTGAAAATAAAAGTCTTTTCTCAGTCCTATCATCGCTTGTAATGCATAACCACAATGAATGTCAACCATAAATCATACTGTCCCTACTGATCGTAGTTTTTCAATTTCCTGCAGCATCTCGCCTTCCATGGCAACGGCTCTGCCGGTCTTGTCGGCGATCACAAAAGTTATAAGGGCATCGGCGGCGACTTTTTTCGATTCTTTAATCAGGATTTGCTGATTGAGGACAACACTTCTATTGCCGATTTTTTCAATAGTGGTGGTCACGACCAACGTCTCACCAACCGGTACGGCCAGGCGATAATTGACGTTGATATTGACCACCAGAAAGATAATGCCCTGCTTTGCCCATTTTTTAAGGTCAATTTTCGATTCCAGAGTCGCCCAACGATCTTCCTCAAAAAACTCCAGATACCTTGCATTATTAACATGCCCGTAAAAATCGGCATGATAGCCTCGTACTTTTATTTCCGTCAGATATTCCATAGCATTCACCACCGATTGATAATCATCCACCATCCTTGCCAAAACAACGTAGAAATAGCTGTAGAGCGCTAGGATTATTTGACTTGATAGTTCCCTTCATGAAATCCTTCATGCCGGGACGATAATTTTCCTGCCAGATTTTCAAGAAAAATTCCGGACTGGTTTTGCAGACACAATCGGCATTATCAAATGTTCTACCATTGCTGACCGTGCAACTGTCAGCGCTGCATTGAACGGATTTTTTTATATCCCCTATGGAGAAATAAAAGCTTGTTGGCTCGGCAAAGGTTCCAGCAACAAAGGCCTCCGGCAGTTTGGTGAAAAGTGCATCAAGCATTACCTTTCTCCTCTTGCCTAAAGAGCCTGAATTTTTGCCGTGAGGGCCGGGACAAACTGCTTTAAGTCGGCGACAACGAGAACATCGGCGACATCACCAATAGGTGCATCCTTATCGGTATTGACCGCAACGATAAATTCCGATTTCTTCATACCGGCCAAATGTTGAATCGCTCCCGAGATGCCACAGGCAACATACAGTTTCGGGGCCACGGTCTGGCCCGTCGTACCAACCTGCCGATTATGTTCAACCCATTCGGAATCGACCACCGGCCGACTGGCACCATACTCGCCGCCCAGGGCTTTGGCCAGATCAGCGATCATCGCCACATTTTCAGGCTTGCCGATACCCCGACCGGCACTGACAATGATTTTGGCTTTGCCCAAGTCAACACCACCACTCTCCGCCTGCTCATAGCCAGTAAACTCGACCTTGCCACCACTCTGGCTAGTGAGTTTTTCGACTACCGGCGCAGCACTCGGCACCTCGGCGAGACCAAAGGCCCCAGCCTGCAGGGTGACGACCGTCTTGGCGGTTTTCGGAGCAACATCTCGCCGCAGTTTGGCATTACAGACCGGCACTACCATCGTGCTGCCCGCGACATCGACCACCTCGGAAATCTGTGCTGCCTGAAGTGCAAAAGCGACCCGCGGAGCAAGATCCCATCCATAGGAAGAATGAGAGAACACCACCATATCCGGTTGCTCTTTGGCAACGACATCCAGAATCAACTGTTTATGTCCATCCGGATTGTATTCCCCGGCGGCAGAAACATCAGCAAGATAAAGCTTGCCCCCGTATTGCGGCAAGGCACTGTCGCTGCCAACAAGAAACATGGCAGTTTCGGCCGCCATCTTCTCGGCAAACGCCATCAATTCATAACAACTGCCCAGCAGTTTTCCCTCTCTACTTTCAGCAATAAGCAAAACTTTCATCGTCGTCACCTCTCCTATCCCAGAACAGCAGTTTTTTCTTTTAAAATCTTGATCAGCTGATCAACCAGAGCTGCAGGATCTCCCTCAAGAACCAGTCCACCACCTTTCTTTTCCGGGAAGTACATTTTGGCGGTATCCTGGCGGGATTCAACCTTGAGCAAATCGGCTGCAGGAACAGACAACAGCTCTTTTTTCTTGGCCTTCATAATATTTGGCAAAGTGGGATATCGCGGGGTATTCAGGCCGAGCTGGCAGGTAATAACCGCCGGGGCAGCAACTTTAACACAGGCCTTGACGCCGCCCTCGAGTTCGCGCTTTGCTTCTATGACCCCATCTTTATAGGCGAAGTGGACCACGGTGGTGATACCAGGCATTCCGAGCATTTCGGCAACCAGAAGTCCCACCTGACCGCTGCCGCGATCCTGGGACTGCATACCGGTAAAAATCAGATCAAAATTTTTATCTTTGGCGTATTCGGCAATGATACCGGCAATCTGAAACGGCTCTTTTTTATCCGCCTCTTCATCGGCAATATGGGCGCCCCTATCACACCCCATGGCCAACGCCTTTTTCATGGTTTCCTTGACCTTTTCGGAGCCGATACAGAGCACGGTGAGGTCGGCGTCTTTTACCTGTTCCTTCAGCTGCACTGCCTGCTCGACGGCGTATTCATCATATTCATTCATACGCCAGGCGAGATCAGTTTTCGCATACCAGGTGCCACCGGCATCGACCTTAAATTTAGATTCCATATCAGGAACCTGCTTTATGCAAACCAGAATTTTCATATTTTTCCTCCAGTTGTCATGAATATTTTTCAGACGATCCTTTCCGCAAGGATCTCGGCAATATCTTGTGGACGAAGCGACTCTTCCACTTCGGCTCCCTTAACTCCATCTTCAAACATCGTCAGGCAGAACGGACAGTTGGAAACCAAGGTCTGCGCACCGGTCGCCGCAGCCATTTTGACCCGTTTGATATTTATCCGCTCGCCAATTTTTTCCTCAGCGAGAATCCGGCCACCGCCGGCACTGCAACAGAACGCCTCCTCCCTGTTTTTATCCATCTCTACCAGTTGGCCGCCCGCAGCGGTAATAAGTGTACGAGGGGCAGCATAAATATCATTATGACGACCCAGATAGCAGGAGTCGTGGTAGGTGCAGGAAAGCTCTTTCGCATCTACACGTAACCTACCGGAAGCCATCAGTTTTTCCAAGAAGACGACATAGGACTCCACCTCGACATCAAGACCTAAATCACGATAGTCTTTTTCGAGCGTATTAAAACAATGCGGGCAGGTGGTGACTATTTTTTTCACCCCATACGATTTTATAACCTCAATATTTTCCACCGCGAGACTTTGATACAGATATTCGTTGCCCATTTTGCGCATCGGCTCGCCGCAGCACTTCTCTTCTTTACCAAGAATCCCGACCTTCACCCCGGCCGCCTGGCAGAGCTTTATAAAGCTTTTGGCAACCGCAATATTTCGCTTGTCAAACGAACCGTAGCACCCGACAAAATAGAGCACATCAACCTCGGCATCCTCGGCTAGTGGCTTGACACCCATCGACTCCGCCCAGTCACCGCGTTCGGCATAGCCGATGCCAAGAGGATTACCGTTCACCTCGGTCGCCTCCATGGCGGCCATGACCTCTTCGCCGGGGAATTCGCCTTCCATAAGGACCATGGCCCGACGGCAGTCAATGATTTTGCGCACATGTTCAATGGCCGCCGGGCATATTTCCTGACAGGCCCGGCAGGTGGTACAGGCCCAAAGGGCCTCTTTACTGAAACTATCGATCAGGTTTGCCTCAGGATTATGAAAGGCAGCCTCACCCAGTTGATTGACAACTTTCATCGGTGAAAGCGGCTTGCCGGTATTAAATGCCGGGCAACGATCCTGACAGCGCATGCACAGGGTACAGGCATCCGCATCGAAGATATCTTTCCAGGTCATCTCCTTCAGGCTGGTGGCACCAAAGGTCTCCGCATCCTCATTTTCCAGGTCCAGGTTGATGAGTTTGCCCTTTGGTCCGAGATCATCAAAGAAATAATTGGTGCTGGTGGTGAAGATATGCCGGAATTTGGTGAGCGGAATCAAAATAAAGAAACTCATGACCAGCAGGAGGTGAAACCACCAGGTCACTTTATGCAGGGCCCGCAGCCCCCCCTCTCCCATGCCGGAGAGTCCATGCGCAACCAGCAACCCCATCGGCGACCAATAAGACAGCGGTGTGCCGAGCTCTGTGACAGCAATTCGCGCGCCCTCAATCAAAAATCCCGTCACAAGAATGGTTAACAGCAGCCCATGCATAACTGCATCGTCTGTTTTGGTCTCCAGTCCTTCCGGCGGGTAAAAATACCGCCGGACCAGTAAACCGCCCAGCATGAAAATACATACCAGTCCGGCAACATCAAGGATGATGGAAAACAGCAGATAGAACGTACCTTTTAAAAATTTGACATCAAAAAGCAGATCGGTAAAATCGGCTTGAATAACAATAAGAGTCGTGCCGATAAAGAGCAGACCAAAACCCCAGAAAAACAGGCCGTGCAGAAGACCCGGCCAGCGGACCCTGGCCACCTTTTTCTGCAGCAGAACATTTTCGAGCATGTACCGTATCCGCCGACCTCGCTGATCGGTCCTGTCAAGCGGCAGACCCTGTTTATAGACCTCGACGCGTCGCAGGAATCCTTTCACCAGCAGCCCAATTGCCACAAACGCGAACAGGTACATGGGGACCAGAGTCCCTGCGCTATGACCGACATTCCAGTAAATTTCCCGGGTATATTCCATTGTCTTCTCCAGTTACGGTTCCTGCTTTTTAATCGTGTAAGCGCGCTGCCGAAACGCACGTCCAAAATGTTTTTATCGTCCCTATATAAATATAAGCTTACGTAAAGGTCAAGATATTTCAATGGCTATTTCAAATCGTCAGCAATACCACTTAAGAGCGTTCTCCATCTATTCTTTTTCATTTGACAGAGCAAGAGACAGCATGCTAGATTGCTGAAAAACATATTACGTAAAGGTAAATGCCTTTTCGTCTCTTCGACTACAAAAGACAGGATACATTTTTTTTTGCAAAAGAGCCGCAGAATTAACCGGGATGGCTGCCGTCCATGAGTACCAACAGCCTCAGGCACGGTTTCAGAATAAAGGATGATACAATGAGTACTCTAGAGTCCAAGCTGGTACAAATTGGCGAATTAGCCAAAAGCCTTGGTATTACCACACGGACAATTCGCTACTACGAAGAGATAGGTTTAATGGGCAAGAACGAACGACTCGGCGGCAGCACGAGAACTTACAACACCGACGACATACTCCGCCTGAAATTCATTCTGAAACTGAAAACGATGGGAATTTCTTTGAAGGAAATAGAACAGCTTTCAGAGATTTTTGATATTAACGAAAAAGATTTCAACAAAATAACCCCGAAGCTGATAGAGATTCTCGACAACCATATCGCGAAAGTCGACGAAAAAATGGCCAATCTTTCGTCATTGCGCAAAGATATCGTCGAGTATCGAATACGCATGACAGAATTTCTCTCCAACAACAGCCAGCACGAGTAAGCCAGCACGACCAACGCTGCTCCCGTCGGGCAAACCAGCAACCACCTGCAATCGGGAATGGTTAAGCAATAATCTCCCCATGTGCCCCCAGAAAATTTCCTGCAGCATAAGGATTAATTTTTCTATCATTTCGGCGTACAGAAGCACTGCGAAATGATAGAAAAATTATTGCAGCAACGCCGCTCAGATGATCGCTATTCCCTTTGGGCAGTTTTCAACGAAGACATTACTGTTTGTAGATAAAGGTGCCCACATGTTCCCCGTTGAGCGCCTTGGTAATATTGCCGGGTATCATGCCGTTGACGATCTGAACTTTTTCCAGGACCTCGCTGTTCTGAATTATTTCCAGACAGGGCCGCTCTATTACCAGATCATCCTGCTCACTGTTGAGCAGATCCTGCGCACCAATTTCGGCTATAAAACGAGCATCGGGATTTTTCTTTGGGTCCTCGGTGTACAGACCATTTTCGTCTTTCACAAAAATGACCGTCCTGGAACCGATCAGATCAGCAAGAATAACAAGACCAACATCGGTACGATGGATAGGAATCCTGCCTACCTTTGGTTTAATGGCAAAATAATCATAAGGAGGCATTCCGTGCATTACCGGAATGATCTTTTCGGCAAAGTAGGTTGGCAGCTTGACAATATCAGCGTGGGATATTTTCACCCCACCCCATGGAGACAGCAGCGTGGCGATCATCAGGGCATTCTGTTCAGAAACCATGCTGCCGAATTTGGCAATGACGCCGGTCGGCATCCCCATTTCCAGGCCGATGGTATAAATATGCCGGCTCCGGGTACCACCGCCGGTGGTAAGCAGCATCTTATGGGCAGGCCGGTTGGCAACGATTTCTTTTAAAACACCGGGCAAGGCCTTGGCTCCCCGGTCACAAATGGACTGACCACCGATTTTCAGCACACTTACCTCAGGGTACAATCGTTCCTGAGGCGCTATATCGAGATTATCAATGAACTCTTTGCTGACAAGGCTCTCTCCCATGAGGGCGCTCTTGACATGCAACCGTTTGCCATCCTTTTCCCGCACCAGTGCCATATTCTGTTCCCCTTTGAAAATGAAAAGTAAAAGTTGAAATGGTTTATTTTTTAGCGTCTTTGTCACGTTCAAGAGCGATCAACTCCGCCCCGGTTGCCTTGGCGATTTGTTCCAGTTCTTTTTTTCTGAAATGCTCGCCATACACCTTCAGGTCAATGTTGCTGACGGCCATCACTCGGAAACGGGGAGTATGCGACCCCTCTTTTGCTTTTACTCGTTCACGGTAAAATATTTGTCCAGCCATATCTTGTATCCTCATAAATATTTATTGATCTCAGCAAGAAAATCGGTCACAGCCAGCTCATTTGCCCGATATTCTCATCTACTGCTCTACGATATGCCTTATCATTCTGGATGGCAAGGAAAGGGAAAATCGAGCAACAACCCGAGACTGCACCATAACGATGTTATTATTGGTTATTTCAGGTTCGTTTTTTTCTATTTTGCCGGTTTTTCACGATGCCTGCTTGACAGTATTGCAGACAAAAGCTCTACTGTCGTCCCACGATGTAGTCGTTCTTATCCACCCAACATGCAGGAGTAGAAAAATTGCAATTTTATCTCAGTATTGACGATACCGACAACCTGGACAGCCCAGGCTCAGGACAACTAGCGGAAATTTTAGCCGTGAAGCTCCAGCAAGAAGGACTTGTGTCCCATAGTTCCAATATTTCCAGACATCAGCTTTTTGTCGATGCCGCCATTCCCTATACGTCGCACAACAGTTCCATGTGTTTCTCTGCAACTGCCACCGACGCCCGACTCGGCGACATTATTGAATTTTCATCACAATTCCTGCAAAAGGCCTCGGCAGCGGGCTCCGATCCCGGCCTCTGTGTGGCGGTTGCCGATTCATTATTAAACGGTGAGGCGCTCACAGAGTTTGGCCTCAAGGCGAAAAAGACAGTCCTCAGCAAACAGGAGGCCTACTTTTGGGCCGGCAAAACCGGCATTCACCTCTCGGAACACGGCGGAACCGGAGACGGGATAATCGGCGCACTTGCCGGTATCGGACTCAGAATGCAGGGCAACGACGGCAGATTCCGCGGCTGGCTGAACCTTGGCGAGTGCGGCGAAATTGTAATGACACAGTCTCTCTGCGCCCACCCCTGGGTGGACGCTGTTGTAGATGAGGACGGCCGCCCCCTCGCAGAGAACACCCCTGTTTTCCTGGCCGACAGTAGGATAAAAACTGTGTTCTGGGACCACCGCCAGGTCATTCCGGTTACCGCAACCGCAGGCGACACCGGTCCGGCATGGACAACCTTGACCAAATCCGAAGTAAAACGTTTTTGATCAGTTGCTGCCTCGCCAACTATTTCTTCAAGGAACGAAGAAAGCATGCACAACTTCAGGATGGCAAAAGTTTGATCAGCTCTTCGGCAGATTTCGGGTGAGAAAGGTATCAAGCTGATTGGCAAATTTTTGCCGGTCAGCTTGATTCAGGACTGGCGGACCTCCGGTTTCTACGCCGCTTACCCGTAGACTCTCCATGAAATCCCTGACACTCAATCGCGATTTAATTGTATCGACGGAATAGAGTTCACCACGAGGATCCAGGGCGGAGCCCCCTTTTTCGAGCACCTTTGCCGCGAGCGGGATATCCGCGGTGATAACCAGATCGCCGGCAACAAGCCTTTTGACAATCTCGGCATCAGCAACATCCGGACCGGATGCCACCTGAACAAAACGTATGCAGCACAAGGATGGGATGCGTACCGGCCGATTAGCCACCAGCGTCAGCACCACTCCGGTCCGTTGTGCGGCTTTATATAAAATTTCCTTGACCACCACGGGACAGGCGTCGGCATCTACCCATATTTCCATACCGGTCTCAGACTTTTTCCAATACCTTCAGTGCCACCTTTTCAACAAGGTTCTTGACCTTTTTTTGATAGGCAAGCATATGCGGTGCCGCCAAATGCGCCCGTAAATCTTCCAGGTTCGTCCATTTTTCAATAATTGTTACGACATTGCCATCCAATTCCTGCGGTGGCAGACCCGTCGGGACATCAACGGTTGGTTCGTATGCAACACAGCCTTTTTCTCTCATCACCTCAGGGACATTGGCCTTAAAAATCTCAAGAAACTCCGCCACTCGACCGTCTTTAATATGTATTGAGGCAATAACATGGATCATTTTCTTATCTTCCTTTTTCTCTTGCAGTAATTGAGACATGATTTTCGGATATTTTTCTTAATAAACTTAACACTTTAAGAAACTTATCTCCCAAGGGGTACTGAAAGTGCACCGGTCAAGCGAGTATTAAAAAGAATCCCGCAAACCTTTTTGACTGGGTGAGCCAATTAAATTCCCCATCCTGAAATCCGCCAGATACGCTCTACTTCATCCAGAACCTTTTTTCAAGAAAAGAGCTTGCAACAGGGGCAAGGAAAGTGGTGAACAATCGGGATGAGCAGGACACTGATCAGTCAAAAGAGTACAGGGATGGATTTTAGCTACGTAAAATCCATCCCTGTACAGGAAGAGGTATCCGTTTTGAGTGTTATTCTTCTATTTTACCGTTTTTAATACGGTTTTCAGAAATACTCTTTAATTTGTACAGATCCTGCTGGAGTTCAAAGACACCATGCCAATGGGCGTAATCAGGACCACCCATTGCAGCGCCCTGTCGCATCCGTCTGCCCTCATGATGCCAGAGGTGATAGATAACCTTCTGGAATTCGTCATCCCAGGGATTCTCCTTCAGCAGCTTTTTATCGGCGAGTTCTTTCTGCAGGGCCAAAGCCGGTTTCCAGTAGCCCTCATTATAGAGCTCAATATTTATATCTACAGCCTCAAAGAAATTATCGGTATGCAGCGGAGTGTGACAATTGCTGCAGACTGTTTTCATCTTCTGTCTTCCTGCAACGCCTTCACCGGTCAATGGACTCAGAGGATCGGGCGAATTTCGGACAAGCGACTCAGGTGCCCAGAGATTCCACTTGAGCCTCTCGGAGATATTATGCGTCGTCGTCAACGCACCGATGCCACTCATATGGCAGACGGCACAGGTTGGAGCTCGAAAGTCACCGGGTTCCCAGGCATCAGGAGCACTGGAGAAATTCCATTCGCTTGCTTCGGCGTTATAGATATGTCCGTGTTTGCTGTTATTAAAGATCTCGATATCGGGATGATCCGGACCAAGATGACAGGAAGCGCAGGCGGCTGGTTTTCTTGCCTCGGCAATATTAAATCGGTGTCGAGTATGACAGACGACACAGTTGCCTACCGAGCCGTCAGGATAGGTCGTGCCGATTCCTGCTGCCGGCCAGGATTCCTTCAGTGGCCTGCCGTCTGCATCAACCTTGACATCCGATCCGTGACACTGCATGCAGCCGGCCATGTCTGCGGCGTTTTTAAATTTGTCAATTCCCTGCCCTTCATGCTTGGCCATCAATGCAGTCATAGCTTTGAAGTTTTTCCCATCAGGGGAATGGAATTGAATACTGGCACGGGCATGACCGCTTTTACTAAACTGGTCAACCTCGGCCGAATGACATCTGCCGCAGGTTTTCGGCGTAACGACAACAGAGATATAGGTATCGGTTCCCCGGACCCCGGCGCAGTTCTGGGATGCCGTCTCATAGCCCTTTTCGACGCCGTGACAATCGATGCAGGAAACATTGACATGTCCATGGCGACTGCTTTTCCAGTCAGCGACAATGCCTGGCTGTTTTTCCGCATGACACTCAATACATTTCTTCCCCTCAGGCGTTAATCCACGTTCAACCTTTAAGGTCTTTACTGTACTGTCCAATGCAAAGGCAGATGTTATGGACCCGACACTCAGGGCCACCACCAGCAGCAGTAGTCGTCTCATTCTTCCTCTCCCTAGATTTTTTTAACCAGAAAATCTTTTATATTCTTATGGCCTACATTCTCATGGCACTGCACACAGGAAGGCACTTTCCCCGTCAGGAAATCCTTGTGCGCAAGAAAAGCTTTTGGAATTTCGTAGCGGATATCCCGCAGATCATGGCATTTGATGCAGCCGGAGGTATAGGTAAAATCTTTTCTATGCTGCAGATTGCCGACCCAGTCAAAAGAATCGGCCCAGAAAAGTTCCCCCAGGACATCTTTCGCCCCGGTATAGGCTTTTGCCGTCACGTAATGAAAAACATTCTCATGCGGGAGATGACAATCGGCACATTTGGCAACGAATCCAAGCTTATTCATTCCCCCATGGACATCCTCTGCATGGGAGAGAGCGACCCCCTTCATCGAGTGACACGAGGAACAGAATGCACGCCCGGATGTTCGTTCGATCATTTCGGCAGTCGCCAGTGACAGGACAAGTCCTAAAATAATCCCACAGCATAACAGAATAAAAATCTTCTTCATGGATCTCCCTGAAAATCAATGGAGTGGGGATACAAAAAGCGATAAAAAGACGAGATCAACACAGCTTCATTACGAGTATCCTGGATGAAGTCAAGGACAAAGAAACCCTGCCGACCTGAACCAAGCAGGAAAAATATAGTCTTTGTTACAGCTATTGTCTTTGCGTTAGCGCAATGACAGTGCTTTTTAGAAAAAAATCATGTTTACCACTACACCTCAAGTACAGAGAGATATGAGAACCCCCGTCCATGGGTCGCCTCTTATCCCTCTTGACTTTCTTTGGCGCCCAGTCTCTTGACCTCTGTATGCCGGCAAAGTTAAAAGGGAAATAGCTGTCTTTCAATGAGTATCTGAATAATTTTATGATACACCGTGGTGTTATTGCTTTTTCGCTGCAAATTATTTATGTTCCGACAGTATGCTTTGTTCTGTCTCCTTTTTTATTTTCGAAGAAGGAAGGTCAGACCTCTCCTTCAATATCTATTTGTTGTAATCCTGCGACTGTAACCCGTTTTGACGGTTGCTCGTTCGGCGCGCCGCCTTACCGGTAGCGGCCAGGACTTTATAACAATAGTCATTAAAACAACAGTCACTTGCTGTCAGGCAACACAGCTCTACCAGAAGTTGGATAAGAAAACAATCTGTCTCCAGGTAATTACCCACCCTCAAGCGGGTAAGGATCTGGATCTTGCCTTGCAGACCCGCTTTAAGGAGGACAATAACGAAAAGTTGGCTGATGTCGGATAGGCTGAAGTCTCTGAGTAGTATCAACAAAACATTGGAGGAAAAACATGAAACAATCTCGTGTACTGGCCCTTCTTTTCGTCTGGGCGCTGTTTACCGTGGCTTGCGCCGGAGGTGCCCTGGCTGCTGATGCGCCTGACTGCGCCACATGCCATCAGAAGAAAAATCCAGGCTTGTATCTGCAATGGAAAAACTCGGCCCACGGCGTAAATGATATCGGCTGCATTGATTGTCATCAGGCAGATAAGACGGATGTCGATGCTTTTGAACATAACGGGGCAATCATTGCCACTCTGGTCACGCCGAAGGATTGTGGTAAATGTCATGAACAGCAAGAGCAGGAAACCTCTAATTCCTACCATGCTCATGCTGGTGAAATCCTTAGTTCCAATGATGCCTATCTGGCCTATGCGGCAGGCGGGACGCCGATTGCCATAGTCGGCTGCGAGTCATGCCACGGCGGCAAAGTGGTGATTGACGAAAAAGCTCCGAATAAGCTTTCTCCATTAACCTGGCCAAACAGTGGGATTGGACGTATTAATCCGGATGGGTCAAAGGGTGCATGTAATGCCTGCCACTCCCGGCACTCATTTTCTAAAGCTCAGGCGCGCCAACCAGAGAACTGCGGCAAGTGCCACCTCGGGCCCGACCACCCACAGAAAGAGATTTTTGAGGAATCCAAACACGGCGTCGCCTACTCAGGCAACAAAGAAAAAATTCACCTTGATAAGGATGAATGGGTTGTCGGTAAAGACTACTACGAAGCCCCAACCTGTGCTACCTGCCATATGTCTGCCACTGCCAATCAGCCTGTCAGTCACGATGTCGGCAATCGTATTTCCTGGACCCTGCGCCCGCCGGTCTCCAAATATAAAGACAATGCCCTTAAAAAAAGGCTGGCCATGAAAGATGTCTGTCTGAATTGCCACCAGAAGGCCTTTGTCGATGGCCATTATTACCAATATGACGCCCTGGTAAAACTCTATAATGACAAGTTTGGTAAACCTGCGACTGCCATCATGAAGATGGTCGAGGATAAAAAACTGCTGCAAAGTAAAGCAGCTTTCTCAAATGATATCGAATGGGAGTACTGGGAGCTCTGGCATCACGAAGGTCGAAGGGCACGGATGGGCGCCGCGATGATGGGACCGGATTATGCCTGGTGGCACGGCATCTATGACGTTGCCCATAATTTCTATTTTAAGTTCATCCCCGGAGTACGACATTATAATGACCCCGAGATCAATGCTTATATCGATAAACTCTTTGCAAACGATCCGATGCATAAATGGCTCAGCGCAAATACCGCTGATATCAAAAAAGCAATTAAGAGTGGAGAATTCCAAAAAATTTATGCAGATCTCTTTAAACAGGACATAAAATGATGTCGACATCGAATTGAGAGAGCTGCATCGCAAAAGCAGTACTCATCGGCAGTGGGGCAAAACCGGCGGACGGTTTTGCCCCTTTTTT
>AMWB02139050.1_pt1 | contig 13304 bp, 10 predicted proteins | sample 200311 | NCBI WGS metagenome assembly AMWB02 (sample SAMN02737377, study PRJNA173069) | bioreactor metagenome | biome: anode biofilm in microbial fuel cells | place: USA: California | collected 2010-12-16 | reverse complement strand
TTAAATTGTTAAACTGTTAAATTGTTAAATTGTTATAACGTGACTTAAGACTGACGACTGAGGACTTGTGACTAGTGACCGACGACTGTGAGAAGTGTTCGACATCGCGGAGCCGGTGAATCTCAAGACACATAATGATACGTTGTTTTTGTCGTGCCTCCATCGCAGTGATTTTTTTGTTTACCGCAAGTTAGCACCGGTTAATATTCCGTTTAACTTATCACTGCATTCTTGTTCCCGATTTTACTGTATTCCTGTTCCCATTTTTGCTGCATTTCCGTTCCCATTTATACTACATTTCTGATTCCTGGTAACAAATGGCCTACTTTGCACCGGAGGAGTGTCAGGGTTTGCTCCGGATTATTCACTACAGTTTATGAAATGCTCTCGATTAAAATGTTTGAGGTTATTTTTTTTGTTCATAAGGCATTTAGATATTGATTCTTTGCCTGTATCTTTCATATTCCATTAAGACATCTTCCTTTAATATTTTCACCTCAATATCTTTGCAATCCGAAGGAATCTTATTAACCACTTCGATTATCTGATTTACATACTCAGAGGATACACGGATTTCTTCTCTTGCATAGTTTAAAATTGCAATCCAATTTAATTCAACATTATTAGTTTTTCTAGCCTCTTCAATTGCCTGTAAATACAATTGTCTACCTGGTTCAAGAAAACCACTTCTGAATAGTACCAAACCTTTAGTCGCTTTCAAGCAAATACCTGTTATTTTATCAATTTCAGAATCCAATGTCAATTTTCGCAGTTGATTAAAGGCTTCATCAGCTCTGTTTTCTAAGGCTAATGCATATGCTAAATTATTTATTATTTGTGGATCGTTTGGATGGCTGATCAGTCCAGCATTTAAAAAAGCAATTGAAGTTGTCTGATCCTTCAATATTGTACTGGCAAGATTAGAAGCAAACATTATAGGTCTCTTTGAAAAAGGCATATCAATAAACCACTTTGCTGAATTTTCAAGTGACAATTTGAATTGATTGTTATAAAAATTATCTAAAGCTAATGCTTCAAAATTTAAAATAACATTATATGATGCAGGATTGATTTCAAGCTCTTTATCTTTCTGTGAGGCCCATTCTATCTGTGCTAACGAATTATCGTTTGGGTGTATTAATGATTTATTAAATAGTTGTCTACTTTTCTTCTTACTACCATTAAGCAATTCAACAGTTGCTATCGAACTCGCTAATTCTGTAAAATTAAATGGTGAAATATTATGAGAATTAATCAATTCTAATCCACGCTTAATAAATTGCGATGAGCGTTTTCTCATTGTTGCAATAGAAATTTCCGCGGATAGTAGCCAAGGATCGAATTTAGTTAGAATATTTTTCCTTAATAAGTCATGCGCATAATCTAATTCACCATATCGTGCAAAAAGCCTTGTAGCACAACGAAGTACGAATCGGTTGCTCGAACCAAGATTCAAAGCAGTTTTCATTGCAAAAATTGCTTTATCCTTTAATCCAAGTGTTGAATAACATCTTGAAAGTTCAACATAAAAAATTGGATTATAAGGATACTGGCTTATTTGAATTTTAGTATCTCTAATTTTCTCATGTAATGGCTTAAGATTAGTAAATTCATTTATGCTATTCAGAACAATTGTCCCCTTAGGTGATGAAAAATTAGATTCACTTTGTTTATTTAAAACTTGATTAGCTAATGATACTTGTGAAATAGTTGCTTTATCCTCATTTACCGATATAAATCTAGCTGCTTCTTTTACATATTCACTATCCTTAATATTATTTACAACCGCAGCGCTTAATAATTCCGCTGCATGAATAATTGATTTATTAAGTTTCCACCCAATTATATAATCATCAATCGTAAATTGTAATATTGGTACTTTTCTTTCCTTTTGAAATGAATCAAGTTCGCCCAAAATAATAGAATTATCAAAGCTTCTCCAATTTGGTAAAACTCGTCGATCTTTATGTACAAATAAATTTGCCAAAATTATTTTTTTATTTTTAGTTCCGCTTTTCTTTTCAATACATCAAGAATAGTAACAAATCTTTCAAGATTAAAGTTATTGCCTATATACTCTATACTTTTTGGATGACCTCTTTTTTTAGGTATAGGATGGCAAAGGTATTCAACCAAGATCTTTAAATCTTTTGCAAATTCATATTGATTCAAATTTTGTTCAAATTCGTGTAAAGCTCTTGCAAATCCATCTTCAAGATAGATACTAAGTTCGTCAAATGTTCCCGTCCAAACTTCCCAACTAAAGTTATCTGGTATGTTCTTTCTTAAAAGAGCAGTCATACTAATGCCAGAGAAGTAAAACACTACTAGGCTGCCTAATAAGTAACTATCAGTTGCAAAAACTCGTTTGTGCCAATCGTTCTCATAATAACCGTATAAAATCTCTGGTGGTGCATAAGTGCTATCTCCAGTGAAAGATCGTTTATTATAAGGACCATCAATCGAAAGACACATTGATCTTCCTAAATCTCCAATTTTACTATCAGTTTTAAAAACCAAAATATTTGAGGGTTTGAGATCTTGATGAGAGACTTCAATAGTATGCAATTGTTTTAGTCCTACAGCAACATCATGTAGTGACTTAAAGCGCCAGGCATAATCCAATTGTGAAGAAAAGTCTAATTTTTTTCTAATATCCCCATCAGCCATTTCAAAGATTAGATAAGGAACAATAGTTATTGCATAACCCATGATTATTTCTTCACCTGCTTCTTTTACGAATGAAACTTTAGTTACATGTCTATTTTTACAATGTTCAGACAAGTCTCTTTCATATTGATAGGCTGTTAACATGTCATTCATGACATCCACAATCTTACTCCCTGGAGTGGATATTGAAAGAAATTTAGCAAAATCATATGCTTTTAAAAAACATATTTCACCATCTTTCTCCACTTTATAACAAACGGAGAAAAATGAACCAGTTTGATTATCAGTTTTTTCAATCTTTTCGCATACAAACCAACCTGTACTTAATGTCAGATTTAACAAATTATGAGCTGCATTATCATTCATGGAAATAAGTTTTTGATTTTTAATTATTTTTTAATTTTGGCTGCTTCTTCCACGTCTTGTTTTTATTGGTTCTCATTTCGTTCCTGATTTTCATCAATACTCATCCTCAAAAACTCCTTTTCCCAAATAATCCTTATTCCCGCGCCATCTGAAATATATCCTCAATCGTCTTCAATATAGAGGGACCTGCACCACAGCCAACTATGACCATATTTGTCCGCCTGGTTACGCCGGTATCGATATCTGCACCATTGGATTTCATGCCTCTAGCGGTGTCTTCGCGTGAAATAGAATTCCATGTGACATACTCATTACCAGGAGGCCTAACCAGGAATGATTCCATTTGAATGATCTCCCATCTGAAACCACCACAAACCTCACCTGGCACAAGCTGTTAAGCTGTGCCGTTGCCGTTTCGGTGTCAAATGCGATGAAGGCTGCCGCTTTCATGTGTGTACTTTTGCTTATCAATTTTTCAACTACTGATGGCGATTTGAAAAAATAAGCTAAAAAAATAATTCTCACTCATCTTCAGGCCTGCGGCTTAGGCCATTATCAACTTTGCAACATCAAATATAAGAAGCCGATCAATATGTTTTACATAAGTGGATAATTTGGAGGGAGTCTAAAGTAAGTGCAAAGTGCAAAGTGCAAAGTGCAAAGTGCAAAGTGCAAAGTGCAAAGTGCAAAGTGCAAAGTGCAAAGTGCAAAGTTCAAAGTGCAAAGTTCTGGGTTCCAAGTTCCAAATTCCAACCTTATGACCACCTTATGACCATCAATGACCACCTAATGACCACCTTATGACCACCTTATGACCACCTTATGACCACCTTATGACCATCAATGACCACCAATGACCCGATGACCACCTTCTGACCACATTATGACCACCTAATGACCACCTAACTACAACTTTGATTCCAATCCGCCCGCTTACTATCCCAATCGCTTCACGCTTTTATTATGCAGCAAGGATTGCATTTGCGAAATAGCGATCTGGTTTAATTGTTGAAGTCGTTGGCTTTGATTCAATCCCTGGTGGATCATTACCGAATTCAAACTCTCAAGGTTGCTGAGCACTACCAATTGTTCAATGCTTGCATGATCACGCAGATTGCCTTCAATAGTTGGATTTAATTCTTTCCAATGCTTTGCTGTGGTCCCGAACAATGCCATATTGAGCAAATCTGCTTCACTGGCGTAAATGAAATTCACCTCCTGCCTGGTGAGTTCTTTAGGAATCAGGTTTTCTTTGATCGCATCCGTGTGTATATGATAATTTATTTTGGAAATGGTACGCTGAAGGTTCCATTCAAGTTTTAACCGGTCATTCTCTTCTTCCTTAAGCCGCTGGAACTCCTTTATAAGGTAGAGTTTAAATCCCGGAGAAATCCACGAAGCGAATTCAAATGCAATGTCTTTATGGGCAAATGTTCCCCCTCCAAAACGTCCGGTTCTGGAAATAAGACCTTTAGCTCCAGTTCTATCAATCCATTTCTTTGCAGATAAAACAAAGCCATTACTTCCTGCATCATTTTTAATGTTACCGAATTCCGTAACATTAAAATCGGGATTATGGATCTGTTCCCATAAGCCCATAAACTCCAATGTGAATTTTGTACTAAGCCAGTGAGAAATGACCAGGCCGGTTGCTCCTTCATTCTTATGCCTGGCAATATCAGTCAATGAAATAAAATCATCCTGCCTTCCCGTAGTGATGATATTAATCTTCCTGCCAAGTACTTTAATTGTTTTACTTTTTCCCATAATTGTATGATTTATAAAATATTAGACATTAATATTTCGGCAAGCAGATCAACGACCTTCCGAAATTGATAAGATTTCCAGGTGAAAAAATTTGGATCGCGAATGCTGAAAAGGCAATTCCAGCTATTTATCTATTAATCCGGATTTTTAAAAAAAATACCCGGTCGGGAAAAGAAATCTATAAAAAAATTAAGAAGACAGGGAACCAAGGAATCACGGAATTCCGTTAACTCAACATTTAACATTCAACACTCAACATTCAACATTTACAGATACCTCCCCATTCATCAACAAAGGCAGTAAAAAATCACGCAAGCGGGTGAGTTCCTGGTTCTCTCGACTTCTTACTAAAATCATTTTATCATATTCACCTACAAGGGATTGAAATTTCCTTTGTAATTCAACCGGTGGCATAGGAAACCGCAAACTATGCAGGGTATCCTTGTCGATCGAGCCAAATGTGGTACCGGTTCGGTTTTGAACATCGAACATCGATTTGAAATAGTACATCAGGTAAAGTATGTAAGAACCGGTTCCATTTTTAGAGTTCAATGCAGCTAAGCCACGGCCTATGCAGCATCTCTCTTTTGCAACATTCAAGGTTCCTACCGGCGCTCTGACGCTCAATAAAATATCATCTTCATCGGCAAATCTAGATGGTTCAGAAGTAAACATTCTCGTTTCCGGGAACCTGAAACCGAAATCAGTACTTCCCTGGAAAAAAGATATACCTTCCCCGATTTCATTGTAACTTGTACCTGCTGGAGATTGTCCCATTGTTATATTCGCTTCTGCTCCAAGTCTCCCTACCTCCCACCCTCTCGGCACCTCGCGTTTCAGCTCTTCATTCCACACCATCTCCCCGCCGGAAGAACGGTAAGGCTTGCCTTCGAGCTCGGGCTTGCCTGCCGAAGCTGCCTCAGCAGCGGAGGTAGGATAATCAAACTGCACAAACCAGTAGTTGTAAATCGTTCGGGCTAACTGCTCCAACTCGGCGTTGATGAGGGCGTTGAGGGAGATCTTGGCGTCAAGGACATTTAGGATGTCGGCAATCCGTATCTGATCAGGCTTATCAAGATCTGGGATTTGAAATTCCATAATCTGATCTTTATCTCCCCGGGGCATCTTACTTCCTTTTGCGCCATTCATCATGTGTTTGAAAAATAAATCCTGGAAAAGGCTGTAATAAACAAACCTCGGGTGATACTTAGCATTCTTGCATTTTAGAACCAGAACATCGGTAGAACATCCACCATCAAAGGTTGCGTACCAAATCTTTTTGAAATATGGCCTGATATTGGATAACAGGATATTGTCCTTTTCAAATTTAGGGCAGGATTTCGCAGGAGGCAAATTAGTTGCATTTACAATCCCGCCACGGTTGGGTAAAAGATTATCAGTCGTTATATAATTGCTCAAATTCAATTTTTTAACCTCGGTTGAAGCTATTGAATAATCGCATACTTCTGATAAAGGGACCTTGTGCATATTCTCTTTCAAATCAATTTTACGTGCTTAATTGCCTTCTTTTAAATTTAACCACTAAGAGCACTAAGGGCACTTAGAAACACAGAGTTTTTCCTCTGTGTCAACTCTGTGTAAATCTGTGTAATCTGTGGTGATTTTTTTCATTATCTCCTTCAAATCTATCTTTTGTGCTTTATTGCCATCATTTTTGTTTCTCACAGATTTACACAGATTTTAAGCACAGATTTGCACAGAAACATATCCGCGAAAATCCGCTTAATCCGCGGCATCCGTGTGCCATTAACAGAACGCGAATGACGCGAATTATACGAATTTACACGAATAAAATCAATCATTGAGTTTCTTCCTTTCTTTTGATTCTGGCAAATAGTTATTCTTAGTCACCACCTTTTTACCGGTTTTCTTTTCGAGTTGTTTTCGGGCGTCGCCGGCGATTTTTCCCCCGTCTTTGGCCGCCTTTTTATTGGCTTCAAAGCCTTTGGGATTAGTGTTGACTACAATTTCTTTCGTGGAAGCTTCTCCCAGCATGGAAAAGATCAACTCCAGGTCTGTCATGTGGTCCCGGAGGTTCTGAGATTTCAACCCTTTCAGCTTTTTATACTCCGATGGAGTCAATCCGAAAGTCGCTTTTGATATCTCAGAAGTCAAGATGGCATATTCGATCTTTTCCTTTATCCCCCTCTGTTTCCATTCAACTGTCAATTCTTCCCTGATGGCAATGCTGCGCATCCGCTTTTCAATCCAATCTTCAGGATAACCTTTCAGCTTATAAAGTTCCCGGGTTCTTTGGGTTGCTAATTCAGGATTTTCAATTTCTTCAAGCCTGTCTGAGCCAACCTGGGCAAGCCATAGCTTGAAAGGTTCCGCTTTTGGAGAAGGAATGGATTGGATGATACGGAGAAGCCCTTTTGTATCAGAAGCCTGGACTTTCCTTTTCTTTCCATCAGCGGCCTTCATTTCAACCAGGGTACAAATTGTACCCCAGTTGCTTTTCAACATCTCATCGCGGCTAAGCATCCTTTTGATATATTGCTTAACATCAGAGCTTTCCGTTAATACCTCTACAACATCCTGAACCGAAAAGAACCATTTCTGCTCTTTCTCATCCCAGATGGCCCGAATTTGTTTGCTTTCAAATAATTTAATGTTGCTCATAATTTTTCACCCTCCCAAATTTTCGTTGATAATTCATCACTTTTGTTTCTCACAGATTTACACAGATTTTAAGCACAGATTTGCACAGAAACATATCCGCGAAAATCTGCTTAATGCGCGGCATCTGCGTGCCATTGAAAGAACACGAATGGCTCACTTCTTCTCAAACTTCAGCCCTCCCAAATTCTTCTTTATCTGCTCCTCCAGTATCCTGGATTCTTCGAAAAAGCGATCCAGATTGCTGGTGAAATTCCTGATCTTCTCCTCAAACTCCTCCGGGGTCAGTTCGCTATATTCGATCTTCGTATCAAAATACTGCCCGGCGCCAAAGGAATAGGATTTGCTTTTGATCTTTTCGTTCTCCACCACCACCGAGAAATCTTCAACAACTTCGTTCGCGTTGATGGTGCTGATGATCTTCTCCTCGTCATCGTAGGATAAGAGCGTTTTCTGGTTCTTGCCGTCTTTGACCTTGGTGCCGAGCTTCGAGGCATCGACCAGGATGGCCGTCTCGCTGGTCCTGGTCTTGTCCATGAAGATCACCGATACGTTGGTGCCGGTGGTGGCAAAGATGTTCGGCGGCATCTGGACCACGGCGCGCAACCAGTTGTTATCCACCAGCTTCTGCCTGATCTTTAAGGCAATGGCAGACTTCTCCGTGCAAAACCCGGTCGGGACCACCACGGCTGCTTTGCCGTTCTCATTTAGCGAGTAAATGATATGCTGGATGAACAATTGGTAAATGGCCATGCTCTCTTTCTTCTTGGCCGGGACACTGGGCACGCCGGCAAAAAAGCGCTTGCGGTGGGTATCGCTGGCCAGGGTCTCGCGGTCGTCGCTGAAATCGGTCTTGAACGGGGGATTGGACACGACGTAATCAAACTTCTTCAGGTCGCTGCGGTTGTCGTTCAGGTGATACGGCAGGGTCAGCGTGTTGCCCTTGATCACATTATGCAAGGAATGGACCAGGTTGTTCAGGATCAGGTTCAGCCGCAGGAACTCGCTCGACTTCTGCGAAATGTCCTGGGAATAAATGCTGCACTTCTCCTCCCCGATCTGGTGGGCCAGCGACAGCAGCAAACTGCCCGATCCGGCTGCGGGATCGTACAGCGTAACGCTCTTCACCGGCTCCGGAACCATGATGCGCGCCATGATCTTGGCCACGGCGGGCGGGGTGTAATACTCGGCGTACTGCCCGCTGTCCTTGTTGTAATCCTTGATCAGGTATTCGAAAATGGTGGAGAAGAAATCGTACTTCTCGCTGAACACCGGCTCGAAGCTGAACGCCACCAGCTTGTTGATGATCGCCCGGCAGAAGGGTATTTTCTCGCGGCTGTCGATAATGTACACCGAGATCCTGTCAAAGAGCCGTATCCGCTCGCCCCCGCTGGTCGCCACGGAAAACAGTTTTATATTGAGATCGGCCACTTCCACCAGCACCTGGTCGAACAAGGCGGCGAAATCTTCCTCGTTTTGGCGGTTGAAGAGATGGCTGATGAAATGGGTCTTTTTGAGATGCGCCGCTTTGGCGCCGATCTTGTTCAGCATCCATTCATAATCGGCATCGGGCATCTTCCGGATGTCTTCCTCGATGTTTTTGCTCCCGGCCAGGTCTTTACTGGCTTTCCGGGCTTCATACAGGAATTTGTCGTTGAGGAACTTATAGAGAAATACTTCGGTGATGATCTTGTATTCGTTGCCGGTATTGGCCAGGCCGAAGTTGGAACATATGGTCTTCAGCCCGTCGATGAGTTCTTTGGTTTTCCGGGTATGTTCGAAATGTTTAGTCATTTACTATGCTGCTCTTTCTAAGAAATATTCATTCACTAATGTAGTATTTATAAACCGGATGACATTCATGTCGCGGATGCCTTTTTCTTCCAGGATATCCAGTACCGTTGAATTGGTCTGTAATTCAAAGTAATCGCGGTTTTTCAAGATATCCCGGTTGTTTACCACCATCGCATCGGTCTTGTGTTTGATGTCAATCAGCACCTCGTGCAAAGCTACCTCTGACTTCAGCACCTGGATACCGCTTTCCCTGATCCGTTTGTGGATGCGGGCAAATTTGGTATCGTTCTCGTAACGGGCTGCCAGCTGCGCATCGTGCAGGTTGAGCTGGCTGGCCTGGCCATAGATCCGCTTCAGCGTGGTGATGGCTTCGCTGATCTCTTCACTGGTAAGCTCTTCGATGTGCTTCTCCTGGAAAAGCCGCCTGAGTTCTTCAAATAAGGTGACGAATCGCGGGTCTTTCTTATCGAAATTGCCTTCCAGCTCTTTCCGGGTTTTCTCCAGCTCTTCGCGGAACTGGTCGGCGATCTTCAGTTCGTGCTCGGCAACTTTGCGGAAGGTGAAATTCATTTTCTCCAGTGCAAGGTTCAGCAGCCCGGTATTGTCGGCAGAATTCGCCAGGTTGTCCTTGAGATTGAGTATGTCGATCCGGTTGGAAACCTCACTGAACAGCTTATTCACGATATCGAAAGAAAACCGGTCGAGCATCTCCGTGTAGCCCATGACACGGATCAGGTTGTATAGGTTCCGCAGGTTCTCCAGGCAATTCTTCAACGTAAGGATATCGCTCTTATCTGTGATCTGGCTGATCAGTTTCTGAAACTCTTCCAGGTTGGAAAAATCATAGAGAAAAAGCTTATCCTTGATCTCAGCGATTTCCGCATCGATCTCTTCCACAGACTTGAAGAGGTTGGAATAATGCTGCGTTTCATCGCCAAGCTCTTCCTGAAGCTCATTGAAATAATCCCGGTTGGTTTTATCGAATTCTTTGCGGATATCGGCAAAATCAACCACATAACCATACCTGAATTTCCTGAACGGCCGGTTGACGCGGGTCAGGGTTTGCAACAGGTTGTGGCGATCGATCTTACGGAGCAGATAGAGTTTCTTGAGCCGGGGTGCATCGAATCCGGTGAGAAGCATGTTGTATACGACCAGGATATCGACGGTAAGGAGCTTTTTGAAGCCGAGGATGTGATCTTTACGGATCTCTTTAGTGTCTTCATCGTGGAGAATGAGGGCGGAGGTGAGGCCGGTGGAGCGATTGGATTGGTATTTAATATCCTCTGCAGCAATTGAGAAATTTTCATCTTCGTCGTTATCATTCAAATTCACCACAGATGACACAGAGTTAACACAGAGGGAGGCAAAGATGGAGCGGGCCTGGTCTGAGGAATCGCAGACGATCATGCCGCCAATGGCGGGCTCGTTGTTCAGGATACGGCTTTTCCTGAAATCATCAACGATATATCTGACCAATGGCTCAACGAACCGGGGGTGAGCAAAGATTTCGCTCCGTTCCAGCGAGCCTTCCTGAATCATGGAATCCATCACCTCATTCACTTCACTCCTGAATTTCGTCTCGATCCCTTCCCGGATCAGTTTCAGCGTATAGCCGTCGGCAATGGACTTGTTGTAATAATACTTATGGAAATAATCACCAAATACTTCCCGGCTTGTATAATCGCCCGAGATGAGCGGTGTTCCGGTCAGCCCGATAAGGACGGCATTCCGGTCGGACGCTTTCAGCTTATAGTGAAAACTTCCATACGGATGATAACTTCGGTGCACTTCATCCAGGAAATAGATCCGCTGGACATTCAGGTTATAATCGGCGACAGAGGCAATGGATTCGTCTGAGAATTTCTGGATATTGACTACCGTGATGGTTTGTTGACCGGCTGCAGAGGCCGTCGCCCCTGCGTTTTTGATGTTATTGATGAAATCTTCTTTCGAGCTGACGACTTCAACTTTAAGACCTCTTCCTTCAAATTCATTTTTTGCCTGCGTCGCCAGATCCAGTCGATCCACGATGAAGTAGAATTTTGCAATAATATTCTGCTTCTGGTAATGATCCCTGAGGTAGAATACATTATAAAAAGCCAGTGCGGTTTTTCCGCTGCCCTGGGTATGCCAGATGATGCCCTTTTTAACGCCCTTCTTCAGTTTATCTTCAATCGCCAGTGTGGCAAACAGCTGGGGATAGCGCATAATATGCTTTTCGATACGGCTGCCCACCTGGTCAGGTTGAATAACATATGCGATGCCATATTTTAAAAGCATTTTAAGACGCTGGCGCGTAAGTACCGATGTCAGAATCCGGTTAGTAGGCGTGTTCAGTCCCTTTGCCGTTTCGTATTCGGGCGTTCCCAGGATGGAGACGAGGTTATTATCCAGCAAAATCTCCTTCTCATCCCCCGGTTTTTCAGGCGGAATATCCCTGATGAGTTCAGGATCCTCTTCCCGGAAGCAGTTGAATTTCACCTGTTCCATATCAGGGCATGCGTAAAAGGCACCCTGGATCGGTGTTATCGAATCCGCATCATATTCCTGGTTATTGGAAAAGACCAGCAACTGGGTCAGGTTCATGAATTTCTTGAAATTCGGATTCCTGAACCTTCGGTTGATCCGGTCTCTTTCCGCCAGGATACCATCATGGTTATTCGGCTTTTTCACTTCGATAAAAGCCAATGGCATCCCGTTAATCAGGACGGTGATATCCGGCCGGAATTCTTCTTCCTCTTTCTTATAGGTCAGTTCCGTAACCACATGAAACAGGTTATGGTCGAAATCCTCAAAATCGATGAGTTTACAGGCAAAATCGCCGGTAATACTGCCATAGAACCGCTTTCCCAGGTCATTATTGTCAAGCTGGTTATTCAGTTCATTGATGAGAGCAGCGATTTCATCATCGGAGTAATTTTTATGATTGATATTGGAAATTCCTGTTTTAAAAAGATCAATGAAGATATTAGTCCCGAGATGAATGTTTTTCATTTCCGACTTCGGCAAAAACACATACCCCAGGCGCGTCAGGTGCACCAGGGCAGGGATTTTCACGCGGGAGTCTTCGTTGAATTTCATCCGAAAAGATCAATAGTTGTTAGTTGGTCAAATTTATTAAATGTAATGACTTGCTAATGAAATTAAGAAGGACATTCTTTAATTAATCCATAAACTGCCAATCCATTATCGGTACTATTTTCAAAGTGAAATACAGTATAGAAAATGTCTTCTAAAGTCTCACTTACTCTTATTGGATCCAAAAAATTTAAATCCTCCATATTTTTTATTCGTTCAAAATATATGGCACACAAATAATTAGTCTTTGCTATCTTAAAAAAATCTGCTTCAGCATCAAAATAAAATTTTGCTTGTTTATTAATAACTTCTTTAAGGGTATTTATCGAATCTTTATTAATCCAGTTCGTTAATTCCTTTGCATCATAAGGCACTTTAGGTCGCTTTGCCTCAAATAAATAAAAGCAAGGGATTTGCTTATCAAAAACAAGAAGGTCAGCTCGTCCAACAAAATTACCTTTATCATAAACTACGTATTCTTGCAATGTTGAATATCGATTGCCATAGTTTCTGATTATTGCATTATTAAAAAAACCCACATATGCCCTTTCATTATATTCAAATATAGCATCATCAATGCTCCCCCAGAGGTTAAATTCCTGCAATAGATATTCTAAAGAATTTTCAATGAATATTTTTGCTTCTCCTTTAAGATTTATACGTGTACCAACATTCGCTATCTTCATCATTATCTTTATGTTGAATTATTCCTATAATATTAAATCAAATTTATCCTTTGCATTATACAGATCAGAGAGAACTAACCAGTAAAATCACGGGGTCCACTTAACAGGAAATTTCAGCCGCATCTATCAATAAGTCAAATTATTTCATTACTACTTATCAATCTAACAAAAGAATATTTTTTATCTCAACGGTCATGGTACTTGCGGCATAGCCCGAACTGATGACAACATCAAATATAAGAAATAGTTCGATATATTTTGCGCAAATAGCTAATTTGGAGGGAGTCTAAAGATAGTTTA
>AMWB02039351.1_pt1 | contig 13317 bp, 28 predicted proteins | sample 200311 | NCBI WGS metagenome assembly AMWB02 (sample SAMN02737377, study PRJNA173069) | bioreactor metagenome | biome: anode biofilm in microbial fuel cells | place: USA: California | collected 2010-12-16 | reverse complement strand
TCTCGGATTGCCTCTTCCCTTGAAAGGTACTGTTTCTTGGGTCGTGCCTTGTTAAGATTCCATACAGACCAGAACTCAGCAATTTGCGGCATGTCTTTCCTCCTTCAGTTTTTTATACCTTTCGTTGCAGCCTGTCGAGCACAAAACGACAAGCCCTTTCGGAACCGACAAATCTATGTAGCAATATCGGTCGGTTTTGTCTGTTACCATTTTATCGCAGAGATTACATCTTCCATATTCCATTTCGTATCATTTTCCTTCTGAGCTTCTGTGCAAACTCGCAGTTGACTGTGCATGGATTGCCCATGATGAGTCTTGTTTTGCATTGTTCGCTGCTCATGTTCTTTTTGGATTTTACTTTCTTGGTGCAAATGAGAGGACAGCAAATGTCTTTTACCAACGGTTCTGGTGCTTCAGGGTTCAGCCTGCCAAAGTCTCCACTAAAAGCCAGCCCGTCGAAGTTGAAAGCCATCTAGTCCTCGTATAAGTCGCTGTTGTCTCTATAAACGTCTCGGTCGTCTCTGTAAACGTCCCTGTCGTGATCTGCTTTCTCACATGCGTAGTCGTAGTCGTGTTCTGAAGCAGAATAAACTTCAGTTAATGCTTCGTCAACATAAACTTGTGCCCCACAGCAGTCTGATTCCATAGTCCAGTCGTGATGAATACCTCTGTAACCATGACATTCATAGCTACCGATACCTTCGTCTACTTTGACTGCTTCACATTCTTCTCCACAGAGTCCACAATACATGATGTTCTCCTTTCAGTATTCAATCTTCACTGGTTCCGCGTTTTTCGATCAAGAAGCTTCCGTCGAACACCATAGACATTGGTTCAACAACAACTTCTGTTCCGAAGATTTCCAGTATTTCTGTTGCCAGTACGCTTGTTCCTTTTTCTTTGTAGAACTGAACCATTTCTTCTGTGTTGGAAATAAACAGGAATGGTTTGTCGTTGTCGAATGCAGCGGCAACTGTAGAGACGTTGTTTTCTATTAGATACTTGCAGATAGAAGTGCCTACCAGCTTTTCAGTAGGAACAAGACTCCACTTGCCATCGACAAACTCTTTGACTTGTATTTTCATGGTGTTTCCAGATTTTCATATCCGACGATTCTGAACACCTCGTCCCATGTCGCATCGCAGTCGTCACAGTTGCAGTAGCGGATAATCCGGTAGTCGAGACTTTTTATGTCTTGCATAAAGACCTTTTCGCTACCACAGTTCGGACAATGCTTTCCGTCGTCCAACCTGTACTCTGCTGATGTGTATTCTGGAAATGGCATTTCTGAGCCTCCAAATCGAAAGACCAATACCGAAGTATAGGTCTGGTTGAGAAAGTGTCTCCTGCGCCCTGTACGGCTGCGAGACAAGCTTTATCTAAGTTGTTTTACTGCCTCCACGAAGCTGTACCCGTCTCTTTCCATGAGTACGGCAATCGAATCGAACGTCTTGTCGCAAGGCCAGCACTTTGCCTTGTTCCACTTCTTCAGCCAACTAAGCGAAGGATTTCTGTCTTCGTGGCAGAAGGAGACAGCTTTTCCTGCTCTGTCGAAGCTTATGAGTTGGTCGATAGGATAGTTTCTGGCCGATTCTATGTCGTGGTCGGAGATGTCGTCTTTTGTCTTCGCCTGCACGATCTCTACGTTCCCCCATTGGAGAAGGTATTCTATCTCTGCAATGCTCCTTTCTGCCCAATGCAGGGCAATGTCCGAACCGTCTTGCAGGCAGTCGTCTATCCACTTTCTCAGGTAGCGGATTCTGATTCGTGCGGCTGCAAGACGATTCTTGTCCATCTCCTTTGCCATTCTGAAAGTTTTGTTGAAGTCCTCCATAGGTAGGATGCCCCGAAAAAGGAAGGATGTTCGAGAGAGGTCAAAGCAAAAAGAACTCTCTCAAAAAGGCGGGACGATTTCTGTAGGCAACGAGAAGTCTTTGTCTTCAGGCTGTTTGAATCTTCCGTTTCGGTAGTTGTAGTCGAACCGAGTCATCCCAACCTTGCCCATCCATTTGTACTTTACCTTTTGAACATATACGTCTAGCTCGTTCTTGCTCATGTCAGCCCTATGGCAGATGAAGCCATAGTCTGCTTTGTTTCTCCACATAGCACCGTCTGAAATGTCGTACAGGGTAGGAACAGGGAAGTTTCCGTCCTTGTCTTTCTGTGGCTTGGTAGGGTGAGCTACGATTGCAATGAAGACGTTGTTGCCTCTACCAAACCGAATCATCTTAGACAGTGCTTCAGACAGGTATTCATGGATAAGTTCACCGCCTCTGTGGTGAGTAACGGCGTTCCAAGGGTCGATTACCAAAGCGTCGATACCGTTCTGTTCGTGTTCTTTGGTTGCCAGTCCAAGCAACATATCTAGCTTTGGGTCTTCAGGGTACATCCAAGTAAAATGTTTTTGTAGAAAGTCGAGGCTGCTTTGTTCTTCTGCTTCTTTGAACTCCGAAATGTGCTTGCCGATAAACTTTTCTGCAAGCTTGGTCATGTGTTCTTCTACAGGATGATTTTCTGGAGAATAGTACATAACTTTCCAGCCGTGCATTAAGCTCATGTTCAACAAAACTGCGTCTAGATATTCAGATTTCCCGCTTCCTGGGTATCCAGACCAAATAGACAAATAACCTTTTGCAAGTTTTGCATGTTCGTCCATGTTCTGAAAACCAGTGGAGAGACACTTACGCTTAGAAGTAAGTCCACCAGATTTTCGCATCGCAAGAAATTCAACACGCTTGTCGTCTGGTTTTATCACCATATCAAGGCTCGAAATCGTTAAGAAGTGAAAGCTTGAATCTTTCCATCAGCCACAAGACTTCTGCCTTGTCTGAGAAAGTCATTGAATAGTAACCTTCATCTTCCAAGTCGTAACCGAGAAGAACAAATCCTGTAAGCTTTCCTTTTAGATTTTCCAAAACTCTATCCGGGTTTAGGTCTAAGGTCGTTTGTCCTGTAAATTCTATGACTTTTGCCATTCAGACCTCCCTTACTCTGTCGATAGAGTCTTGTTCGGAGAAGCCATTCGGATAACGTGCTTTCAGTTTATCAATGTTCATTTCTGCAACTTCGCCTAAAGACAGATTCAGTTCTGTACAGAGAGCAGCTACATACCATAAGATGTCGCCAAGTTCTTTCTTTACATAGGTGCGGTCGATCTGATGCCCATGAAATAGGTGCTTCTTTACATGGTCAATGAGTTCGCCCGATTCACCAGTCAAACCAAAACAGAAGTTGACGAGTCTGTTTTCAGCCGACTGCACTAAGGAAATGGTTCTGGCAGCATCTTCCTGATAGTGGTTCATACGCACGTTGTGTTTAAGAAACATTGAGCCTCCTGTTTCAGTAAGTGAATATCCAATAGAAAAATATCGCTAACCAAAAAATCCAGAAGCTTGCGGAAAAAACTTCTTGTATGTTTTTTGATTTTACTGTCCAAAATCTTTTTGTTGTCCCGACAAAGCTTAAAAATGCACCAATAAAAGATGTAGCTAAAAAAGCCGCTAAAGCTTCTTGAGAGATCATAGTTTCCATTGCTGCCTCCAAGCTTAAACCTCAATCCAGATACCGTCTGGTGTCAGTTTTCGTACTCTTGCTTGTGGTTGTTCTGATTTTTCGTCTTCCCACCTTCTTTTGCTGAGATATGTTTCAGGCATGGGAATGTATTTTCCATTTTCCTTTGTCCAGTTTTCTTGCCTTACTTGCCATTCAAGAGCAGACAAGATTTCTTGCAGCAAATCAGGTTCTTTTTTTATCAGTTTATTGAATAAAGCAAAAGCACCACCTTTCCCAACTTTGCGTCCTTTTGGATAGGCTGACCAGAATCGTTCAAACTCCTCTGTGTATGCTGAACTCTTGAGCCGTTTTTCCTTGTCTTTCACTACGAAGTCTTCTTCGCATTTACCGTCGATCATTTGTAGGCAAGCTTTGGTAAGGTAGGTTCCAAGTTCATTTTGAATGTTGAAGGAGCATACTTTCTTGAGCAGCTTTTGCGGGTCAATTAAGCAGTTCACTTTGCCCTCCTATCGCGCCTAGCTCTATTGCCATGATCTTCTCCAAAATATGGTTGTGTAGCGCCTGTATTTCGCCCGTAGTCAACGCATGAACGAGAACGGTGTGTCTATCGCACCTAGATAATGAAGTAGCTTGAGGGCGTCGATACACATTTCTACAAAACCCTCCACTTCTTCTACAGACTCTAGCTTTAGTTCTATTTCGTCCATAGTTTGGCAACTCACTCTTTCGGAAAGAAATCGGTTAGCGGATAATTGTTTTTGTAGAGAGTGTCAGTCTTGACCGTCTTTTTTCCAAGGGCTTGAATGCTTTCGATTGAGTCTTTTGGGTTTTCCATATCAAGAGTCCATCCAGTTCCGTCGGAAAAAAACCAATGCCCGTCTTTTTTTTCGACTCTGTAATAGCCGCTATCTGATCTTAATTTAGCGTAGTATATTCCGTCTGGCAGTTTGTCAATGTCCATAAAACCTCGCAAAAATGCCCCGGTCTTTTGAAGCACCGGGGCTGTTCTTGACTAGAAAGGAATCTTGTCTTCGTTTTCTGCTTTTTTCGGTTCAGGTTCTTTTTTGTCTGCCATCGGGTCGTAGCCTTTCGGCCCGAAGAACCGCTTACCTTCACTTGACTCTGCAATGATCTTTCTTACCCAAGGCCACACTTTTTCGAACTCTGGAGTTCCAAGGTCGGTAATGCCGAAGTCTACTTTTTCGTTCTTCAGTTCTTCCGCCTGCATACCTTTAGGCAAAGGCATGACAGACAAGACATTGTTGTAAATACGTCCATTCTTTCCTTCGCTCTTGGTAATGTTCAACATACACGGAGCGTTGAGGATGTTTTTGAATTGAAAGCACTTCAGTTCGTCGTCGGTGAAAGGAGTTCCCCGCCAGTTGGTCAACAATTTGAACAAAGACGCTTTCTGACCAAGGCTTTTGGTTCCACGCCAGTTGACTGTGAACGGTCTACCGTCTTCCATCAACTCGTTCAGTTCCCACACGATCATGATTTCTTCGACTTCTTTGGTTTCTTCTTTCCATGTTTTCTGGTGCGTACCAAGCTCGACAACTTGAAGACACCTTCCGACATAGACGCCTGCTTCGAGGACTTCGTACTGCTTTGTTTCCGAAACGTGTCCTGCACTTGCTGTAGCTCCCATTGCTTACTCCTTTGTTGTGGCCGTTTGGGCTCGTTGATTGGGCGGCAGGCATTGCCGCAGTTCATCGCACACCTCAATAAAACAATCCCATACTTCTCCTGAGTAGGGCAAAGGCTGCTTGTTTGGCATCAGATAGACCAAGCCTTCTTTCCTGAGAGTGATTAGTCCGTCTGCTTTGATGATCGGGTTCAGATAGTTTTTGATGCAGAACTTGAGCTTGAGAAAATAGACAATACCCTGAATGATTTCATAGCGTTCATCTGCCTCGTCGATGCAAGAGGCTATGGTTTGTATCTTAGCATTTCTGACCGAAACGCCAAGCTCTTTTTCGAGCATGGCGACGATTTGCTTGGGCGAGTTCCAATTAATTTTTGGCAGGTCGGCAAGGATGAAATCAATCGTAGATTCGTATACTTGCTTTAGCTCAAGGGCTTTTCCAACATCGAACTTTATCCAAGGTTCCTCCATATTTTGTTAAGCCTTTCTATGCAGTTTTCGTAGTTGATACCGTACTTGGCTGCAAACGAATGTTTCCCTATGGAATGGTATTCCATGTGGTGCCGATGGCAGAGGGGAATCGACCGCATATCGTCGGTCTTCATCCCCATAGCCCCATGTCCGTCTTTAGGTACGTGGTGCGGTTCAGGGTTGGGTGCATGACATATCAAGCAAATTGTTTGTTTTAACCAGTCTAGATATTTTTTGTTTCTCATGGAATATAAATAGGCATAATCAAACAGATGTTTTCTTGTTTGTGGTCTAACATGATTAGTGGTTCATGGCTTTGTTTCCAGCTAAAAAGATCATATCGTCTCGGGTCAGAGCTTTTGAAGTACTCGAAGTCGATAGTGTTCTTTTCAGAAAACCGAATGATTTGTGCATAACGAGCTTGTTCAGAATAATCAGAAAACGAAATGAACTGTGTTGTGTCAAACCGTAACGATTTTTCATTCAGGCCAAACTCAGCCGCCATTTTTTTATAATCAGGAAAGCCTTCTGTTACTTTATGGCCTTTGGGATAAACATAGGCTTCTAATCGTTTCGATGATTTTTCAATAATCCTGTAGATTCCACACTCACGTTCTTCAATGTTTCTTGATAGGTGCAATCTTTTACCGTCTGTTCCAGCAATAAAGTCTTTGTCTACGCTGATATACCTGATGCTTTCTTTGATATGTTTTTTGTCGATTGCCTTTGAAACAAAATTGAATCGTTGTACGTCGCTGTTGTTAATTTCCTTTAGCATGTTTTCCTCCTTAAAAGGCTTTTCGCCATACTTCTTTTACAAAGTCGAAGAACCACGACACGACAGCTGAAATAAATACACATAGGAACGCGAGAGAGGCTGCGTAGAGGGCTAACACTACCCAAGTCATAGTTCCCCCTGCATCGTAGTCAACGCTGCGTTCCAGCCCCGTACACCAAGCTCTATCAATTCTTTGTCGAGAGGCTTTGCTGCCAACTTAGCCAAAGAGACGACAGCATCTTCGACCTTTCTGATTTCGCGTGCATAGCGTTTGTGGTAAGGCAGCTGCTCTTCGATGGAAATGAGGAACGCTGAGACGAAAGTAGCCATGAGGGTAATCATTTCTTCCTGACTGATTTCCTTTGCAGTCATGGGTTTGATACCGTCTAGCTCGTTTGCGATGTCTGCTAGTTCGTAGGCAATGTCTTTCATCGTCGAGTGAGCAGGCTTCATCATTGCTGCGACTTTTGAGGCTGCATACGTCTTTTGCGGATAGTCGTCTACAAGGTCGCTAGGGAGTTTGTTGTGTATCAATACTTTGGTGGCTAGTTTTCTTATTCTGGTTGTTGTCATAGCTCTCCTTCCAAGTCGCTAGTCTTGATTTTTGTCATGCTTTCCTCCACGAACGACGATTTCCCACGGATAGTAGTTACATTTCGGACATTGAGGCTGCGCGTCTAGCATTTGAAGCTTGTAGAAAGTGTCTTCATGGTCGTAGCGGAAGCAGTCATAACCCCATTCGTGCGTACAACTGCATCGTTTTAGTCTTTTCCTTGCGATAATTTCTCCTTGCTTAAAGAAATGATGTCCCTAAGTTGTTTTCCCGGCCCAGTAGTGCCCTTCCATTCACAGTATTTGCAATATTCTTCTTTGGCGTATCTTGCTCTGCAATACGGGCCTCTGTAGTCTTTGAAGATTTTTCGTGTCTGCATTTGGTTGTTACAGGTTGTGCATTTTTTGGCAGTTGCCATTATTTCCTCCTTTTGCTTTGGTTGATTGTTCAATCAGTAGCCCCTCATTTCTGAGAGGCTACCTATCAACAACTAACCACTAACCATTGTATTCATAGTCTTCTACCATAGGTATTTCAGCTTCTTCCTTGGCGGCTTTCTCGGCTGCTTGTTTGGCTTCGTACTCAGCAGAAATCTTCTGATATTGCTCTTCCGTTATAGGTTCACCTTGAATAAACTCAATTTTCTCCGAATTGACTGTGACGTAGTATTCCTTTCCACACCAGCGAGAAGAGAGCCTTTCAGCGGCAGATAGAGCCTCGATGAAGCGGGTAGCGTCCTTGATGGTGTTGAATGCAAAAGAAGCATTCCATCCGAGAGTTACGATGTGCTTTTTCATGTTGTTTTCTCCTTAGTTGAATACGCTAGCCGTTTTTACGTCCAGCAGCCTGAACTATTTGCGAGCTTCTTTGTTGAGCATGTCCATCTTTTGCGCCTTGGAAGAGTAGTTGCTGCCGTATTCGTGGCTGATGATGTAAGTAAACATGTTGTAGATGTCCCACAAGTTCACAGGCTCACCAGCTTCTTGCCATTTGCTGAGGATCTTTCTTGCCCAACGCTGCCCAGTAAATAGAGGCTGGCGAGTAATTTCACCATCGCCAATATACGCCTCTACTTTCGACCGAGTACCTTTGCTGTTTCCAAGTCCTTCGATGATGTCCCTGTTCCGTTGCCACACACCTTGGAAGTCTTTGAACAGTTCGATGCTGTCTTCAGCCTTCTTGACAATATTGCCCTTGTGGATAATGCGATGGCTGAATGCTTGGTCGAAGGCAGTCATGCCATTGGTACAGATAAGGCGAATCATGCCTAAGATGGTATCAGCTGCAACGGTAGTGTCGAAGCTGTTCCTGATACGCAGTTCGAAGTCCTGAGCCTCGTCGGTGCCTTTGTAGAGGTTGAATTGCGGGAGAGTAACGATCATTGTTGTGCGCTTGCCGTTTGAATCGACCCATACAGACTTGGGTTCGTATTCGATACCACCGTCTGTAAGCGCCTGTACGACGCCTTCGAAGTATTCCTTGTTGTCTACAATGCTGTAGTTCTTGCCTACTGTAGAAATGTAGTCTCCGGTGCTGGCGTTGATGATGGCTTTGCGGTCGGGACACTTCATCCAGTTCCCGTACTGGTCGAGATATGCTGCATCTGTCTCTGCTACCTCGAAGAAGGCTGCATTCTGGAATTGTTCGATGGTGATAGGCTCTTTACGCATAGATACCGCAGTACGAGTACGCATTATTTCCGCCCTCCTTCTTTCCATTCTGCTTTGTTCACGTAGATATAGGTTCCTTTCAGAACCAGTTCTTCAGCTTTTTGGTTGCTGATCCGCTTTACTTCTCCGCTGATAGACTTGACACATTTCATTTGTTGTTCTCCTTGTCGATAATGGAATTGATGCAGTCGTTCAGGGCTGCGAATGCTTGCCAGAACTCATAGCCTTCGAAAATGTCATCAGACTGTTTTTGCGCGTCATCGTATCGCTTCAACACGATTTCTTTGGCTGCTTCTAGTGCTTCGATCTCTGTTCCAACGTCTACTTCTCTAGGCATATAGCCCTCCATAGTGTTAGGAGCCTGAGTGCTCCATAGTACCTACCCGTTGGATAGGCACTAGCAATACTCAGGGGTAGAGCAGCCAAAGAACAATTCCAGCACACAGGGAAAAGTAGCTGGTCCAGAATGCGGTAAAGATTCTATTCATCGTTTTCATATCGACCTCCGAGGAAACGAGTAGAAGGGTGAAAAGAGGAATGCCGTTCGAAAGAACCCAAAGCAAGGAATACCCTTTCAAGAAAAGACCATGAGGCGAAGCATGAGCCTGTGTAGTCGATCTTCTACCTAGAACCCATACAATGGTATGGGTTTGGATATAGAACGGCTCAAAACGCTTCATTTCGTGCATAGGTCCGACTGCATGAATGTTGGGTCAATACTTCTCTATCATGTTCCGATACTCCGACTGCAAAGCCTCCTGTTCCAAAAGACTGCAAATCCGCTCCAGTACCGATTCCGCGACTGCTCGTATGTCTGTATCCCCTACAGAAGACAAGACAATATCCAGACAGTCTATATAAGCATCTACAGGACTGTCCTTCATGTCTCTCTCCAGCAACCTAAGCCTTCTCAACGCTATCGCTTTCTTGCACACTTCCATACATTCCTCCTTTGTTTTCAGTAACTTACCTCGACTGCATGCCCGCCTGCTCGACTGCATTGTCTCTTCTACTCCTACACAGAGAATACAAACAGATAAAGAACTGAGACATACCTATAACCATACCCCTACTTGCTTCATCTCTACCCTCAACCTATCCCAAACCTACCCTCAACCTACTGTTTTCTCCTTCTCCACCAGCCTCAAAACGCTTTTTATAGCTGTTTTTGAGCTGTGACGAGGCTGTCTTGGCCGCTTGTCTTGGACCCCAAAGGTAACAAAAGTGCCGCCTTTATATTACCCTGCTTGCTTGACTAGGTAACGAAAAGGCCGCTATTATATTACCCATGATACGACTAACGAACCGAGAGTTGGCAAAGGCGCTTGGGGTGAGTGAGAGCTACAGCCGGAAGCTCCTACACGAGAGGGGAATCCGCCTGCGCCCCGAGAACTGGGAAAAGATCGTGGACTTGATCGTAGAGAGGCGAGGAAAACCTATCAATACTGAGTAGCAGCGGGCAGAAACCTATCAATACTGTAGAGCAGCCAGCTTATGCCCCAAGGTTGAAAAGGTAGGGGAGCAGCCCGTCGGCCACTCCCCGTAGGTTATTCAGCCCGGTAGAATCTTTCGACTTCCGCCGGGGTCACTCTTTGCCAGCCGCACCTCTTCAGCACCTCCGCTTCCTTTTCGCTGACTTTGAAGATCTCCTTGCTGTTCTTCGGCTGCATGTACTTCATGGTTTTCTCCTCAGAGTTGGTAGTAGGGGAAGGGTTAGTCCCTGCTCCCACAACCGATGTATATAAGTACACCGATCAGGAGAGCAAGGACGCAGACTTGGGTCACTAGAAGGGAGCTTGTTCTTTGGCGGCTTCGATAGCGGCTTTCACGTCGAAGACCTTCGCTTCACCCAACTCCCGAGAAACCACCTTGGCGTTCGGAGCCACGAGGTAGTTGCCGACTTGCAGCAGGGTCGGAGCGTCGATGAGGAACGCTTCGTGCTTGGCGGGGGGAATCTCACCGAAGATCGAACGGTCGAGCTTGACCGTCAGGCCGGTGTTGCCAAGCTCCTTGATGCGAGCCAGCACAACCTTCCCATCCTCGGGAACGAAGTTGATTGCCGCATGGTAGCGGCTGTTGGTTTCGGTGGACTCGGTGACGACTTTGGACTGCTTCTTGGTGGGAGTCATGGCGATGACCTTTCTGCCCTTTCCGGGCGTTGTTGCCTCTCTTCGAGGCTGCTTGTAGTTCTGACTTCCGAACAATTCAGAAGACAGAAGAGAAGAGGGACGCCTTGCGAGAGAACCCAAAGCAAGAAATCCCTCTTCACAGAAAACCAAGGGTCAAGGCGTCCTGTCTAGTTCAGATATTGGAATAAAAACGAACTTGTCTTCGGTAACGATGTATGCTGTTAGTTTATTACCAAAGACGCACCCGGTGTCTATCCCCGCTCGGTAAAGACCGCGAAACGGCTCTTTTTTGGGGGTGTGTCCATGCACAACCAACTTTCCGAAGTCGTGCTCGGCTCTTAGAAATGGGTCGCGAATCCAAAGACGATTTTCGTCTGTGTCTTTTCCGGGGTCTAAACCTGGGCAAAAACCAGCGTGTACATAATAAGCAAGCTCTGATTCGTGGAAAGTCGGCAATGTACGCAGAAAAGAAACATGTTTTTCGGGTACTGCGTCAAAGCCCTCCCCACCGAAAAGGTGCTTGTATGATTCTATCGTTTGAAGCCCGCCGTTTAATACGAACGAGTCAACCCATTCTTCCTCGCCGTTGATGCAGCGAAGCATCATGTCTTCGTGGTTTCCTTTAAGGAACACGGTTTTTGGAAACATCATTCCGAAGGACAATAGTTCTTCAATTACCTCCGCTGAAAATGGCCCTCTGTCCACATAGTCTCCAAGGAAAATGATTCGGTCTTTTGGCTCCGGGCAAAGCAGTTCAAGCATTTGGCGCAGAGTATGTACGCATCCGTGGATGTCTCCAATCGCAATTTCCCTCATGTCTGCCTCCTCTGGTTATGGATGTTCGATGTACCCGACGATCAGGTACGCGATGATGATGATCAGGATGAACCAGCCTGCTTTCATGTCTACCTCCGATGGTTATAAGAGAGATGATGTGCGAGAGAACCCAAAGCAAAGAAGACTCTCTCACAGAAACAATCAAGCACTCGACCACCAAAGACAGTACACCACCGAGACTGTCTGCTACGTCTGCCACTTCCAGTCCCTACGAAGCTGTGCCGCTCCATCACCCTTGCTGCTACGCAGTCGCGACGGCCCCCATACCCCCGGTTGGGGGTGCCTTTGGTATATATAAATCCCGAACATGCACAACTTCAAAAAAAACAAGTTTGGGGTCGTTGTTATACGACATGCACAACACCACATTTTTTCACTTTGGGAACTAGGTGGACTTTTGCTGAAGTAGGTGTATAGAATGGGCATGAGGCTTCGAGATAGGACGTAGGAGCGACTTTCTTTTGGGGTGAGGGTATGGAGTACAAGGAGAAGAAGGACAAGCTGAGAGAAGAGAATCGGGTAGTGACGACACCTATACCGAGGATAGGTACGAGTGCAACTAGGACGGGCCGGAAGAAGAGGTACAGTCCGGTGAAGATGCGGAACAACATCAACAAGTACTTTGGTTGGTGTGAAGAGAACGACGAGGTTCCTAGTATCAAGGGGATGATGATACACATGGACATGTACAAGGACCAGTTCTACAAGTATCTGGAGTATCCTGAGTACAGAGACATGTTGGAGCACGCGAGGATGATTATCTCCAATTGGGCGGAGAACGACGTATATCAGACGAAGGGATTGTGTGCTGGGAAGATAGCGTACATGAAGAACATCCATTCGTGGTCTGACAAGTTGGAGACGAACAACTATACGGAGCAGAAGGTGATTACGGTAGACGAGGCAAGGAGCAGGATAGAGGCTTTAGCCCCGAAGCTGTTGGAGGTATTGAAGGAGCAGATGGTGGTGAATCAGATAGCACACAAGGAGGAAAAGAGTGCTTGAGGCAAGGATTGCGCGGTGTACGGTAGTACAGGACCAGAAGAGCGACAAGCTGGTATTGATGGGGGTGGCAGAGTTCTTCGAGGACTGTGTGAACTTCAAGGCCGAGTACGACTGGGAGACGATGGACAAGGAACAGTTCGTCCGGGACTTGAGAGAGAAGCTGGCTGAAGAGTTTGCCGTGTCGGTAAGTTGGGTAGACGTACAGCCGGAGAAGCTGCTGGAGAGGATGAGAATCTTCCATGAACGCTTCAAGAAGTATCGGGAGCAGGCTGCATGAGCATTCTTAGGCGAATAGCCATAGACCACAGCGAAGGAATGATTATCAAAAACGGGCTGTTATACCTTGTTACCGGACCACACAAGGGGAAGTACGCTTTGCAGTTCATTCTTCCTCTGCGATGGAAAGACTATTGTTGGTCAAGTCGAGACATGGTTTGGGGGAACCTGACGGTGCGAATGTCGCCCTACAAGATGTTGGAGGTCTTGTGGAATCCTGATTATGTAGACACTTGGGACTGGACTGCATGAGCCTACTGGACAATCTGACGAAGAACTTGGTAGAGACGTATGCCAAGGCATTGAGCGAACAGGAGCAGAGAGAGCTTGTTCAGTGTCTTGAGGTCTTGGCGAACGACCAGAAGTACAACAAGTTCGAAAACTTCTTCCCTGAGAAGGGAGAATACCGGCGAGAGCTTTATCCAAAGCATCTCGCTTTT